>Ga0137412_10000335_pt1 | contig 32341 bp, 28 predicted proteins | sample CZODoug2_1_16fun_FD_122160 | JGI IMG/M metagenome (GOLD analysis project Ga0137412, IMG submission 122160) | Vadose zone soil fungal communities from Angelo Coast Range Reserve, California, USA - CZODoug2_1_16fungal (Hybrid Assembly) | ecosystem: Environmental > Terrestrial > Soil > Vadose zone...
GAGGCGGGCACCACCGGACTAACCGTCGGCCCCCGCGACGCCAAGATGGGACAGCACGGCGCCTGGACGGCCGAGGTGTACCTCTCCGACGTCGCCGTCCCGGCGGACGCCCTGATCGGCGTGGCCGGCGAGGGGCACCGCACGGCCATGCGGTGCCTAGCCCACGGCCGCCTGCACATCGCGGCGCTCTGCGTCGGCCTGGCGCAACGGATGCTGGACGAGACGGTCAGCTATGCGCGGCAACGACGTCAGGGCGGGCATCCGATCGCGGAGTTCCAGCTGATCCAGGCGATGATCGCCGATTCGCAGACCGACGTGATGGCCGGGCGCGCGCTCATCCTCGCCTCGGCGACCGCGTTCGACGACGGCACCGACCGCCGGCTCGCCCCGTCGTGCGCCAAGTACTTCTGCAGCGAGATGGTGAGCCGCGTGGCCGATCGGGCCGTGCAGGTACACGGCGGCGCCGGGTACATGAGAGGTGTCCCCGTCGAGCGCTTCTACCGCGATGCCCGCCTGTTCCGGATCTACGAAGGCACCAGCCAGATCCAGCAACTGGTCATCGCGAAACAGACGCTGGCCCGCGCCCGATGAAGCTGGGCTACTCGACGACGGCCTGGGGCGCCGGGCCACCGCGCGACGCCCTGGCCGGGATCCTCGAGGCGGACCGGCTCGGCGTCGACTCGGTCTGGACCAACGAGTCCTACGGTGCGGATGTGCTGACGCCACTGGCGTGGTGGGGCAGCCGAACGTCTCGGGTCCGGCTCGGGACGGCGATCGCCCAGATCTCGGCCCGGCCGCCGACGTCGATGGCGATGGCGGCGCTGACCCTCGATCATCTCAGTGGCGGACGGCTGATACTCGGGCTCGGCGCGAGCGGACCACAGGTCGTCGAGGGCTGGTACGGACAGCAGTTCGCCCGGCCACTCGAGCGCACGAGAGAGTACGTCGCCATCGTCCGGCAGGCCCTCCGTCGCGAGGAACCCGTGCAGTTCCAGGGTCGTCACTACTCCGTGCCGATCCCCGATGGCACGGGTCTCGGGAAGCCACTGAAGCCGATCGTCCATCCCTATCGCCCTGACCTGCCGGTGATGCTGGCCGCCGAGGGCCCGCGGAACGTCGCCCTGGCCGCGGAGATCGCCGACGGGTGGATACCCATGTGGTTCAGCCCGAAGGCGAGCGAGTGGGCGCAGACGCAGCTGGCCGAGGGCTTCGCCCGACGGGGCGGATCGCCCGACAACTTCGAGGTGATCGCGCCGATCCTGCTGCGGGTCGACGACGACCTCGAGGCAGCGGCCGACGCCCTGCGACCAACAGTCGCGCTGTACATCGGCGGGATGGGCGCCCAAGGAGCCAACTACCACCTGGACGTGTTCGCGCGTCTCGGCTGGCGCGACGTGTGCGTGCAGGTCCAGGAGTGCTACCTGCGCGGCGACAAGCGGGCGGCGATGAGCGCCATACCGATCGAGCTGGTCGAGGACGTGGCCCTCATCGGCCCACTGGCCAAGATCCGCGAGGACCTGGCCCGGTGGCGCGCCACGGTCGTGACCACCTTGGCCGTCAAGTGCGCGCCGGAGGATCTCGTCGGGATTCGCGATCTGTTCGATTGACGGCGCTGCCGGCGATTATCGCGATTACTATGAACACTGGAACCGGGAGAGGAGCCAAAGCCTATGACACTCGCCGCCGACCAGGTGGGCTGCGCCTCCGCCCAGATCCACAGCCTACTGTCGCGGCTGGCTCACCTCGCCGACGAGGGCGAGCTCTCGGAGTATCTCGACCTGTTCACCCCTGATGCCGTATGGGAGATGCGCGAGGCGGCGCCGACGGGCGCGGCGGCGCAGCGGCGGGTGGGCCGAGACGACATCGCCGCGGGCGTGGTCGAGCGGCGGGCCGGCGGGATGCAAGGCCCCGGCACGGCAACGCGCCACGTGCTGACCACGGTCGACGTTCAGGTTCAATCCGCCGACGAGGCGAGGTCGGTCGCGTACTGGATGTTCTTCCGCGACACGGATGCCGTGCCTCAGCTGACCGCGATGGGACGGTACGACGACGTCGTTCGCCGGACCGCTGAGGGCTGGCGGCTGACACATCGTGCCATCCGGGTGGGGTGACGCCTTGACTCCCGTGCTCGACGGCCCGTTTGACAGCCTGGCTGAATTGCTCGACGCGGTTGCCGACCAGTACGGGGATCTCGACGCCTTCGTGGACGGAGAGGACCGGTTGACCTTCACCGGGTGGCGTCGAAAGGCCGCCGGGCTGGCTGGTTCGCTGGCCGAGCGTGGCATCGGACGCGGCGATGTCGTGTGCCTGATGCTTCCGTCATCGATCGACTACGCGATCGGTTACGCAGCCGTGCTGCAGCTCGGTGGAATCGTCACCGGCATCAACGCGCGGCTGGGCCCGACTGAGGTCAACGGCATCCTCGAGCGGTGCCGTCCGAGGATGGTGATCGGCTCCGGTTCGGCGCGCCCTCGCGTCCCGGACAGCTACGACGGCCTGCTGCTGGCGCGGGACGAGTTGCCCGGCTGCTACGCCCATCCTTCCCCAACGACGCCGACGAAAGTTCGTCCCGAGAGCGCGGCCGTGATCGTCTGGACGAGCGGAACGACCGGTGCGCCCAAGGGGGCGTGGTTCGACCACGCCGGGCTGGCGGCCGGAGCTCGGGTCTCGGGATTGCTCAGCGCTCCGTTCGACCGCAGGATCATGTCCAGCCCGATGGCGCACGCGGCCTTCATGACGCGGGCGTGGGACCAGCTGGCTCACGTCATGACCTCGGTGCTCACGCCGGCGAAGTGGTCCGCCGCGGCGATGCTCGACGCCCTGGTGCGCGAACGGATCACGGTCGGCCAAGGTGTGCCGACCCAGTGGGAGAAGGTCCTGGAACTACCCCAGTTCGCATCGGCCGACCTGTCGCAGCTGCGCATCGTCGGCACCGGAGCGGCTCGCGTTCCACCCCAACTCGTGCACAGGTTGCGTGAGCACCTCAGCTGCCCGGTCATCGTCCGGTACGCGACGACCGAGACGCCGGTGATCACCGGCACGCGTCCGGATGATCCGCCCGACGTTCTCGAGCGATCAGTTGGCCGCCCGCAGGACGGCGTCCGAATCCGCATCGTCGACGAAGCGGGCCGATCGCTTCCGGCCGGCGAGGTCGGCCGGGTGGCGGTGCGGTCCCCGTGTCAGATGCGCGGCTACTGGGACGATCCGACCCAGACCACGGCCGCCCTCACCGAGGACGGCTGGTTCGTCAGCAGCGATCTCGGGCGGCTGGGCGCCGACGGCAATCTCGTCCTGGCCGGACGCGCCACCGAGGCGTACATCCGCGGCGGCTACAACATCCATCCGCTGGAGATCGAGAACGCGCTCAGCGCGCACCCCGGGGTACGCAGCGTCGCGGTAGTGGGCGTGCCGGCCCCGGTGATCGGCGAGATCGGGGTGGCGTTCGTGGTGCCGATCGCGGGGGCGCGCCCATCCGCAGCCGACCTGCAGGCCTGGTGCGCCGGCCTCGTGGCTGACTACAAAACGCCTGATCGCATCGAGTTCGTCGACGATCTGCCACTGACGTCGATGATGAAGGTGGACAAGCGGCGGCTGCTCGAGCTGGCAACACACGCCGCGCGCTAGATCTCCTCGTAGTCCTCGACCCGATCCGAGCGGGCCGGCTGGCGCCCGGTGCGGAAGGGGGACAGGGGCGCGTCCACCATGAGGAATCGATGCGTCTGCCGAACCTCGACGTCGCGGTCGGACACGCGTCCGAGTTCCGGGCGGCTCGCCAGGGCCTGTTCGAACGCCGCCCACTGCTCCCAGGTGGGTATGGCCCAGAGCAGGATGCACTCGGAGTCGTCGACCATCGCCGTGCGCCACGCGCCGGCGAGCTCCCAGGCGAACTCGGCCGACAGGTCGGCGGCCCGCTCCCGGATGAGCTCGAGGTAGTGGGGGGCGCCGCCCGGGCGGAGCTGGATCTGCGCGTGCGCGAAGACCTCACCCCGAACGCCGGCGGCGGTCAACTGTTCGCTCGTGCGCATCCAGGGCGCCGGCACGAGCAACCGATCGAATCCGCCTGAGCGGTACTCGGCCGCACGGGCCCACCACTTGCTGAGCTTGGGGTCCTGCAGGGTCGGATGCTCGAACTCGTGGCGGAACGACGCGGCCATTCCGGCGAAGGACCGTTCCTCCCAGATGTTGACGACCTGCGGCCACCGCCCGGTACTGCCGACGACCCCCCAGACCCCGAAGCACAACTGCCCACGTTCCTCTTGGGCAATCGGGCTGTAGTTGGCCGTCATGTGGTGCATGTAGTTGGCCCGGTTGTGCTTGATGATGTCGATGAACTCGTGGATGTAGACCTTCTCGTTGGCACTCATGATCGGGTCTCTCCAGCCGCTGCTTCGCTACACACGCTCAGACACGATCCAGGCTGAGCATGCGGATCGCGTTGCCCCGCAGGATCTTGTACTTCTCCTCGTCGGTAAGCCCGTCCAGGTGCTCCTCGGCGACCTTCTTGGTGTGCGGCCAGGTCGAGTCGGTGTGCGGGTAGTCGGTCTCGAAGGTGATCGTGTCGATGCCGATGTCGTCGCGCGACTTGACGCCGTGCAGGTCACGGAAGAAGCAGCCGAAGATGTTGCGGCGGTAGTACGTCGAGGGTGGTTCGGGGACGAGTTCGCTGGCGTTGATCCAGGCGCGGTGCTCTTCCCACACCGTGTCGGCACGCTCGAGCAGGTAGGGCAGCCAGCCGATCTGTCCTTCGGAGTAGGCGATCTTCAGCTCCGGGAACTGCACCAGCTTGCCGGAGAACAGCCAGTCCGCCATCGAGGCCATCGCGTTGTTGAACGACAGCGTCGCCGCCACGCCGTCCGGTGCGTCGGCGGACGTTGCCGGCATGCGCGAGGACGAGCCGATGTGCATGTTGATCGTCGTCGCGGTCTCCTCGCACGCCGCGAAGAACGGATCCCATTGCCCGCTGTGAATGCTCGGCAGCTTGAGGTGCGGCGGTATCTCGCTGAAGCAGACGGCATGCACCCCGCGTTCGGCATTGCGGCGTACCTCGGCCGCGGCCAACTCGGCGTCCCACAACGGCACGATGATCAGTGGAATCAGGATCCCGTCGCTGTCGGCGCACCACTCGTCGACCATGAAGTCGTTGTAGGCCTTCACGCAGGCCAGTCCGAGTTCGCGGTCCTTGGCTTCGGTGAACGTCTGCCCGCAGAATCGTGGGAAGGTGGGGAAGCACAGCGAGCCGTCGACCCAGTTGAGTTTCATGTCCTCGACCCGAGCTTTGGGGTCGTAGCAGCCCGGGCGCATCTCGTCATAGGTCATCGGGGTCATGGTCATCTCGTCCCGGCTGTACCCGACCGCGGCCACGTGCCGTTTGTGGATGTAGACGAGATCCTCGAAGATCCAGCAGTCCGCCTTCGGGCCGTCCGGATCGAAGGTCTGTTGGTACGTGCCGCCGCCGATGTGTTTGATCTCGCCGATGCCGCGGCGCTCGATGCGCGGTCCGCGGTCGCGGTACTTCGCGGGCAACCAGGTCTGCCAGACGTGTGCCGGTTCGACGACGTGGTCGTCCACGCTGATGATCTTGGGAAGCTCGGTCATGATGCGCTCCACCCGTATCGTTAGATTGCGTAAAGTATATTCTGACACAGCGTCAGATCCCTGTCGACAGCGCGGATCGCGGTACGATCCGTGTCCATGGCCACCAGCAACCCGACCGACGTCCGGGCGTCGGACGGCCGGGTCCCCGGCCTTCGGGGGCTGGCGACCAGGTCCCGCCTGCTCGAGTGCACGGAGCGACTGCTGGCCGATCGTTCCTATCGCGAGCTGCGCGTCATCGACGTCGCCCGGGCGGCCGGAACGAGCCCCGCGACTTTCTACCAGTACTTTCCCGGCGTCGAGGCAGCCGTACTCGCTCTGGCCGAGCAGATGGCTGACGACCGGGAACGGTTAATCCGGATCGTGCGTGACACGAACTGGGCCGGCCCGCGCGCCCAGGCCGGCGCCCGCGCACTGGCGGCGGAGTTCGTGGAGTTCTGGCACGACCACGACAGCGTGCTTCGGGTGGTGGATCTCGCGTCGGCGGAAGGCGATCCACGTTTTCGCGCGCTGCGTACCCGGCTCCTGAGCGAGGTTACGGCCGCATTGGCCGAGGTCGCGACCGGGTGGCGAGGAACCCGACGTCGGGGTGCGGATCCCGATCCCCGGGCAGTCGGCGCGGTCCTCGTCTCGATGCTGTCGCACGTCGCTGCCCACCAGCGCGGCCTGGAGGCGTCGGGCATTCGCGTGGCCGACGCCCAGATCGTCATGGCCGAGTTGATCCATCGCGCGGTCACGGGTCGTTGACTCGATCGATGAACGATGGTTCATTTCCAGCTACGGCGGTGGTCGTTGGTCGGGTCGTAGTTCGTGCCGAACGCCGTTCAGTCCGATGAACCAAACGTCAGCGGGTTAGGCTGGGCGCCGATCCGGACCATCTGGGCCGGTTCTCGACTCCGGCGGTGATAGAAGGAGCGGGGTGCAGATGGCCGCAGCACGAGCGCGGGGTCCGGCGAAGGACAAGGCCACGGGCGAGGCGAAGTCCGCGGGTGCCCGCCGGGCCGCGCGGGCACCGCGAGCGACCAAGGCGACCGGCACCCGCGTTTCCTCGAAATCTGCACCGGAGGCGACGCTGAGTCCTCGCGAGGCCCGCCGGCAACTGCGGATCGACACGGGGCGTGAGCAGATCCTGGACACCGCCGAGCAGCTCTTCGGAGAACGGGGCTACCACGAGACCGGGCTCAAAGAGGTCGCTGAGCGGTGCGAGTTCTCGGTCGGGTCGCTCTACTCGTTCTTCGAGGGCAAGGACGCCCTGTATCAAGCAGTCATGCGGCGGCGCAGCATCGGATACTGGGAGGAGATGGAGCGCCTCGCCGCTGATCCCGCCCCCGCCGACGAACGACTGGTCGCGATGGCCCGGCTGCAGGTCGAGTACTTCCGCAAGTACCCGAGCTGGGGGAGGCTGACGACCAGGGTGCTCACTCCGGGGGCGCCGGCGGTAGGCGAGGTGCAGTCGGGCTTCCGCGAGAGCTATCGCAATGCGATCAACCTCGAGGCGGGCATGATCGTCGCCGGGCAACGCGAGGGCGTCCTGCGCTCGGGCGATCCCCACGCACTGGCCCGGATGTTCTCCTCGCTCGTGACGGCCTTCCACCTGATGGACCCGGCGGTGAGTGATGATCCCGCCGACTTCGACGTCGAGGAATTCCTCACGTTCATCGCGCAGACCTTCGTGGTCCCGTCCGAAGATCGGGGTTGATTCACCCCGCATCCGGTAGCGAACCAACCCCGATCCGGAGCCCCCCTTCGATCGAGTACTGCTGAACCGCCGTTCGGATTCATGTACTTGTTGCTCAATTTAATGTTGGCGACATACACTCCCGGCACCAATCGCGGGAGGTGCCGTGCCGGCCAAGCCGATGGACGGGGTACGAGTCGTCGAGGTTGCCCAGTTCACCTACGTCCCAGCCGCCGGCGCGGTGCTCGCCGACTGGGGTGCCGATGTGATCAAGGTCGAGCATGCGGTGAGCGGTGACGCGCAGCGCGGCTTCACCAATCTTGGTGCCGTCAGCGCCGGTGGGACCTTCGCCCCGCTGATGGAGCATCCCAATCGAGGCAAGCGCAGTGTCGGGCTGGCGCTCGAGCAGGCCGAGGCGCTCGAGGTGCTCTACGAGATCGTCCGCCTCAGCGACGTGTTCGTGACGAACTTCCTGCCCGACGCGCGGGCCCGGCTCAAGATCGATGTCGAGCACATCCGCGCGGTGAACCCCGACATCATCTACGTGCGCGGCACGGCGTTGGGTGCCCGCGGCCCTGAAGCGGACAAGGGTGGGTACGACCAGCCGACCTTCTGGTGTCGGGGCGGCAGCGCGGCGGGGATTTCGGCGCCGGAGCTGGAAGGCGTGCTCGGGATGCCCGGACCTGCCTACGGCGACACCATCGGCGGGATGACCATCGCCGGCGGCATCAGCGCCGCACTCTTCGCCCGGGAACGCACCGGGGAGCCGTCCGTCGTCGACGTCTCGCTGCTGAGCGCCGGGGCCTGGGCCAACGCGCTGGCGATCGACCTGTCGCTCATCAGCGGCGAGCCGTGGCAGGCGATGTCGCCGAGCGGCGGCGGACGGGGAGCGCCCCGGAACCCGCTCGTCGGGATCTTTCGCACCTCCGACGGGCGCTACATCAACCTCAATATGATGCAACCCGGACGCTACTGGCGTGACTTCTGCAAGCACCTCGACCGTCCGGACCTCGTCGACAATCCCCTGTTCGACACGACCGAGAAGCTGATGGACAACGCGGCCGCGGCGGCCGAGATCATCGCGGCCGAGTTCGGCGCCCGACCCTTCGCCGAGTGGCTCGAGCGCTTCGCGACGCTCGAGGGACAGTGGGCGCCGATCCAGAACAGCGTCGAGGTGGGTCACGACGTCCAGCTGCGGGCGAACGGATTCATCGCCGAGGTCGTGGACGTCGACGGAACGGTGCGCGAACTGGTCACCGCACCGGTCCAGTTCGACGAGACGCCGGCGTCGCTGGTCCGTGGGCCGCAGTTCGCCGAGCACACCGACGAGGTCCTGCGCGAGCTCGGCCGTGACGAGCAGACGATCCTGGATCTGAAAGTGGCCGGAGCCGTCACCTGAGACGTTGACCACCCTCGTGAATAAAGTTACGGTCGTATGAACGTCTGTTCAAAGTGCTTGAACACCTCTGGAGGGTAAGCCGATGCTCCCGCCCGACGCCCAGATCATTTCTGTCGATGACCACGTGATCGAGCACCCGCGAGTGTGGCTCGATCGGCTCCCGTCGAAGTACGCCGACGAGGCCCCCCGGATCGAGAAGCTGCCCGACGGCAACGACACCTGGATCTACGAGGGCAAGCAGTCGGGCAACTTCGCCCTCAACGCCGTGGCCGGAAAGCATCCCCGCGAGTTCGGGTTGGACCCGCGCAGCTACAGCGACATGCTGCCCGGCTGCTTCGACATCGCGGCGCGAATCAAGGACATGGACATCGAGGGTGTGTGGGCCCAGCTGTGCTTTCCGAACTTCGGCGGCTTCGCCGGCAGCACGTTCTACGCGGCCAAGGACAAGGATCTCGCCATCCAGTGCGTCCGGGCCTACAACGACTTCATCCTCGACGAGTGGTGCGCCTACGCACCCGATCGGCAGATCCCGTTGGTGATGGTGCCGTTCTGGGACGTCGAGGCATCGGTCGCCGAGGTCGAGCGCACCGCCGCGAAGGGAGCGCGTTCGGTCTCGTTCCTCGAGGCGCCGCACCGGGTGGGCTTGCCCTCCTACCACACCGATCACTGGGATCCGCTGCTGCGCGCGTGCGAGGAGGCCGGGTTGCCGCTGTCGGTGCACTTCGGTTCGGGCGGTATGCCCCCGGGCCTCGCCCCCGACGGCGACATGTTCATCGGCATCGCGTTGTTCGGGCTCAACTCGATGATGGCGACCGTCGATCTGCTGATGTCGCCGGTGTTCTACAAGTTCCCGAACCTCAAGTTCGCGCTGTCCGAGGGCGGGATCGGCTGGATGCCGTACCTGCTCGAGCGCACCGACTACTCGTGGGGCCGGCACAAGTACTGGTGCAACGTCAACGCCGAGCAGGTTCCCTCCGAGCTGTTCCGCGACCACATCTACGGATGCTTCGTATTCGACGACAGCGGCATCGAGGCGCGGCACCGGATTGGCGTCGACAACATCATGTTCGAGAGCGACTACCCGCACTCGGACTGCAATTGGCCCCACACGCGCAAGATGCTCGCGGAGTCACTCCTCAACGTCCCGGACGACGAGGCGCGCAAGATCGTCGAACTGAACGCCCGGACGCTGTACCGGTTCCCGCGTACTCCGACCGCATGACCGAGGTGGAGACGACGACCGGCCGGCGGCCGGAGACCGACCTGAACATTCACCGCCCCGAGTTCGGCCGGCGCAACTACGAGATCTACGACGAGCTCCGGTCGCGGTGTCCCGTCGCGTGGTCCACCGCCAACGGGGGCCACTGGCTGCTCACCGACTACGACTCGACGTTCGAGGCCACCCGGGATGATGACCTGTTCATCTCGTCATTGGGCGCCGGCATTCCCGATCCGGCCCGGGTGGACGCCGAGGCGGCGCTCACCCAGGTTCTGCCTCCGATCCATACCGACCCACCGCTGACCGCGGAGATGCGCCGTCTGACGGTGAAGTTCCTCTCGCCCGCCGCCGCGGACCAGCTCGAACCGGAGATCCGGGCGATCGCCACCGAACTGATCGACGCGTTCATCGAGCGCGGCACGGCGGACATCGTGGGAGAGCTGACCACACCGTTGCCGGCCCGGGTGATTCTGCGACTTCTCAATTTCGACGAGACGCGCTGGCCGGAATGGGTCACGATCATTCACAGCCTGATCCACGGCGACGAGGTCGGGATGGACCGCGTCACCGCGGGCGGTGCCGTGCAGCAGGAGATCGGTCGCGAGATGGCGCGGCGGGCGCAACTGGTTCCGCCGCCTGATGACCTGGTCGGCGCGATCCTGACCGGCACGGCGGCCGGCCGGCCGCTGACGAACGAGGAGAAGTTCGGCTACATCCTCCTGCTCCTGTTCGGCGGGATGGACACCACCTCGGGCCTCACCGGTAACACGCTCGTGGAGATGTCGCGCGACCCGAATCTCAAACGGCAACTCGTCGAACGACCCGAGCTCATGCGCTCGGCGACCGAGGAGTTCCTCCGGCACAGCACGCCGACCCAGGGCCTCGCCCGCGTCGTCAGCCGGGATGCGGAGTTCCACGGGCAGCAGCTCAAGGAGGGCGAACGAGTCCTGCTGCTGTGGGCGTCGGCGAACCGCGATCCGGCGGCGTTCTCCCGCCCGGCTGAGGTCGATCTAGAGCGGCAGCCCAACCGGCACCTGGCCTTCGGCGTTGGGCAACACCGCTGCCTGGGCTCGAACCTGGCCCGGACCATGTTCCGGGTCATGATCTCCGAGATCCTCGAGCGGTTGCCGGACTTCACGATGCTCGACGACGAACCGGTGCGCTTCGACGATGCCGGCGCGGTCTATGCCCCGCGGCGCCTGGCCGTCCGGTTCACGCCCGGCCCGCGCTCTGACCAATGCTGATACGGGAGCCTCCAATGACACACCGCATGGTGATCGACGGCGAGCTCGTCGCCGCGACCGGGTCCGGCACGTTCGACAACGTCAACCCGGCGACGGAGGAGGTTCTCGGCACCGCACCCGACGCCACCGTCGCCGACGCCGACCGGGCGGTCGCGGCCGCCCGCACCGCGTTCGACACGACCGGGTGGTCGACCGACGCCGCGTTCCGTCGTGAGTGTCTAGCCCAGCTACAGGCGGCGCTGCGCAAGAACCTCGAGACCCTGCGCGGCACGATCGTCGCGGAGAGCGGCAGTCCGGTGATGTTGACCCGGGCCACCCAGCTCGACGGCGCGGTGGAGTACATCAGTCACTACGTCGAACTCCTCGACGGGTACGAGTTCGAACAGGCCCGGCCCGACATCGTGTCGATGGGCCGGACGCATCAGCGGGTCGTACGCCGGGAGGCGGCTGGTGTCGTCACGGCGATCACGCCGTGGAACTACCCGTTCTACCTGAACATCGCCAAGGTATCCGCGGCATTGGCGGCCGGTTGCACCGTCATCCTCAAGCCGGCGCCGGACACGCCGTGGAGCGCCACCGAGATCGGCCGCATCGCCGCCGAGGAGACCGACATTCCCCCCGGTGTGCTCAACGTCGTGACGACGGCCGACACGGCGGTGGCCGAGCGCCTCGTCACCCATCCCGACGTCGACGCCGTGACATTCACCGGTTCGACCGCGACCGGGCGTCGGATCATGGCGGCGGCGGCGTCCACGATCAAGCGGGTGACGTTGGAGCTGGGCGGGAAGTCCGCGGCGGTGCTGCTCGACGACGCCGATTTCAGCGCCGTCATCCCCGGCGTCGCCGGGGCGGTCTGCAGCCATGCTGGACAAGGGTGTGCGTTGACGACCCGCCTGCTCGTACCTCGATCGCGGCAGGCCGAGGCCGTCGCGATCGCCAAAGCGACGATGGAGCAGATCCCGTGGGGCGACCCGCAGGACCCGGCCAACCTGATGGGACCGGTGATCAACGCCCGGCAGCGCGACAGCGTGTTGCGATACGTCGAGCAGGGCGCGCAGGACGGGCGCTTGGTGCTCGGCGCGGGCCGCTCCGGGCGGTTCGAGAAGGGCTACTTCGTGGAGCCGACTCTCATCACCGACGTCCCGCGCGACGCGTCGGTGGCGCAGGAGGAGATCTTCGGCCCGGTCCTGGTCGTCCAGACCTTCGACGACGACGAGGACGCGCTACGCCTGGCCGACAGCACCATCTACGGGTTGTCCGGCGCGGTCTTCAGCGCCGACGTCGACCGGGCGATGGCCCTGGCCCGACGCATGCGTACGGGCACGGTCGGGGTGAACGGCGGGCAGTGGTTCGACCCGGGTTCACCCTTCGGTGGCTACAAGCAGAGCGGCCTGGGCCGCGAGTGGGGAACCGAGGGCCTCGAGGACTTCCTCGAGGTCAAGACGATCGCGCGTCCGACTCCGGAGAGGAACTGACATGGGACGGGTAGCGGGCAAGATCGCGTTCGTCACGGGTGCGGCGCGAGGCCAAGGCCGCAGTCACGCTGTGCGCTTGGCCGAGGAGGGCGCCGACATCATCGCGGTCGACCTCTGCCGGGACATCGCGAGTGCGAAGTACCCGATGGCCAGCCCGGACGACCTGAAGGAGACCGCCCGCCTCGTCGAGGAACACGACCGGCGGATAGTCGCGATCGAGGCCGACGTGCGCGAGCGCGGCGAGCTGCGCGCGGCGGTGGCCGACGGCATCCGCGAACTGGGATCGCTCGACATCGTCGTGGCCCAAGCCGGAATCGCCCCGATCACCGGCGAACCGCCCATGCAGGCCTGGGCCGACGTGATCGACGTCAACCTCGGCGGAGCGATCAACGCGATCCATGCGGCGCTGCCGCACCTCGGCGAGGGGGCCTCGATCATCGCGACCGGATCGGTGGCGGCGTTCATGCCGAACGACGTCGTCGCGTCGCCCGGCCAGGACCCCGGCGGTACGGGGTACGGCTACGCGAAGCGGGCACTGTCCGACTACATCCACGAGCTCGCCCGGGCGCTGGCCCCTCGTCGGATCCGGGCCAACGCCGTGCACCCGACGAACGTGAACACCGACATGCTCCACAACGACGCGATGTACCGGGTCTTCCGTCCGGATCTCGAGCAGCCGACCCGCGACGAGGCCGAGTTGGCGTTTCACTCGCAGCAGGCGATGCCACTGCCCTACGTCGAGCCGGTAGACATCAGCAACGCGGTCGTGTACCTCGCGTCCGACGAGGCGCGTTACGTCACCGGCATCCAGTTGCGGGTGGACGCCGGCAGCTACCTGAAGTTCCACGCATTCCACGTCTGACCCTCCACCATGCGGGCCATGCCCTCCCGCCCGCCTACGTCCATGATCAAGAGGGAGAAGTGGTCGCTCCAGCAGCCACTTCTCCCTCTTGATCACCGTGGCTTGAGCTCACCCGTCGAGCTCGAGGATCCACAAGTAGATCGTGTAATGTATAAACTCGCGCCAATGTCACTCGGAGAGGTCGTCCCTCCGGGGCTGGTCCGGCCGCGAGAAGTGAGAATCGATGCGAGGAATCATCGGGTGGGGTGTGCACATCCCGCACCACCGGCTCGACCGGTCATCGATCGCGGCGGTCGCCGGCTCGGGGGGTGGCAGCGGCACGCGCGCGGCGGCGTCCTACGACGAGGACACCACGACCATGGGCGTCGAGGCGGCCCGGGCGGCGCTGAGCGGGCGGGCGGTTCGGCCGGACGCGCTCTGGTTCGCTACCGCTGATCCGGCATATCTCGATCGGACCAACGCCACCGCCATCCACGCCGCGCTCCGCCTGGACCGGAATGTGCCGGCCTACGACGCGCTCGGCTCGGTGCGTTCGGCCCTCGGCGCACTACGGACCGGGTTCGCGAGCAGCGGCTGCGCGGTGGTTGTCGCGTCGGACCTGCGGGTCGGCCGGCCCGGTGGCCCGGAGGAGTCGGGCGGTGGTGATGCGGCCGCGGCGGTGGTCGTAGGTGACGACACCCAGGTTCCGGTGCTGGCCGAGATCGTCGCGTGGGAGGCGATCACCGAGGAGTTCCTCGACCGCTGGCGAACCCCGGGCGCTCCGGCGTCCCAGGTCTGGGAGGAGCGCTTCGGCGAGGCCATCTACACCGAGCTGGGTCTCGAGGCGATCAAGCTGGCCTTGGACGGGGCCGAAATCAGCGCCACCGACGTCGGGCACCTGGTCGTCGCGGGTCTGAGCGATCGGGCCGCGGCGGCCGTCGCCCGAAAGTCCGGGGTACCCGCCGAACGCGTCGTCGACCGGCTCACGGCCGAGGTCGGCAACCCCGGGGCCGCGCAGCCGGCCCTGCTGCTGACCGCAGCCCTCGAGGCGGCGCAGCCGAACCAGTACGTGCTGCTGCTCTCACTCGCCGACGGTGCCGACGCCGTCGTTCTGCGGACGACCGATGCGCTGTCCGGCTATCGGCCCAGGCGTCCGGTAGCGGATCAGCTGAACCTGGCCGCACCTCTCTCGTACGGGCGCTACCTGGCCTGGCGAGGCCTGTTGCCGGTCGAGCCACCGCGCCGGCCCGAACCGGCCCGGGTCTCCTCGCCGGCCGCGTACCGCAACGCCGACTGGAAGTTCGCCTTTGCCGCCGGTGGCCAGGAGCACGATCCACATCTGCCGCCGTCACCGACCGATGACGTTCGGACCCCGATGGCCGACGTCCTCGGCACGATCGTGACCTTCACCGTCGACCGGCTGTCGTACTCGGCGAGCCCACCGGTGATCTTCGCCGTCGTCGACTTCGACGGCGGTGGGCGACTCCCGGTCGAGCTGACGGATGCCGACGTGGACGAGGTGGCGATCGGGGGCCGGGTCGAGATGACCTTCCGCCGGCTGTTCAGTGCCGACGGCATCCACAACTACTTCTGGAAGGCCCGCCCGTACCGGGTGGCGGCACCGCGAGGGGAGGCGTGATGGGTTCGCACGGCATCAAGGACCGGGTGGCCATCGTCGGGATGGGATGTACCCGCTTCGGCGAGCATTGGGACAAGGGCGTCGACGACCTGATCATCGACGCCGCGACGGCGACGTTCCGATCGGCCGGCGTGACCAAGGCCGAAGTCGACGCCTACTGGCTGGGCACCGCCCAGTCCGGCATGAGCGGCATCACGCTGGCCCGGCCCCTGCAACTGATCGGCAAGCCGGTGACTCGCGTGGAGAACTACTGCGCCACCGGCTCGGAGGCGCTACGGCAAGCGGTGTACGCCGTCGCGAGTGGTGCCTACGACACGGCGATGGCGCTCGGGGTCGAGAAGGTCAAGGACGGGGGATACCAGGGGCTCAACGCGGTCCCGATCCCCGGCGACGGCACCCAACGCACGCTGGCGGCGGCCGCGATGTTCTCCATGGTCGCTCCGGCCTACGCGAACAAGTACGGAGTCAGCACCGAGGAGATGCGCCAGGCCCTGGCCCGGGTCGCGTCGAAGAATCACCACAACGGGGCACGCAACGAGCGGGCCCAGTTCCGCAAGGAGATGTCGGTCGAGCAGCTGTGCGCGATGCCGGCGGTGGCTGGTGGCCTGTCGGTGTACGACTGCGCGGGTGTGGCCGACGGGGCCGCGGCCGCGATCGTCGTGCGAGCCGAGGACGCCCACCGCTACACCGACAAGCCGTTGTACATCAAGGCATTGTCGTTCGTCGCCGGCAACGGGAGCGGCCTGACCGACCCGGCCTACGACTACACGACCTTCCCCGAGGTCGGCCAGTCGGCCGCTGATGCGTACGCGCAGGCCGGGGTGATCTCGCCGCGCGACGAGATCGCGATGGCGGAGGTGCACGACTGCTTCACGCCGACCGAGATCATCCTGATGGAGGAGCTCGGATTCGCCGAGCGCGGCACCGCCTGGAAGGAGGTGCTGGCCGGCACGTACGACCTGGACGGGGAGCTGCCGGTCAACCCGGACGGGGGCCTGAAGGCGTTCGGCCATCCGGTCGGTGCCTCGGGCCTGCGCATGATGTTCGAAGCGTGGCTGCAGCTGCGGGGCGAGGCGCCGGAGAACCGACGGATCTCCACGCTCGGATCCCGATCGCTGGCGCTGACCCACAACCTCGGTGGCTATCCCGGCGAGATGGTGAGCTTCGTGTCGATCCTGGGTACCGACCGGTGAGCGACCACATCACGTCGTGCGGGCCGAGCACGTTGCTGCTGGAGCGGGCCGACGGGATCCTGTCGGTTCGGCTCAACCGCCCGGCCGCACGCAACGGGGTGGACGAGACCATGCGCGCCGAGCTGGCCGAGACGCTGGTCGCGGCCGATCAGGACGCCGCCGTACGGTGCGTCCTCATCACCGGCTTCGGGCCCGACTTCTGTATCGGCGCCGACCTGGCGTCGGCCGGCGAGGGCCCCGACACCCCCCTGGCCTACCGGCTGCCAATGCGCCCCTACCAGGAGCTGTTCAAGACATTGTGGGAGCTGGAGACGCCCGTCATCAGTGCGGTGCGGGGACGGGTCGCCGGCATCGGCTGGCTGCTGGCCCTGCTCGCGGACCTCGTCGTCGCCAGTACCGACTCGCGGTGGACGCATGTGTTCCTTCGTCGCGGTATGGCTCCGCACGCCGGCGACCCGTTCTTCTTGCCGCGGATACTGCCACTGCACGTGCTCAACGAGGTCGCGATGCTGGGGGGCACCGTCTCCGCGGCCGACCTGCACCGGTGGGGCGCGATCAACCGACTGGTGCCTGACGAGGCGGTCGAGACGACAGCTCGCGAGTTGGCCGAGAGGGTGGCCGCCGGACCGACGTTGAGCCTGGGACAGGCCAAGCGCCTCTACCGGCGATCACTGGTCAGCGACATGAGTACCGCCTTCGCCGAGGAGGCGGCGGCCACCGCGCTGCTGTCCCAGACCCACGATCGGGTCGAGGGCGTCGCGGCCCTCGTCGAGGGACGACGCCCGACGTTCACGGGTACCTGAGCCCAGCTGCGACGACGTGACCCGACAGGGTCGGCCACGAATGGCCACGAATGGCCAGGACGCGCCGTCGACAGAACAACCCGCGCGCTTCCGACGCTGGGTATACTTTCTACAAGTTGTGAGCTGTCCTAGGAGGTTGTGATCGTCATTCGGTCGGAAGTCGCGCGGGTCGGAATCGGCGACATCGGATCGCCCGCCGAGGGGCTTTCCCGTCCCACCAGCGCGCAACAGGTCGCCAACCACATTCGGCGGATGATATTCGACAACCGGCTGCACGCCGGCGAGCGCGTCCCGCAGGACGAGATCGCGGCGGAGCTGCGGGTCAGCCGGGTTCCGGTACGCGAGGCCGTTATCGCGTTGGCCGGCGAGGGCTGGGTGACGACCGAGCCCCATCGCGGCGCGTTCGTCAATGGCCTGGACGAGAACTCCACCTACGACCACTACGAACTGCTGGGCCTGCTGTACGGGTTCGGTGCTCGGCGAGCGGCCGAGCGCGGCTCGGAGGACGGCATCACGGCGCTCGGGAAGATCCACAAGGCGCTGCAGGCCACGGACGATCCCGACGAGTTCTGGGACCTCAACAGCGCCTTCCTGCGCCAGGTGCTGGTGATGGCCAAATCCCGACGGGTCAATGCGCTCGCGCGGGTCATGGCCACCAGCATCGTCCCGGGCAACTTCTTCGCCGAGGTCCCCGGCGTCATGGTCATGCACAAGCGTGGGATGCGCGCGGTGATGCGGGCCCTGAAGGCCGGCGACGGCGAGGCGGCCGAACGCGAGTTCGCCAAGATGCTCCGTCACGAAGCCGAGAACGTCGTCGAGCTGCTAGCGTCCCGCGAGTTGCTCGGACCGGGACCGGACGGCGAGGGCAGCAAGGGCTGACCGGTCAGACTGGTCCTGCTTGCGAGTTGTCCGCGCTTGGAGGCGTCTGGACGTCGCGAAGCGCGGACAACGTCGTGGTGTCGTCGGGTTGGCCGTCGCGCCCGGACTGGAATTTCAGGGCGGGCGCGAGCGACGAGGCGATGACGATGAACGCGGTGAGGACGGGGAGCAAGCCCAGCGCGGCGGGCAGCGAGGACAGCGAGGCGAGACGGCCGATGAGTGGTGGCCCGCAGACGAACCCCGCCCAGCCGCAGGCCGAAGCGGTAGCTACAGCGGTGCCCGGATGGAGACCGGAGATGCGTCCCGCGGCGCTGAACACGGCGGGCACGACCGAGGCGAGCCCGATGCCCAGGCACGCGAACCCCACCAGCGCCGGGCCGGGTCGCCCGATCAGCAGCCCGGCCGCGAGCCCGATGGTGGCGACGACGGCCAGCGTGGGCAGGAGCCGGTCGGGTCGATACCGGGTCAGCAGCCGGTTGCCCGATAGCCGGACGATCACCATAGTCAGGGAGAACGCGGCATAGCCCAGGCCAGGTACGACCCCCGTCGCGTGTAGTGGGCCGGCCAGGTAGACCGACGCCCAGTCGGCGGTAGCGCCCTCGCACAGCATGCTGGCGAACGCGATCGCGCCGAGCAGCACCATCCCGCCAGACCATCGCGACGCTGTCGGTGAATGTTGGCCCGCACCGGGCGAGTCCTGGGCCGCGCCGCGCGGCTCGGCGGCGTCGGGCAGCATCCGGGTGGTGAGCAGTCCGGCGCCGAGCAGCGCGAGCGTGCTGAGCACGAGGAGTTGCGGAGTGAGGGCGATTCCGGCGCCGACGGCAAGGGCACCGATGCCCGCTCCGGCGAACGAGCCGATGCTCCAGCTACCGTGCAACCCGGACATCAGCATCCGCCGCCCGGCCCGTTCGACGGCGATGGCCTGGGTGTTCATAGCCACGTCCAGAGAGCCTTGGAACGCCCCCCATAGGAACAACGCGCCCATCAACGCAGGCAGGCTTCCGGTCAGCCCGACGAGCGGCCCCGCGGCGCAGTAGCCGACCAGCATGATCTGCACGATTCGCCGGCTGCCGAGCCGGGGCAGCAGGTAGGCGGATGCCAGCATCGCGGTCACCGCCCCGAGCGGGGCTCCGAGCAGCGCGATCCCCAGCGTTCCGTCGGTGAGCCCGAGGTGGTCCTTGATGTCGGGGATGTGCGCGGTCCATGACGCGAACAACAGCCCGTGTACGACGAACACGACCGTCACCGCGATCCGCGGCCAGCGGCGCATCGAACACGGCGCCGTTGGTGCAGCCGGTGCAGCCGCGTCGTGAACGATCGGGTCAAGCACGGTGCACCTCGACGCCGCTGGCCCGCAGCGCCGCGACGGCTGGCTCGGGTGCGGTTGCGTCGGTGACAACTACATCGAACGCGGACAGCTCGCGGACCACTGCCATCGCACCCCGCCCGAACTTCGCCCCGTCGACGGCGAGGACGCTGCGCCTGGCCGAGTCCAGCAGCGCCTGCTTCACCGCGGCATCGCCGAGATCATGAGCCATCACGTGCCCCTCGGGGGACACGCCACAACAGCCCAGCACCACGGTGTCGAACCGCACCGCGGCGATGCTCGCCAGCGCCAACGGCCCAACCATCGCCAGTTCCCCGGGCCGGCATTCACCACCCGGCATCATCAATCGCACCGCGGGCCCGGTCGCCAGCGCGGTCGCCGCGTGCAGTGACAGCGGCATCACCGTCACTCGTCGCCCGGCCAACGCCCGCGCCGTCTCGGTGAGCGTGGTGCCACTGTCCAAACCGACCGCCTCACCGTCACCGATCAGCTCGGCGACGACCGCGGCGATGCGCCGTTTGGCCTCCACGGACTCGATCTCGCGCATCGCGAACGGCAGTTCCTCCCCCCGCATCAACAGATTCACCGCGCCGCCCCGCACCCGGCGCGCCACCCCACGCTCGACCAGTTGGTCGAGATCCCGGCGAATGGTCATCTCCGCGGCGCCGAACTCGGCCGCCGCCCGCGCGACCTCGACCTGGCCGTCCCGCCGCAACGTCTCTACTAGCCGACTCACGCGCTCGGATGCATCCATGACCCTAATGTACATCGATCATGCGCGTACGCACATAGCTGATGTTCGCAGGAGGCCACCGCGGATCGGGGCGATGCGGCGTCTGAGTGCCGTTTCAGCGCAGCCGCCACTCGGGTCGGCGACCCGAGGTGAATGCTCGCTGGCCCTCGGCCAGGGATGCGTCGTCGGTCCCGAGCTGGACGAGCGTCTTCGCGATGTCGAGCGCCTGCCGGCTGCCTAGTTCCTTCGCGTGCCACACGGCCCGGACCGTGGCCTGGACGGCGAGCGTGGGTTGGGACGCGAGGAGCGCCGCGGCCCGATGGGCGGTCTCGTGCAGGTCGGCGGCCGGCACCACTTCCTGCACCAGGCCGATGTCATACGCCCGCTGCGCGCCGAGCCGCTCGTGGGAGCCCATCAGCGCCATTCGCATGACCTCGCCGATCGGCATGCGCTGGGCCATCAGGATCGGCTCGAACACGGCGGCCATCCCGAACGTCGTGTGGGGATCGAAGAACGTGGCGTGCTCGGCCGCGATGATGAACTCCACCTCGCCCAACAGGTAGAAAGCGCCGCCGCAGGCCATGCCGTTCACGGCCGCGATCACCGGTTTCCACAGGTCGCCCGCGGTCTTGGGCGGGAGCAGGTCGCCGGGGTCGTTCAGGTGCAGCGGGGTGGCGCCGCGTTGCCCGATGTCGAGCGGCCGGTCGGGGTCGCCGATCCGGGCGGCGGTGCGGTCCACGCCGGTGCTGAACGCCTGGTCGCCGGCCCCGGTGAGCACCACGACGCGTACGTCGTCGTTGTCGCGCAGCTCCCGCCAGCACTGGTGGACCTCCCGCATCATCTGGACGTCGAAGGCGTTCAGCACCTCGGGCCGGTTGAGCGTTACCCACGCGACGCCGTCTCGCTCGTCGTAGTCCAGCGTCGTGAATCGAGACATGGAGTGCCTCCTGAGTGTGACGGGCGACCTGTACGCAAGCGGCCCTGTGCCGACTTGCAGCATATATACTTCATATTTCTTCGGTAACTGGTCTGCACCAAGGAGGCAACCGTGGCCCGACTGCTCGAGGGCAAGATCGCGATCGTCACCGGCGCCGGGCACGGTATCGGTCGCGGGCACGCGCTGGAGCTCGCCAAGCACGGTGCGTCCGTGGTCGTGAACGACCTGGGCTCGACCGTGCGGGGCGACGGGGCGGGACAGGACGCGGACGACGTCGTCGAGCTGATCCAGAAGCGGGGCGGGACGGCTGTCGCCGATGGCGGTGACATCGCTGACGAAGCCCAGGCCACGCAGCTGGTCGATCGGGCTGTGGCGGAGTTCGGGCGGCTCGACATCGTGGTGAACAACGCCGGAATCGCCCGTGACAAGGTCATCTGGAACATGACGCCGGCCGACTTCGACGCCGTGATGCGGGTGCACGTGCGCGGTACCTGGCTGATGACCCACCTCGCCGCCCAGCACTGGCGGGGCCGGGTGAAGGCGGGCGAGGAGCTCACCGGACGGGTCATCAACACGACCTCCGGCGCGGGATTGTCGGGGAACTTCGGCCAGTCCAACTACGCCACGGCGAAGGCTGCCATCGTGGGACTGACGCTGACCACCAGCCTGGAGCTGCACAGGTTCGGAGTCACGGTGAACGCTGTCGGTCCGGGCGGAATGACCCGTCTGACCGCGACGATGGGCGCCGACCTGGAGGCCTTCGAGCCTGACGATCTGGGTGAGGACGAGTACCACCCGATGGATCCGGCCGGAAGCTCACCGCTGGTGGCCTGGCTGGCCAGCGACGAGGCCCAGCACGTGACCGGCCAGGTCATCCGCGCCATCCACGACCGCATCTACCTCATGCGGGGCTGGGAGGAGGCCGCGACCATCAGCAGTGGCGAGAAGCGTTGGGACGCCACCGATCTCGGCGCGCTGATCGCGACCGATCTCTACCGCACCCGCGCCCCCGGGCTGCGCTGATCCGGGTAGGGTCGCGTCCGCTAATTGTGAGGCAAGGCGGCTGAACCTCTGGTGCACCGACGCCGCGAGTCGAGGTTGATGATCACGGAGTTGTGGTCGAATATCAGCCACAACTCCGTGATCATCAACGGTGTGATTGCTCGACTTGGGTCTGGCCGGACCGTGCGACGTAGCGCTGCCGTAGGTCGTCCTTGAGGAGCTTGCCGGTGGAGTTGCGCGGCAAGGCGTCGACGATCTCGAGGCGTTCGGGCCATTGCCGACGGGGGAAGCCCCGCTCGCTCAGGAACGCCAGGACCTGGTCGAGGCTCGGCGCGACCCCGGCGGGCACGACCACGGCGCAGGCCAGCTCGCCGAGCTCGGCGTGCGGCAGGCCGATCACCGCGAGGTCCGCGATCTGCGGGTGAGCGAGCAACTCGTCCTCGATCGCGCGGGCGCTCAGTGTCTCGCCCTTGCGGATGATGACGTCCTTGAGCCGCCCGGTGATCGTCAGGTTGCCGTGCTCGTCCAGGCGACCGAGATCGCCCGTGCGCAGGTAGCCGTCGTCGTCGAAGGCCGCGCCGTCGAGTGATGCGTCGACGTAGCCGCGCATGACCTGCGGCCCCTTGACCCGCAGCTCGCCCGTCCGGCCCGGGCCGAGCACGCCGCCGTCGGGGTCGACCACCCGCATGTCGACGCCGTCGCTGACCCGGCCCTCGGCGGTGGCCAGCACGTCGTCGGGATCGTCCGGTGCGCTCATCGCGAGGATGGGCGCCTCGGTCAGCCCGTAGCCGGAGAGCACGCCGACCCCGCCGAGCTCGCGCTTGACGGCGGCGTGCAGGTCGGGCGGCTTCGGCGCGGCGCCGGCGGTCAGTGCGCGCACGTCGGGGAACAGGGGCTCGCCGGGCTGTTTCCGCTGTAGTTCCAGGTAGATCTGGGTGAAGACCGTGCCCGATCCAGCGAGCGTGACGCCCTCCCGTCGTTGCAGCTGGGCGGTGCGCTCGGCGTCGAAAACCGAGTCGAGGATGAGGGTGACGCCGTAGAGCAGCGACGCGCCCAGCCAGGTGCCGCAGCCCCCGATGTGCGCCACCGGGAACACCATGCCGACCCGGTCGTCGGCGGTGCAGGCCAACCGGTCGCCCAGGCATCGGGACGACGCGAGCACGGAGCCGTCGGTGTGTCGGGCTCCCTTGGGGGCGGACGTGGTCCCGGACGTGTAGAAGATCCATCGGACCGGGTCGTCGGCGGCGTCGCTCATCGGCGGCGCGTCGTCGGACTCGGGCAGGTCGCCCTCCACGACGAGCAGATCCAGGCCCGGCACACCGGCCGCGACATCCTCAGCCGGGCTGCGTAGGTCGCGCCCGCTCCACTCCGGGACGACCACCAGCAACCGTGCACCGGTCTGGCGGACGACGAACTCGAGGTCGCGCGAACCGTAGCTGGGCATGACCGGGTTCTGGACGGCGCCGAGCCGGGCCAGGGCGGCCGTCACCACGAGGGTCTCGACGGTCGTGGGGAGCTGCCAGGTGACCGGCGTGCCCGCGACGACGCCCCGCTCGGCGAGACCCGCGGCCACCCGTAGGGCCCGGTCGCGGAACTGCGCGAAGCTCACCCGACGCCCGCGCTCGTCGACGAGCATCTCCTCGTCCGGCGTCTGCCCGGCCCGCCACTCGACCAGCGGCCACAACCTCATCGGGCCGGAGCCTCCCCGCTGTAGCGCAGCAACATCTCCGCGACACATGCCGGCTTCGGGCCTCCCTCGAGCTCCCAGACGAACGTGAGACCGACCTGAATGCCGCCGCTGCCGCCCTTGATGTCCTCGACGGAGGAGACCGTCGCGCCGAGGCGGATCTTGGAGTTCACCGGCACCGGGGCCGGGAACCGGATCTTGTCGTAGCCGTAGTTGACGCCCATCGCCATACCCTCGATGCGGTAGAGCGTACGGGCCAGGAACGGCCCGAGCGAGAGCGTCAGCAGGCCGTGGGCGATGGTGCCGCCGAACGGGCCCGCGCCGGCTCGCTCGACATCGACATGGATCCACTGGTCGTCGCCGGTCAGCTCGGCGAAGCGGTCGATGTCGTCCTGGGTCACCACGCGGTAGTCGCTGTAGCCGAGGTGCGTGCCGACGGCGGCGCGGACCTCGTCGGTGCCGTTGAGGATGTGCACGGATGCCCTTTCGTCGTGGGTCAGGGGAGTGCGGTCAGGCGATCACGCCGTCGGCGCACAGCGATTCGATCTCGGCGGTGGTGAGCCCGAGTTCCGCGGTGAGCACGTCGGCGGTGTGCTGGCCGAGCCACGGCGGCGGCGGGTCGGAGTTCGCGGCGACCGCGCTCATCCGGACCGGGTTGCCCGGTACCAGCACGGGTTGGGTGACGCCGTCGGTACGCGGGATTTCGACGAGCATCCCGCGGGCGGCCACGTGCGGGTCGGCGACGACCTCCTCGTCGGTGAAGGACGGCCCGGCCGCGATACCGGCCGCGCCCAGAGCGGCGCAGGCCTCCAGCTTGGTCCGGTTGGCGGCCCACGTCTCGATGGCCGGCCGGAGCACGTCGTCGAGGTGATCGACCCATCCCTGCCGGGTGGCGAAACGCGGATCGGTGGTCCATTCCGGGTGCCCGATCAGCTCGACGAGCCGGGCGAAGTGCTGCTCCCTCGCGACCTGTAGGACGAACCACCCGTCCCGGGCCCGGAAGCCGTTCATGATCAGCGGACCGAGCGCGCCGCCGCGCTGACCCATCGACCAGAAGTTGGTGACGATGTCGGTCATGGCGAGTACCGCGTCGTACATGGCGATGTCGACGTACTGACCCGTGCCCGTCGCCTCGCGGTGGCGCAACGCGGCCAGGATGCCGATCGTGGCGAACAGGGCGGCACCGATGTCGCCGAGCGCCCCGACCGGCGCGACCGTAGGTGGGGAGTCGCCCTCGCGTTTCATCTCATAGATGCCCGACATCGCCTCGACGATTGGGGCGAAGGCCGGCCAGTTCCGGTACGGGGTCTCGGTCGTATTGCCGAAGCCGGACACGGACACGTAGATGCCGGCCGGATGTACAGCCGCGATGTCGTCGTAGCCGAGCCCGAGCCGGGTCATCGCTCCGGCGCGCGAGTTCTCGGCGATCACGTCGAAGCGGGGGGCCAGGCGCAGCACGAGGTCGCGCCCGCGCGGGTTCTTGAGGTCCACGCAGATGCTGCGCTTGCCGAGGTTGTTGCGCAGGAAGGTGGCCCCGACCATCCGTCCGTCGGGGGCGGCCATGGCCGGCAGTGACCCTCGACCGGAGTCGCCTCCCTTGATCGGCTCTACCTTCACGACGTCGGCGCCGAGACGCCCGAGGAGCTGCGTAGCGAACGGCAGGGCCTGCATCTGCTCGAGGGCGAGGATGCGCACGCCGTCGAGCGGGCGCCCGGTCGGCCGACTGTCGCGCTCCGTCATAGAAGAAGCCTCTCTACAAATAAGATTTTTTATAATACATTCAGAACTTCCGAGGGGAGCTGTACTTGTGGCGCTCGACCCATTGGCGATCCGCCTGGACGATACGGTCGCGGTCGTCACCGGGGCCGCGCAGGGCATAGGCGCGGCGACCGCGGTGGCGCTCGCCCGGTTCGGCGCCGAGGTCGCGATTTGCGACCGCAATGCCGCCGGCCTGAAGGAGACCGAGGCTGCGATCCGGGACACCGGCCGCCGGGCCTTCGCGCTGGAGTTGGACGTACGCGACGGCGCGGCCGTCGCCGGATTCTTGGCGGATACGCGGAATGAACTAGGCCTGCTCGGCGTGCTGGTGAACAACGCGGGCGGCGGGTTCTGGTCCCCGTTCCTGGACGTCCGGCCGAGGGGGCAGGCCGCCCTGATCGAGGAGAACTTCGGGTCGGTGACCCACGTCGTGCGCCACGGCGTGCCGCTCATGACCGACGGCGGGTCGATCATCAACGTCACGAGCGTCGAGGCGTTCCGGGCGGCGCCCGGGTTCGCGGTGTACGCGGCGATGAAGGCGGCGGTCGAGCAGCTCACCCGATCACTCGCCCTGGAGCTCTCCGAGCGGCGCATTCGAGTGAACTGCGTCGCCCCGGATGCGATTCCGACGCCAGGCGATGCCGAGCTGGCGAGCCGGGTGAGTGGGGGCGGCGGAGCCGCGGACGGATACGCGCGATACGGCGCCCGGGTGCCGCTCGGCCTCGGCGCCGCCGACGATTGTGCCGGCGCGATCGTCTTTCTCGCGAGTGCCCTCTCGCGTTTCGTCACCGGGACGACCCTGCACGTGGACGGCGGGTCGCACGCCGCGGCGGGCTGGACCCGGGGCCCGGACGGCACGTGGTTGCCGTGAGCGTCCACTTGACCCAGCGACAGAATTTATACTGTACGAAATTACAATGCTGAGCCGGAGGTCGTGAGTGGACGTCGCGCAGCCCGACCTGTCGTCTCTGGTGGATCTGATTCGGGTGGAACCGATCGACGACGACCGGTTCCGCTCGACCCCCCGGCCCAGTGACGGCTGGTGGCTCTACGGGGGACAGGTCGCCGCGCAGGCACTGGTGGCCGCCGGCCAGACGGTCGACGCCGACCGGTTGCCCCACTCGCTGCACGGCTACTTCCTGCGCGGCGGCGACACCGCCCGTCCGACGCAGTTCCGGGTGATTCGCGACCGTGACGGCCGTTCGTTCTCGGCCCGCCGCGTCGAGGCATCGCAGGAAGGCGCGCTGATCTTCACGATGTCGGCGTCCTTCCACCGGCGCGACGACGGCATCGACCGGCAGGTCGAACCGGTCCCGGCCGCCGGTGATCCGGAGGCCTTGGAGCCGCTGGTCCTGCCGCGGCTCGTCTCGATGGAGTGCCGGCGTCCCGAGCAGCCCTATCCGGAAGGGCTGCTGCCCACGCGGTACTGGGCCCGGTGCACAGCCGACCTGTCCGGCGGCCCGTTGCTGAACGCCGCGGTCCTGACGTATCTCTCGGACATGTCCAACGGATTGATGGGCCTGTACGAAGGTCCCTGGCCGGCCAGCCGGAGCCTCGACCACGCGCTGTGGTTCCATCGGCCGATCCGGTTGGACGATTGGGTGTTGGTCGATCTGGTTCCGCATACTGCGGCGTATGGACGTGGTTGGTACACCGGCACCGTCCACACTCGTGATGGGGTGCTCGGCGCGAGCTTGACTCAGGAATCGCTATTCGGGAGGTCTCATGGCTGACTCGCAGCAGGGCGGATCGCTGCTGTCCGGGCTCCGCGTGATCGAGTGCTCGATGCTCGGCCCGGGCGCGGTGTCCACCCCCTTGGCCGACCTCGGCGCCGACGTGATCAAGGTGGAACCGCCGTCGGGTGACTACATCCGAAGCATGAGCTGGCCGATCGTCGAGGGAGCGTCCCTGCTGCACCTGCACATCAGCCGGGGCAAGCGCAGCGTCGTCCTGGATCTGGCCACCGATGCGGGACGAGGCTTGTTCCTGGAGCTGGTGCGTGTGTCCGATGCCGTCGTCGAGGCCATGCGGCCCGGCGGGCTCGCCCGGCGGGGTCTCGGCTACGAGCAACTCCACGACGTCAACCCGCGCATCGTCATGGTCACCGTCTCCGGCTACGGCATGACCGGGCCTTACCGCGACCTGCCCAGTCACGGGATCGCGTATGACGCCTGGGCCGGCTCGGTCGCCCCGGCGCCCGGACCCGAAGGTATGCCGTCGATCCCCGACCACACGTCCATCGGGATCACTGCTGGGCCGCTGTTCGGCACCGCGGCGCTCCTGGCCGGCGTGTTGCGGGCGAGGCAGACCGGTGCGGGGTGCCATCTCGAGGTGGCGCAGTCCGATGCCGCCGCGGCGTTCGACTGGTTGCGCAGTGAGGGCCACCGGGCCTACCAGCGCCCGGACTCGGAGGTCACGGGAAACCCGACCGACGGCTACGAGCGTCGCCGGCCCGGTACGGCCGGCATGGCCGAGGGCGTGCGCTACCAGTTTTATGAATCGAGCGACGGCCACGTCCTGTTCATGGCCTCGGAGCGGAAGTTCTGGAAGAACTTCTGCGCGGCCATCGGACGGGACGACCTGTACGACGCGAAGCCGGGCGAGAAGCTGGCCGATCACGCCCGGGGCGATCTCGCGTTGCGCCGCGAACTCGGCGCGATCTTCGGCACCCGTAGCACCGCCGAGTGGGTCGAGCTCGGCCTCGAGCACGACGTGCCGATCGGGCCGGTGAACTCCCCCGCCGACATCGGCAATGACCCGCAGTTCGTCGACCGGATCCCGTGGCAGCCCGCCGACCGACTGGTCGCCGATCAGCTGCCGTTCCCGGTCCGTGTGGTCGGAGAGGCCCCGCCCGCCGCTGCGACCCCGGCGCCCGCGGTCGGCGAGCACACCGAGAAGGTCCTGTACGAGGTCCTCGGCTACGACGCCGATCACATCGCCGAGCTCGCCGAGACCGGGGCGTTCGGCGCCCGCGCGGCACACTAAAAGACATGGACCTGCGCTTGCGCCCGGCCGAGCAGGAGTTCCGCAACCGGCTGCGCGGCTGGCTCGCCGAGACCGTCCCGGGCCTTCCGCCGCGACCGCCCGGCGATGACTGGTCGGCCCGGCGCCGCTACGACACCGGCTGGCAGCGCACCCTGCACGACGCGGGTTACGCCGGCGTCGACTGGCCGAGCGAGCACGGCGGCCTCGGCGCCACCCCGACCGAGCAACTCATCTACCTCGAGGAGTCGGCGGCGGCGCGAGCACCGTACATCGGCGCCAACTTCGTCGGCCTGCTGCACGCCGGCCCGACCCTGATCGTCGAGGGCACCGACGCGCAACGGACGCAGCACCTGCCGCGGATCCTGCGCGGTGACGAGGTGTGGTGCCAGGGCTTCTCCGAGCCCGACGCCGGCTCCGACCTGGCTTCGCTGCGCACCGCTGCCGTCCGGGACGGCGATCACTACGTCGTGAACGGTCGCAAGGTCTGGACGTCGATGGCCCAGATCGCCGACTACTGCGAGCTGCTGGTCCGAACCGATCCGGACGCCCCGAAGCACCGTGGCATCAGCTGGCTCATCCTGCCGATGGACACCCCGGGCGTGCAGGTGCGTCCACTGCTCACCGCGGCCGGGAGTTCCGAATTCAGCGAGCTGATCCTCGACGACGTGCGGGTGCCGGTCGCGAACCTGGTCGGGGCGGAGAACGACGGCTGGCGGGTCGCGATGGTGACCTTCTCCTTCGAGCGGGGCACGGCGTTCATCGGCGATGTCATCGAGTCGCGCAACATCCTCGGTGAGATCGCGGATATCGCTCGGTCCACACCCGCGCCGGGCGGCGGCACGCTGTGGGACGACGCGGCGCTGCGCCGTGACGTCGGGCGGCTCGCAGCGGACGTCCGCGGGCTGTGGGCCCTGATCGGCAAGAACGTGTCGGAGGCGTCGGCGGGCCTGGTGCCCGTCCAGGGCGCCTCGGTGTTCAAGCTGCGCTTCACCGAGAGCCGGCAGAAGATCGGCGATCTCGCCGCGCACGTGCTCGGGCGGGCCGCGCTGGCGGTGAGTGATGTGCCCGGCGTCGTCGGCGGACGCAACGGGCACCTCGTCGAAGACCGGATCACGACGCTGGCGTGGACGATCGCGGCCGGCACGTCCCAGATCCAGAAGAACATCCTCGCCGAGCGCAGCCTCGGACTGCCGAAGGAGCCGCGATGGACCTCACGCTGAGCGCCGACCAGCGGGCGCTGCAGGTCGGGCTGCGGGATGTGCTGGCCGACCTGTGGCGCGCTGAGCATCTGCGTGAGGCCGCGGCGGGCGCTGCTCCGGGCACCAAGGATTGGAGCCGCATCGCCGAGCTCGGCGTTTTCGGGGTGACGGTGCCCGAGGCCGAGGACGGAATGGGCCTCGGCCTGGCCGATGCGGCCGTCCTGTTCGAGGAGTTGGGCGCGGCGCTGGTGCCGGGTCCGCTGGTGCCGACCGCGCTGGCCGCCGGCCGCGTCGCCGGGACGATCGACGGCAGCGCGATCGTGACGATGCTCGATCTCCGCGCGCCGGTGCTGCTGGTGGAACATCTGGATCTGGCAACGCACGTGGTGGCCGTGGATGCGGACGGGCTGCGGCTCCTGCCGGCCGACGCCCTGGCCGCGACTCCGGTCCAGACGCCACTCGATCCGCTCACCCCGCTGTGGAGCGTCTCGGGCGGCGGGCGCGATCTGGGGGAGCGGATCGGCTCGGCCGCCGAGGTGGCGGACTGGATGCGGCGCGGGGCCGTGTTGAACTCGGCGCTGCAGGTCGGGGTGGCCCGCGGTGCCCTGGACCTCGCGGTGCGCTACGCGCTCGAGCGGATCCAGTTCGACCGCGTGATCGGTGGCTTCCAGGCCGTCAAGCACCTGCTGGCCGACTCACTCGTGCGGGTCGACGTCGCCCGGGCGGCCGTGCTGGTTGCGGCGCTGACCGTCGACGACCCACAGGTGGCCGAGGCGACCGAGGCGGCCGAAGCGGTCGCCGCCGCCAAGGTGCTCGCCGACGAGGCCGCCACCCTGGGCGGTCGCAGCGGCCTGCAGGTGCACGGGGGGATGGGCTTCACCTGGGAGGTGCTGGCTCACCTGTATCTCAAGCGGGCGTGGGTGCTGGAGACGTCGTTCGGCTCGGCCGACGAGCACGCCGCGTTCCTAGCCACCCGAGTCAGCGCAGTCAGCGCAGTCAGCGGAGTCAGCGCTTCGGGCTGACCCGCGCCGGTCACGCGAGCGTGGGCTCGGTCGTTCCTCGCGTCGCCGCAACGGCCTCCTGGGCCGAGCCCAGGAAGATCGCGGCCAGCTGCTCGTCCTGAAGATCCGCCCGTGGTCCGGTCCAGATCAGTTGGCCGAGCTCGAGCAGGACGATCTGGTCGGCGATGTCGAGGATGCCCCGGGCCCGCTCCTCGGCGAGCAGCAACGTCGTGCCCTGGGCGCGCAGCTGCTCGAACAGCTCCAGCAACTGCTCGACTATGCGCGGCGCCAAGCCCAGCGTGGGCTCGTCCGCGATAAGGACGGACGGCGGGCGCTGCAGCAGTGGGGCCATGGTGAGCATCTGCTGCTCGCCACCGGAGAGGGAACCGGCGGCGATCCGTCGGCGTTCGCCGAGCACGGGGAACTTGTCGTACACCGCCTCGCGCTGCGCCGCGCCGGGCAGCCGGATCGCGAGGTTGTCCTCGACCGACAGCGAGGGGAACACCCCCCGAGCCTCGGGGGCGAGCAGCAGCCGCCCCGCTCGGCGATGGGCGGGCGCCTTGGTGACGTCGTCGCCGCTCAGGAAGATCGCGCCGGCAGTGGGCATGACCAATCCGGCGGCCGTCTTGCACAGGGTCGACTTGCCCGCACCGTTCGCGCCGACCAACGCGGTGATCGTGCCCTGGGTCAGGGCGAGGTCGATCCCGGTGAGTACCGCGTGCTCGCCGTACCCCGCGGAGACCTGGGCCAGGTGCAGGGACGCCCCGGACCCGTTCGCCACGGTCCTCGGCATCGCCGTGACCGGCACGGCAGTCGCTCGGGACGGCCCGGGTTCGGTGGACGGCGCAGGGGTGGGTACTTCGGTTCGGCGCGGTCGCCGCTGGTGACCGCCGCCGAAGATGCCGTTCGGATTCTTGGCCATGGCGATGGCGCCGAGCCCGAACAGTGCCTGGGGGAGCCACGTGGAGTGGGTCCCGGCCCAGGACAGGCCACCGGGCACCCAGGACGGCAGGTGGAAACCACTGCTCAGCAGGGCTGGGAACACTGTCGCGGTGAGCCCGGCGAGCACGGCGCCCAGCGGCTTGCGGACGCCCCACAGCACCGCCGAGGCCAGCCAGACCAGGCCTACCTGCGTCACGTACGTGACGTTGGTGGCGTGCTGATCGGCCGTGACGAGCAGGACTCCGCCGGCTCCGGCGATCGCGGCGGAGATCGTGAACAGGCGCAACTTGACCATGCTGGGCGAGATGCCCGAGCTCGCCGCGGCCGGTTCGGATGCCCGCAACGCGATCATCTGGCGACCCGAACTGGATCGGGTGAGGTTGTAGATCAGCCACGACACGAGCAGGACGACGCCCAGCAATATCGATGCGTAGGTCTTGTCCTCCATCAGGTCCACCGAACCGAACTTCGGGCGCAACACGATCCAACCCTCGTCGCCGCCCCGCAGGTAGTTCCACTGGAACAGCACGCCGTCGCCGAGGAATGCCAGCGCCAGGGTGGCCAGGCTCAATGCGAGGCCACCGACGCGCAGCGCGGGTAGGGCCACGATGACTCCGAGCAAGGTGGCGACCGCCGTGCCGCCGACGAAGCCGACCAGCCACGGCTGGTGGTACTGGTTGATCAACAGGCCGGCGGTGAGGCCGGCGGCGGTCACGAAGGTCGCCTGGGCCAGGCTGACCATCCCGCCGAGTCCGGTGACGACCACGAAGGAGAGGAACACGACCGACAGGGCGAGGCCGGCGGTCAT
>Ga0137412_10000336_pt1 | contig 32296 bp, 28 predicted proteins | sample CZODoug2_1_16fun_FD_122160 | JGI IMG/M metagenome (GOLD analysis project Ga0137412, IMG submission 122160) | Vadose zone soil fungal communities from Angelo Coast Range Reserve, California, USA - CZODoug2_1_16fungal (Hybrid Assembly) | ecosystem: Environmental > Terrestrial > Soil > Vadose zone...
GCTGCCGAGGACATCCCGGTGGATCTCTACGACAAGGTGATGGGGGTCAACCTGCGCGGCGTTTTCCTTACCTGCCTGGCGTTTGGCCGGCCGATGTTGGCCCAGGGTGCCGGCAACATCGTGGCGATCTCCTCGATGAGCGGCAATCATGTCGTGAATACGCCGCAACAACAATGCGTTTACAACGCATCCAAAGCCGGTGTGACTGCGCTCATCAAGTCGTTGGCGGTTGAATGGGCGCCGCGCGGAGTACGAGTCAATGCGGTGTCACCTGGCTATATCGCCACCCAGTTGGTGGAGAGCCGACGGCATCTCTTTGAAGGTTGGCTCGCCGAGACGCCGATGAGTCGGCTCGGCCAGCCCGCCGAGGTGGCCGGCACGATCGCCTTCCTGCTGAGCGAGGACTCAACGTTCTATTGCGGCGGCGAGTTGTTGATGGACGGCGGTTATACGCTTCGATGAATCGCGATCACGTCCTCGGCAGGACCCGACCGTTCGGGATTGCGCTCGATACCCCGGTACGAAAGCCCGCGTCGCCGCGCCGGCTTGCCGACCTGGCCGGCCTGTTCGCCGACGAGGAGGCGCGCAAGGCGGCCGCTGACCGCGTTGTCTACCGGGTGGACGCGGCACCGGTGCCGGAGCAGCAATGGGAGCTGCCGTTCTCGATAACGACGGTCGAGCCGGGCGATGTGTCCGGCGAGTTGTTCATGACCCGCGGGCACGTCCATGAGACGCCGGACGGTGAAATGTACTACGGTCTGAGAGGCCACGGCGTGCTGCTGTTGTTTGACGGTACGGGCGCGAGTTGGGTGGAGATGCGGCCGGGCGCCGCCGGCTATATCCCACCTGGCTGGGCGCATCGCAGCGTTAACGTGGGCATTGATCCGTATCGCTTCCTGGCGGCGTATCCGGGTAGCGCCGGGCACGACTACGATGCCGTGTTGCGGGACGGAATGGGGGCCAGGGTCTTTCGTGATGGCGGCGGCTTCGCGGTGCTCGACGCCGGCGGAAATCCCGTACCGGAAGCGCCCAGGCATTCCCTATGACTTATGTCCTCGCACACGATCTCGGCACAACCGGTGACAAGGCCTCGCTGTATGACGAGAAGCTCCGCCTCGTCGGGTCGGTCACCGTTCCCTACGGTACCGATTTCGGGGTCGACGGCCGGGCCGAGCAGGATGCGGCCGAATACTGGAACGCCTTCTGTGCGGCCAATCTCGAGCTGGTGCGGGTCGCTGACGTCGCGCCGAACGCGGTCGCGTGCGTGAGCTTCTCCGGTCAAATGATGGGCGCGCTGCTGCTCGACGAGGCGAATCGACCGGTGCGGCCGGCGATCATCTGGGCGGACACCCGTGCGATTTCCCAATGCGATGCGTTGATCGACAAGGTCGGAATGGCCGAGGCATACGGCATTACCGGCCACCGGCTCAATCCGACGTACACGCTGAGCAAGCTCGTATACGTCCGGGAGAATGAGCCGGATGTATTTGCCCATGCCACCCAAGTGATGCAGGCCAAGGACTACGTCGGCCTGCTGCTGACCGGCATCGCGGGCACCGACCCGTCGGACGCGTCGAGCATGAATGCGTTCGACCAGAACACCCGGGCCTGGTCGACCCGGCTGCTGGATGCTGCGGATATCGACCCCAGCCTGTTTCCGCCGATACTGCCATCGACCAGCATTCGCGGCACGATAACCAGAGCGGCCGCCGAACGCTGCGGGCTGGCGTATGGCACGCCGGTCGCGGTGGGCGGCGGGGACGGCCCGTGCGCGGCGGTGGGTGCCGGCGTGACGGGTCCGGAAAGCCCGGCGTACGCCTATCTCGGCTCGTCGTCCTGGGTTTCGGTGGCCGCGGACGCACCGTTGCACGACCCGGAAATGCGCACGATGACCTTCGATCATGTGGTGGCGGGCCGATTCGTGCCGACGGCGACGATGCAGGCCGGCGGTGCGGCAATCGAGTGGATGGCGGATCTGCTGCGGCCGGGTAGTGACCCGGCGCGTTACGACGAGCTGCTGCTGGCGGCGGGTGGGACGACCGCGGCGGTTGACGGCCTGCTGTTTCTGCCATACCTGCTGGGTGAGCGGTCGCCATATTGGAATCCGCGCGCCCGCGGCACATTGATCGGGCTACACAAGCATCATGGTCCGGCCGAGGTGGCCCGCGCGGTACTCGAGGGCGTCGCGATGAACTTGCGGGTCGGCCTACAGGCATTCGCCGAAATGGGCCGGCCGGCATCCACAGTGGATGCCATTGGTGGGGCCGCCCGCAGTGACGTCTTTCTGCAGGTGCTCGCCGATATCTGGGGAGTTCCGGTGCGCCGGCGGACGCTGGTCGAGGAGGCAAACGGGCTCGGTGCCGCGGTGCTCGGCGCGGTCGCGGTCGGGGTCCTGGACACGGTCGATCGAGCGGGCAAGCTGTCGGAGGTGGCGCGCACGTTCACGCCGGACGATGCGCTGCATGGACGGTACGAGCGCCGATACGAGCAGTTTCTCGATGCGTACCGGCGGCTGGAACCGTTCTTCGACGAGTTGTAGGAGAGGGATCGCATGGCCGCGATGGCATTTATCGGGGTGACCACTAGTCAGTCGATGATCAACCGGCTGTTTCCGTTGTGGGCCAAGGAACTCGACCTCCCCGACGCCGAGTTGCGCGGTATTGACCTGCCGGTCGACTCTGCGCCGGACGCCTATCGCCGCGTGATCGAGGCTGTGCGCGACGATCGCGTGCTCGCCGGTGCGCTGGTTACCACGCACAAACTGGCGGTGTTCGAGTCGGCCGGCGATGTGTTCGCCGAGCTCGACCCGGATGCGCAGCGGTGCCGCGAGATTTCCTGCATAGTGCGCGACGGCGCCGGTCTCGTGGGTTACGCCAAAGATCCGACCACAGTGGCATTGGCACTCGATCTGCTGTTGCCCGATGGCTATTTCGCCGAGTCCGGTGGGTACGTCCTGTGTCTTGGCGCCGGCGGCGCCGGCACCGCGCTGGCCCTGTGCCTGCTTACTCGCGAGCTGCGCGCGGGCCGACCGCAGCGGATCGTACTGGCCGATGTAAAGACGGAGCGGCTGCGGGCGGTGCGGGCGCTGGTCGACGGGCTGCCGGGCGCGGACGTCGATACGGTCGCGCTGACCGAGCCCGACGCGGCCGACCGGCTGCTCGCGGGTATGCCGGCCGGGTCGCTGATCGCCAATGCGACCGGCCTGGGCAAGGACCGTCCCGGGTCGCCGATCAATGACGCGGCGCGATTTCCGGCCGACGCGATTGCGTGGGATTTCAACTACCGCGGCGACCTGCAATTCCTGCGGCAGGCCGGGCGCCAGCCGGGCGTACGGGCGGAAGACGGCTGGGACTACTTCCTGCACGGCTGGATCGAGCACATCACCGAGATTTATCGGCGACCGAACTCGCCGGCGCTTTTCCAGCGACTGTCCAACATCGCTGCCCCGTTCCGCCCGTGATCCCGACCCGGGCGACCCACCTACCCCCGTCCGTGATCGACATCGGTTTCTGGTCGTCAGGGCAACCAAAAACCGATGTCGATCATCAGCCGATCCCCGGATCCGTGTCTTGGTAAGAATCTTGCAAACTTTCGACCTTGACTGACACGTATTGTCGATTATAGTTTCCTTGATTCCATTTGGGTCGAGGAGCGGCATATGGCAGCTGCCCATCAACTCCATGAACACGTTCTCGCCGGCATTGTTGGTCGTGCCGGACCGCGGGCAAGCGCCTAAGAAGTAGGCGATTGCGCGCCGTCCGCGCGCGGCAAGACGCTCTCGATCAAGCAATTGCGCCTGCCCGAATGTTCTCGGGCCCTGGCAACCTTTCGACATCAGCACCGGGGCCGCGCTCCTCGATTCGGGCGCGGCCGCATTCAGTCGCGCCTTCGAACGCATCGTGCACGGCCCGAGGAGGTCAGATGCCCATCAATTTCTCGATCCGCCGGCTAGCCGCCGCTCTGACGGTGTTGCTGACTACGGTTGGAATGACATTGTTCATTCCGGCGGCGGCCAAGGCGGCCGGTCCGGGTGATCGGATGGCGAGCCTCGCCCGCGCGGAGTATGCCAAGAATCCGCACAGTTACCGGGTCAAGGGCACCACCTGCAATTTCTACACCGGCCATATCGGCAATGCCGACGGCTGCCGATCCGGCTGGGGCGACGACGAATGGTGCGCGGATTTCGTGCACTACATCTGGCAACAGACTGGTGGCGTGGCGGACCTGAGCACGCTGTCCGGCTGGGCCGAATCGTTCAAGACGTACGGCATCGATCACGGCACCTGGCATCCGGTCGGCTCCGGATATGTACCCCGGCCGGGCGATGCGGCCGTTCATTATGACGACAACGGTCACGATGGCGCCGATCATGTCGGCATGGTGGTCGCGAATTCCGGCGGCACGGTCACGACGATAGATGGCAACTGGAGCGATCAGGTTTCCGAGCTGTCGCCGCCGCCGCGGGTTCAGGGGTACACCTCGCCGGTCGTCGCCGGATTCGGCGGCGCGGCCCGTGATGTGACGGGTGATGGTGTTGATGATGTGGTGGGTCGTACGGCGGATGTGGATGGTGGTTTGTATGTGTATCCGGGTAATGGGAATGGGACGTTGGCTAGTCGGCGGGTGATTACGGCGTCGGGTTGGGGTGGGATTGATGCGATCGCGGTCGGGGATTTCACTGGTGATGGTCATGCGGATGTGGTGGGTCGGGTGGCGGCGGATGGGTCGTTGAATTTGTATCCGGGTAATGGTGCTGGTGGGTTGTATTCGCCGCGTCAGGTGGGTACGGGTTGGGGTGCGATGGTCAATATTGTTGCCGGTGATTTCACTGGTGATGGTAACGCGGATCTGATTGCGCGTCGCAACGATGGTGGAGTGTTTTTGTATGCCGGTAATGGGAGTGGTGCGTTCGGTGCACCGCAGACGTTGGCAGATCCGTCGGCTGGGTGGGGTAATCAGCTGACGATTGTGGGTGGTGATTTCAATGGTGATGGGCATGGCGATTTGGTCGCGGAGACGGCTGACTACAAGTTGTTGTTGTATACCGGGCATGGTGTTGGTGGGTTCAATGCGTCGGTGCAGATCAGCAATGGTTGGGGTGATATGACCGCGATCATTCCGGGTGATTTCAACAATGATGGCCGGACTGATGTGCTCGGTCGCAGTACCGATGGCACGCTACGGCTCTACCTTGCCAACGCCTCCGGTGTCCTGGGTTCCGGGACCGTCCTCGGTACTGGCTGGAACATCTACAACCTCTTCCAATCCTGACGAATCGCAATGGCGGCCCGCGCAGAGAATGTGCGGGCCGCCTGCATTCGTCATACCCCTGCGGCGAGGCTGTGTGAGCGCGGCAGCTGCCGGGTCGTGACATTAATCCGGTTCCAGGCGTTAATCGCGGCAATGCACATCACCAGCGCACCGAGTTGTGCTTCGTCGAAATAGTCGGCCGCCGCGTCCCAGACATCGTCCGGCACCGGGTCGGTCCGATCAGAGATTCGGGTCGCGGCCTCGGCCAGCGCCAGTGCGGCGCGCTCCTCGTCGGTGAAGTACGGTGAATCGTGCCAGGTCGCGACCGAGAACAGTCGCTCGTCCGGCTCGCCTGCCTTCCGGAGATCTACGGCATGCATGTCGGTGCAGAATGCGCAGCCGTTGATCTGGCTGACCCGAAGCCGCACCAGGTCGAGCGTGGTGCGCGGCACCGCGTCGGCGTTGAGGAATGCCTCCAGAGCGAACATCGCCTTGTAGCCGCCGGCGGCAACGGTCGCCAGGTTGTCCATCCGTGCCTGCATGATGATCCCTTCCCTTAATCAAGATATCGTGTGTCCAGATTTAGCGGCGGGCTCTGCCAGACAGCACCTCCTGGTGAATTGTTAGTTGTGTACGTACCAGTCCCGTAGCTGCTCGCCGAGGTCGGGCGCGCTACGGTCGACCGTGTCGCGCAGGTCCGCGAGCGTTCGCGCGGCCAGCGCCCGACGCCATTGCAGCTCCGCCGATCGCATCGCGGCGTCGACCGCACATGGTCGGCGGAACAGGCGTTTGGGTGTGTCGACGCCGGGGCCGCGCTGTCGGATCTCGGTGCATTCGAACGCCTCATCCGGGCCCTCGATCGCGGCCACGACATCCATCAGCGTGATCTTCCGCAGTGGGCGGTCGAGTCGGAACCCGCCCCTGGCGCCGGGAACGGACGTCAGAATGCCCGCGCGGACCAGTGCCTGGAGCTGTTTGTTCAGGTATGCCGGCGGGATCTCGAACCCGGCGGCAAGCCGTGCGGTCGACACGGCCTCGTCGTTGCCGAGCCAGTCGAGCAGCAGGCAGCAGTGCGCGGCCCATTCGACTCCCGCGCCCATCTTCATAACCTGGATACTACACATCCAGGTTTGGAGGTCAATGCCGGGGCGTCGAGGCGTGGTTGCGAACCGGCTGGGGCGCGGGCCGGTTGCAGCCCGGCCGCGGCGCAATGCTCTTCAGTCGGCTCGCGGCTCCGGACGGCTCGGGGGCATCCGGCGAGACTGCGAGGTCGAAACAAAACGCCGCCGCGGACTCCCGCTGCGGTGCTTTGTTTCTCGAGCTGAAAGTAATGGATACGACGACCGACGAAACAATTCAGCTGGCCGCGCCGACCCCACTATAGGATGCAGAATTCCGACAAGCTGCCCGGAATCCCCTGTCGGGCTAGGACTAATCGGAATTCCGGTCGGGCAAAAAGATGGCCGCCCGACCTCACCACGGGGGAGCAAGGCCGGACGGCACACGACAATGGGGGAATTGTCGCAGGCTGTGACGCTAGAGCCGAACGCTCGCGGGCGAGGCGATGTAATCGAATCGTTATCTTTTTTGTTGCAGTCTTAGACAGATGCGCGGACCCAGCAATCATTCGTGCAGTCGGACATTGGCGTACGTCGGTGGCGACTTTGTCAGGTCAAGTAATTCACCAGTGGAGGAGAAGTACCGGCCAGTGGAGTGCTTTTCCAGGCGTAGCGCCCGCGGACCGGGCTGGCGGTCGATCAACGCGACGTCGTTTTCCCGCCGTAGTCGCACGGTGTCGATCTTGATGCCGTTGACCCTGACCACGTAATCCCGGTTCCACGGGCCGTCGGGGGCTTGGGGCTCACCACCCGACGGGACATCGTTGCGATAGCGGACGTAGCCATCATCGAGCCGCAGCAGATACATCCCGCTCTCGTCGTCCAGGACTCGGTAGCGTTCCGGCGAATCGGACTCGGTGACGAACTCGGCCCGATCGACGAATCGTAAGGTATGCCTGGCCTCGCTGCGGCACAGGACCGCGCCGGAGCCGGCCGCCACCAACTCGACCGTGTCGTTTCCGCGCCCGACGTACTCACCGGCTATCCGGTCTATATCAGCGCGGCCGACCGCCACCGACTCCGGCAGCCCGACGGATTCCCTAGTGATGTCCCCCACGAGATTGCGCATAATCCGGCCCGTCAGATGGAGCGCTTCCGGTGCGTTGACCGAATTGGTGAGGACGACGACGCCGATGCCGTGGTCGGGAGCGACGTACATATCGCAGAGAAATCCAAAGCCGCCGCCGCTGTGCCCGCGTACTGCCAAGCCATCCCACGCACCGATCGAGATCCCCAGCCCATAGCCGCCAATCTGCCCGGGGGCGGCGAACGGAATCCGGTACATCTCGGCGATCACTGAAGGCTCCAGGAGGCCCGAGCCGCCACTCAGGTGGAGTTGCAGGTACCGGCAGGCATCCTCGGCGCTGGTGTACACCGCACCGGCCGCGACCATCGGGATGCGCAACGGAACCCTCGGGCCGAGGCTGCGGTCGTGCCCGACCGCCCGATCCGGCTCGGCCGAAACGACGTGATGATCGAAGGTGGTGCGCGCCAACTCCAGCGGCGCCAGCACTTCCCGGCGTACGAACTCCACAAAGGGAAGGCCGCTCACTCTCTGCAAGACGTAGCCCGCCAGATCGATGCCGAGGTTGGAGTATTCGTAGTGATGGCCAACCGGAAACCGCAGCCAGGTATCCGAGATGCTCTGGCAATGCGCGGTGAACGACGCCTTGCCGATACGGAAATTCGATCCGACCGGGGCCTCGTGGGTGAAGCCGGCGGTATGGCTGAGCAAATGGCGCAGCGTAATCGTCGATTCGGGCCGTTTCTCAAAGCGGCCGTGCACGGTGAACTCGGGCAGGTAGTCGACAATCGGCGTATCGAGATCGACGAGCCCGCGCTGCACCGCGAGCATGACGGCCGTCGCGGTGTACATCTTGGAGCACGACTGCACGCTGAACATGGTCCGCGACGTGATCGGTTGAGTGCCCGCCGCGCGCGTCGTCCCAAAACCTGCCGACCATATGATTGAAGACGCGTCGCAGATGCCGACGGCCAGGCCCGGCAGCGATTGTTTCTCGAGCAGTTCCGGAATCTCGGTTTGTAGCGCCGATATGACCGCGTCAGATGTCGTCATGCGACGGACCGTAGTCTTGGTGGCCATGGAGGACCAGTCAGCGCGCAGCGTTGCCGCGGCCTACGAGACGATCGAAAAGCTGGACGGCGACATTCAGGCGTTCGTACCTGAGCCGGGTCGTCGGGAACGGCTCGAGGCGGCGGCGCGCTCGATTGCCGAGCGCTGGCCGGATCCGGCTCCTCGGCCACCGTTGTACGGAATTCCGGTCGGGATCAAGGACATCGTGCGGGTCGACGGCTTGCCGACCCGGGCCGGCTCGGCGGTCCCGCCCGACGCGCTCGCCGGCCCACAGGCGCCGCTGGTCGATCGGCTGTTGCGGGCCGGCGCGATTGTGGCCGGCAAGACCGCGACCGCGGAATTCGCGGTATTCGCACCCGGTCCGACCCGTAACCCGCGCAACCTCGCACACACGCCGGGCGGGTCGAGCAGCGGCTCGGCGGCGGCCGTTGCCGCCGGGATGGTGCCGCTGGCGATTGGTACGCAGACCATCGGCTCGGTGATCCGCCCGGCCGCATACTGCGGTGTCGTCGGCTTCAAACCCACGTACGGCCGCATTCCGACGGCCGGCGTTATCGCCAACGCGCCGGCGCTCGACACAATAGGCCTGTTCGCCAATGACGTTGCCGCCGCCGAAACGGCCGCCGGGATCCTCTGCGATGAGTGGCGCAGCGTGCCAGTTGCACGTCCGGTGCTTGGTATTCCGGTCGGCCCGTATCTGGAGCGGGCCAGCGAGACGGCGTTGAGTACATTCGGCAAGAACGTCACCGCGCTGGGGGAAAGCGGATACACGATTCGCGAGGTGTCGGTGCTGGCCGAATTCGACGACGTCGCGGCCACGCTCGTCACGATCAATCGGTATGAGCTGGCGCAGACGCATGCCGGCTGGTTCGCGCAATACGGCGATCGCTACCGCACCGAGACCGCGGCGATAATCCGGGCTGGGCAGCAGATCGACCGTATCGAGTACGAAGACGCGCTACGGCGGCGTACCGAATTCCGCCAATGGTTGTTGGCAGCCATGGCGAGCATCGACCTGTGGATTGCGCCGGCGGCGACCGGCCCGGCTCCCCGCGGACTCGACAGCACCGGCGATCCGACGATGTCGATCCCGTGGAACCTCGCTGGGTTACCGTGTCTGGCCGTACCCGCCGGCGCCGCGGACAATGGCCTGCCACTGGGACTGCAATGCGTGGCCGCCCCGGGCGCCGACGAGCAACTCCTTCAAGGGGGAGTGCGGCTAGCCGAAATCACGGCGCAGTAGGGGAATCAACACATCGTCGACGAACGCGGCGATGAATTCCTCATCGACCGGCTCGGCGGTCACCAGCAGCCGCATCATCATCGATCCCGATATCACTTCGGCGACCTGCTTGATCCCGACCGGCTGCACACCGTAATGGGTGGCGCGCCGTTCGATCTCGGCGAGCACGGCGCGTCGGCTCTGCCGAAGCTGACCGCGCATGATGTCGGCGAGTTCGGGATCGCGATGCATCGCGTGCAGCACACCGGTGAGCAAACCCCGGTCCTTGGATGCGAAGTTGTCTCGCAATCGGCTGAGCAGCGCGATGAGATCGCCGCGCAGCGAGCCGGTCATCGGGATCTCGATCGCTTCGGCCGGACTACACCGGCGCAGCGCGTCACCGACAAGGTCGGCCTTACCCTGCCACCGCCGGTAGATCGTCGCCTTGCTGGCTCGGGCTCGCGACGCGACCGCATCCATCGTGAGTGCTTCGTAACCGATCTCCGCCAGCAGGCTGGTGGTGGCATCGGTGATCGCCTGCTCGCGGGCCTCGCCGCGGGCGCTCGATGGGTTGTCCCTGGCGGTGGTGTCCCTGCCGCCGGTTTCCTGGGCGAGCGGGAGCGTACCGGTCATGCCTCTCAACTCCTCCGATGCCGCCCCTGTGATGGACAGCGTACGTGCTGTAGGCAATCGATCCGCTGTGAATGCGGAATGCCCATCGCAGTGGCGGGTTGTGCAAAGCGCTGACTCCGATACGGAGGGCAGTGCTCCGAATCACAGGCTCGATCGCTTGCCCTAAGTGTACGATACAGTTTCGTACGCTTCTGGCGCGAGGAGGCGCCGATGGACAGCCTGAAGACCACTCAGGTGTTGCCGATTTCTGGCTGCGTCGCGGTCTTTGCGCATCAGCCCGACGGTCGCACGGTGCTCGAGCTGTTCGACCCGGCCGGGCAACTTCTCGCGGTGTTCAGCAACTCCCTCGTCGACAGCTCGCCGCTGCGGGGCGGGTGGCGCGGGAGCGCCGGCGGGTCGTGGGCAATCGCGATTGGGCTGCAGGTCGGCCCCGGCGACACGACGGTGCGATTCCAGGGCAAGAAACGGCTTCTAGGACCCGGATTTCGGGTACAACTGCCTGCGGTCGCACTCGGTGACTTCTGGGTCGCCGAGGTCGCCGGTGCATTCACCAGCGTCGAGGTGGTCGCGGCCGAACGGGAGACGGGCGCCCGACTCACCCCAATTGGTAGATTGAGTAGATCATGACAACGTTGCAGACACGGCCGCATCGCAGCAGCCGGAAGGCCTTCACCCGGCCCCGCCTGCTCGTCGAGCTGTGTCTGCTGGTCCTCGGTTATCTTGCCTATTCGGGCACTCGGGTCGCGGTGCGTGGCGACCATGCGCTGGCAATGCACAATGGTCGACTGGTGTACCACGTCGAGCGCAGGTGGGCGCCCGAGGTGTGGCTCAACCAGGTGGTCAATGCGCACGTCACACTCGCCAAGATTTCCGGGTATTACTACACGACCCTGCATTTCATCGTCACGCTTGTAGTGATCTGCTGGCTCTACTGGCGCCATCCGGAGCACTACCGGCCGCTACGCACGACGCTGATTGCCGGAACCCTGATTGCCCTTGTCGGCTTCTGGCTGTTCCCGGTTGCGCCGCCGCGTGACGTAGTGCCGAATCTGACCGACACGGTCGCGCACTGGGACATCATGGAGCTCGCCGCACCGCGGTCCGGAAACTCGGTGGCGAATCTGTATGCCGCAATGCCGAGTCTGCACGTCGGCTGGGCGGTGTGGTGTGCCTTCGTGATCTGGTGGGTGTATCGGCAACGGCATCCCGTCCTCGCGACGCTCGGTTTTATCTATCCGATTCTGACCACGCTGGTCGTCCTGGCGACCGCCAATCACTACCTGCTCGACTGCATCGGCGGTGTCGCCGCGATCGGTACCGGCATGCTGGTTGCCCGCGCGTTCGGTGAGTGGCCGGGTCATCGGCGGAAGAAGGAAGCCGAGGCGGCGGCGCGGGAAGTCGAGGCGGCGGCGAACGAGGCGGAGGCGTCGGAGAGCTATGCCGGCGTACGTGTCGCCGATGGTGTTCAGCCAGAGCATGATCTACGCGACGCCGACGTTACCGTCGGGCGAAACGCTTCGGTTCTACACCGATTCGGGCGGCGGGACGTTCATTTTCTCCTCGGTCGCCGAGCGACTCGGCCTGCTGACACAAACAGCGACGGAGACCGACGGTAACCGCACGGTCCCGTTCCCGCGGTTCCGCGACGGTTTCATGATCGTGAGCAGCTGACGTTCGTTTCATGATCGGGATCGGTTTTGTACGCAGGATGTTGACGAAATCCATCCCGATCTTGGTCGAGTAGGCGGGTTACAAGATCGTGAGTGGTTTTGTGTCGGTTTTCGGTATCAAAGCTACTCATGATCTTGATCGATGGGCCCGAGCAGGCATCCCGACCCCGATCAAAGTGCGCCCTACCGCGTTATCTGGCGCCAAACACGCGGTACAGCGCACTTTGATCGACGCTATGCCGGCGAAGAGCGCTCGCTCGGGCCCATTTTCCGCATGATCAACAATTACGACGGCTGCGGCTATACGTCACGGGCCGCATCGCGACACCGATATCAGCTCGGGGTTCGAGTGCCGTCTCGCAACATGGCAACGGCTTTTGTGGCGCGAGATTCACGGGTCGCGCTCTGTTTTGCATCGCCCACCCAGTGGGCGTATTCCCGGCGGTGGCTGAACGACAGCCGATCGTACGCGGCCTGTGCCGCCTTGTCGGACGCGAGTGCGGTAGCCAGCTCGGCGGGTACCACGACCGCCCGCGGCCCGTCGTCAAGCTCAATCACCATTGTGACCGCGTCACCAGCCGTGAGCCCCATCGACGCCAACTGCGTCTTGCGAAAGCCGATCCAACCCACGCCGCCGTAAATCGCCACCGTGGTCTGGAACGACTCGTGCCCATTGACCGTGACCCGGACCGGAGCCCGCGCCCGGCCGAAGACCTCCTTTGGATCGAACGGCAGCGGCGCACCCGCGCCGCCGCCGTCCCGACCCTCGATTGTGCTTTCGCATCGCTGTACGGCCATGCGGACATTGTGCCTTACATCGCGCTAATCGTGAATGCTGCCGTATGCAGCTGGCCGGCGGTCTGGAACTGCACGAACATTCGATATCGGCCGGACTGCGGCAGGTCGGCGTGCAGGGTGAGCTTGGGCCCGCCGTGCGCGCCGCTCACGTTCCCGGTCGGGTGTAGGTGCGCGAATGCGAGATTTCCCTTACGGAACGCGGTTACGTGCGCGTACGTATCCAGGTACGGTTGCAGATCGGTGACCGGCAGACCGTTCTTGTCGACGGTTATCGTCAGCGGCGACTCACTGCCGGCTTTTGGCCTGCCGGCCAGCGTCAGCGTGTACCCGTCGACGCTGACCTTGTTTGCCGGCGGGCTCACAGCCGCCGACCGCGCCGCCTTGCCCGAGATCTCGAATGGCCGGGAAAGCACCAACGCCCCGGCCGACTTCGCCGCCGTAGGAATGAATTGTACGTACATTCGGTATTTCCCCGCGCTCAGTTCGCTGGGCTGGACGCTCCACCTGCCGTCGGGCCGCATCGTCGGGTGCAGATGCTGAAAACCGGTGAGATCGGAGCGGATGAGATAGAAATGCATGAGCTTCGTCTGCTCACGGGTAAATGCGGTAACCGGCTTTCCGTTCTTGGTGATGGTGAACGTCGCCGGCATCGCCATTCCGGTCATGGGCATGGCCTTTGGCGTGAGCGTGTAGCCGGCAGCCGTCGGGTCAAGGCCGGCGCCCGACATCATCGGCATGTCGCCCATGCCGTCGTCGCCTGCTGAGTGCGGCATACCTGACGTCGATGAATGGACGGCGTGGCCGGAGCCACCACCGCACGCCGCGAGTGTGGTCAGGCCCGCGGCGGCGATGCCGGCGAGCATTATTCTGGTACGCATTCTTTAGTCCTTTACGAGTGTTGCGCGGAACCGAACGGGCCGAGAAATCGGTCCGGTCAGGTTCGGGACACGCACAAACTCGTAAGGGACGGACCTGGCGGGGCCCGGGTCGCCGGGTCGCGCACCGGAATGACCGGCGTCCGCGGCGGCGAGACCGGCATGGCCGCGACCACCGTGGCGCCGGGCAGCGCCGGCCGGAAGGTGTCGCCGAGCCTTGCGACGCACGGCTGGTGCGCGCGCATGCCGGCCATCGACTGGTCAGCGGTCGCCGGCGCGCCGTGTTGGGTGGGCATCATTTGGCTGGCCGCCATCGCCGCATTGCCGGGCATGGTCGGGTCGCTCAGCTGGTGCATCGCGACCAGCCCGAGCAGCACCGCGAGTAGCCCGACGCCTCGGCCGAGGCGTCGCACTTCCGGCGGGCAACGGGTCATCACTGCGGATTATGCCGGACCGACGGCGGTGCACCCTCGGGGTGGTGCGGACCGGCGTGGTCACCATCGTGCATACCCGACCCGGAATGATCGTGCCCGGCCATATCGTCCGGCCCGCCGCCCATCATCGTCAGCATCTGGCGGCCACCGGTGGCCAGGAATCGCAACACGAGCACGGCGGCCAGCAGCAGAAAGAGGATATTGAGCACGGTGGTGTAATTCCACCGCACGCCGTCGTCTCCCATGGACGCATGCCGGGTTGACGGAACGAGGCCGAGCGGCGCGAAGACGAGCTCGATCACATAACCCGCGGCGACCATCGTGGCGTAGAACGTACCGAGCAAAAACCAGGCCATCCGTGCGCCGTAGTACTTCTTGTAAATGACCAACAACGGGATGATGATCAGGTCGGCGAAAATGAAGCTGACCACGCCACCGAAGCTGATCCCACCGTTCCATAAGACCGCGGCGAGCGGCACGTTGCCGATCGAGCAGACGAATGCGGCCACCGCTACCACCGGTCCGATGAGCGGGCCCCAGATCTTCGCCAGCACGCTATGGTCGGCGAAGAACAGGTGTCGCCAGAACGAGTCCGGGATCCAGGCGCCCGCCATTCCGGCGATAAACAGCCCGATAATCAGGTCACGCAGGATTGCCGCCCACTCCATCACGAAGTTGTGGCTGACCGACGTGAATCCGGCCGGGCTCAGCAACCGCCGCCAGAAACTCCCCGCACCGCCGACGCTCATATCCATCGCGGCATGGCCCTCCATCGACCCGGCCACGGCCTTTTCGGCCTGCTCATGCGCGGCCTCGCGCAGTCGGTTGGTGAGAAACCGACGAAACAGCAGCGCCAGCAGCAAGATCATCAACGGGCCGCCGACGAACTCGGCAAGCGTGAACTGCCAGCCCAGAAGCAACGCGAGAATCAGGCCAAGCTCAATAACCAGATTGGTGCTGGCGAATTGGAATGCCATCGCGGCCGTGAAATCGGCGCCCTTGCGGTAGAGCGACCGGGCCAAGGCCACCGCGGCATACGAGCACGAGGACGATGCCGCGCCGAGCGCGGATGCGGTCGCCAGACTGCGTGGTCGATCGTCGGGCAATAGCCGGGCGATCGTCGACTTTCGTACCAGCGCCTCAATCACCGCGGACAGCGTGAATCCCAGAATCAACGACCAGGTCACCTGCCAGGTCATTGACCCGGTGACGCCGAGCGCGTGCCGGACCGCGTTCCACACACTCACGACGGGCCTGCGGTGAATCGGCGCAGCCGCAGCGAGTTGGTCACCACGAATACCGACGAGAACGCCATTGCGGCGCCGGCGAGCAGCGGCGACAACAACCCGAGTGCGGCAACCGGGATGAGCACGACGTTATAGCCGAATGCCCAGCCGAGGTTTCCTTTGATCGTACGAAGTGTGCGCCGGGACAGCCGGATGGCATCCGCGGCACCGCGCAAATCACCCCGTACCAGCGTGATATCACTGGACTCGATCGCCGCGTCGGTGCCGGTGCCCATCGCGAGTCCGAGATCGGCCTGGGCCAAGGCGGCGGCATCGTTCACGCCGTCGCCCACCATCGCGACCACGTGACCTTGCCGCTGCAAATCGCGGACGGCGGCCAGTTTGTCCGCGGGTAGCACCTCGGCGAGGACGTCGTCGGCGGCGATCCCCACAGTGGCGGCGATCGCGGTGGCGGCGCGACGATTGTCGCCGGTCAGCAGCAGCGGCCGCAGGCCCAACGCCCGCAGCTCGGAAACGGCCCGGGCACTGGTTTCCTTCACCGTGTCGCCGACAGCGAGCACGCCGCGGACATGGCCGCCCCACCCGGCGAGCACGGCGGTGTGCCCGCGGGACTCGGCCTCGCGTTGTGCTGCGGCGAATTCCGGTGCTATCTCCATACTGCGATCGGTCAGGAAATCCGCCGTACCAACAACAACCACCTTGTCCAGCACGGTCCCGGTCACGCCCCCGCCAGGAACGCTCGCGAACGAGTCCACTGTGGGCAGTGATCCGTGCCGTTCTCTTGCGGCCGCGGTGATTGCAGCGCCGATCGGGTGCTCACTGGCTGCCTCAAGAGCGCCCGCCAACAACAACAGCTCGTCGGAATACCTGCCGTGTAGCGTCATCCGCCCGGTCGTTATGGTGCCGGTCTTGTCGAGTACGACGGTGTCGATCCGACGGGTGCTTTCCAGCACCTCGGGACCCTTGATCAGCAGGCCGAGCTGGGCGCCGCGGCCGGTGCCGACCAAGAGCGCGGTGGGCGTCGCCAGTCCGAGCGCACATGGGCACGCGATGATCAGGACCGCCACTGCGGCAGTAAAAGCGCGGACCGCGTCGTAACCGGCGGCCAACGTAACGATTAGCGTAATGGCCGAAATAGCGAGCACTGCAGGGACGAAGACCGTACTGATCCGATCGGCGAGCCGCTGTACCGGCGCCTTTCCGGACTGTGCGTCGACGACGAGGCGGGCAATCTGGGCGAGCCGGGTCTCGGCACCGACCCGGGTTGCCCGCACCACCAACCGCCCGCCGGAGTTGACGGTCGCGCCCGTCACGGCGTCACCCGGACCGACCTCGACCGGCGTGGATTCGCCGGTGAGCAGGCTGGCGTCGACCGCGGACACGCCCGTGGTGACCACGCCGTCCGTGGCGACCTTTTCGCCGGGCCGCACGACGAATACATCGCCGACGGCCAATTGCTCGATCGCGATCCGGCTTTCGACGCCATCGCGCAGGACCGCGACGTCTTTGGCGCCGAGGTCGAGCAACGCCCGCAAGGCCGCCCCCGAATTGCGCTTTGCCCTGACCTCGAGCGTCCGGCCGGCCAGCAGGAATACGATTACGGCCGCGGAAACCTCGAAATACATTTCGTTGCCGCTCGAGCCGGCGGTCAGCTCGAAACGGGTCCGCATACCGATGGTGCCGGCATCACCGAAAACCATCGCATAAAGCGACCAACCGTAGGCGGCCAGCGAGCCCATCGATATCAGGGTGTCCATGGTGGCCGCGCGATGCCGCAGATTGAGCCAGGCGGCCCGATGGAACGGCCAGCCGCCCCACAACACAACGGGGGTAGCCAAAGCGAGCGCCAGCCACTGCCAGCCATCGAACTGGGCGGCCGGAATCATCGCGAGTATCAGCACCGGGACGGTGAGAATCGCGGAGACCGTCAATCGGGCGCGCAACGGCGTCGCCTCGGGAGCAGCTGCATCTGCCGGCCGGGCCGTATAGCCCGTAGACTCCACTGTGGACACCAAGTCGGAAATGCCCACGGTGGAGGGGAATTTAACCCGAGCGGTCTCGGTCGCGTAATTGACTGACGCGGTGACCCCGTCGAGCCGATTGAGCTTCTTCTCGATCCGGCCGGCGCAGGAGGTGCAGGTCATACCGCCGACGACCAGATCAACCGTCCGGCTTGCCCCTTCGAGAGCGGTGGAGGTCATCAGGCGATCAGCTGGTAGTGCCCGGCCTCGTCAATTGCGGCGGCGACCAGATCGATATCCAGCGGGGAGTCGCTGGTGACCGTAACCGTGGAATTGCCGCCGGGCGCGAGGTCGATCGTGACGTGACTGACGCCGGGCAGGGCCGTCAGTTCTTCAGTGACCGCCGCGGCGCAATGGCCGCAGGTCATCCCGGACACGGCGTAACTACTCGTGGACATGAATGCCTTCCAATATGTTTGTCGGTCAGGATCGAACGAGTCGGGCGATTGCCGCGGAGGCCTCGCGCACCTTCTCCTGCGCCTCGCCGCCGCCGGACTGGATCGCGTCGGTGACGCAATGCGCCAGGTGCTCGTCGAGCAGGGCGAGCGCGAACGACTCGAGCGCCCGGGTCGCGGCCGACACCTGCGTCAACACGTCAATGCAATAGGTGTCGGACTCGACCATCCGCTGCAGCCCGCGAACCTGTCCCTCGACGCGGCGCAATCGCTTGAGGTGCTCGCTCTTGTGGTCCGCGTAGCCAGGCGCGTGTACGTCCATCTCCGACTCCCTGATCAGATACCCACCGGTGGTATGCGCCACCGATGCCAGGAACCATACCCCCGGATGGTATTCAGCGCCAACTTGGGCCGCCGGGTGTAATGCTTCACCCCGGCCGGACACTCCGAGATGTAGTCCGACCCGAGGAGCGCACCGTGCCATCAGCACAGCGGGAGCCACCCGAGCTAACGGTCGATCAGTTATGGCGAGATCACGCCGCCGCAGTCATGCGCTATGCCCGGCGCCGGGTGCTGCCGGCCGAGGTTGATGAGGTCGTTGCCGAGACCTTCGTGGTGGCATGGCGGCGCATCGACGACGTGCCGGCCTACCCGCTGCCGTGGCTCTTGGGCGTGGCCCGCGGGGTCAGCGCGAACGTCACTAGAGCAGCGCGACGACGCGACGCACTGCACGATCGCCTCGTCGCCACCACCTCGACCCCGGTGACGCCGGGCCCGGAAAACGTCGATCCCGATCTGTCGCACGAGATACGGCTTGCGCTGCAACGACTCAGCGATGACGACCGGGAGCTGCTCACGCTGATGGCGTGGGATGGCCTGTCCCGCAAGGACGCGGCCCTGGCTCTCGGCTGTACGCGCAGCACCTTGGCCGTGCGATTACACCGGGCCCGCCGGCGGATGCTCGCCGAGCTCCATCGCGAACGCGGCCCGGACCCGGCCGCCACCCGTCTGTCCGCCACCTCTCTGAGCGGAGAACCGTCATGACCCGTCTCACCACATCGAGCCTCACCGAAGTACTGCGCGCGGCCGACCCGCTGGACGCGGAGACTGCCGCCGACCTGACCACCGCCCGTACCATCCTCGACACCAGGCTGGATGGTGTGCCGACCGCCAAGCCGATCAAGACCCCGTCGCGCTGGCGGGTGCGGTCCGCGGCAATCGCGGCCGGAGCCGCCGCACTGACGGTGACCGCTATCGTCGCCGTCCCACACTTCACCAAGACCTCGTCCGGCGGGCTACTCGGCACCGCGCAGGCCAGCGAATCGGGCCTCACCTGCGGCGAGGGTTACGCGACGCCGATCCCGCCGCGTTCGGCCGATCCCCGGCTATGGCCGGCGTGGCTGCCTGAGCGTTGGCGACCCACGAAGGTGTTCGCCCGCGCGGAACGCGTGACCGGTTGGTGCACCGCACCCTCGCTTGTCGCGGCCGCAACCGGCCCCAGCGGCACCGTTGCCGGCACAGTCAAGCTCACCGGCCCGCTGCCCAAAGTCGATATCGAAGGGCCGACGAAGCCCGACCGCATCGGGACGTACCGGGCCGTACGCTTCCCCCACCCCGAGGTGCGGCACGTCTATACGTGGGTGATCACCGATTCGACCGGTGCCAGCTGGTATGCGGAGGCCAATGGCTTCACGCTTGCCCGGGCTCGTACGTTGCTGGGCGCGGCGACTCTGCACAATGACGGCGCGGTGGCGTGGGACAGCAGCAAGGCGCCCGGCGTCAAGGTGTTGCACCACCGCACCGGCAATCCGTACCCGACCACCGAGGACGATCAGGCGTGGTACATCAGGATCAGCTCTCCCCGCGGCGGGCTGGGCGAGCTCGACGTCGAGTCCGGCAGGTACGAGGCGCCGGTCGCGTCCAGGGTCACTGAAGGCAGCCGGCTGGAGTCCTACGACGGCCATCAGATGCTGGTCATTGATATGGGAAGTCACAACAACTGGGTGCTGGCGGATGTGTCGCCCGGCGTTGTCGCGAGTATTGATGCGCCCGCGAGCAACGATATTCGCCAGGTCGAGAAGATGCTGGCCTCGTTGACGAACCTCAGTCCTGACGACCCGCGGCTGACCAAGCTGGCCCTGCACGAGAAATACGGAAAGTAGCCGAGACCGACTAATAGTCACGGCCGCACCCAGCGGCCGTGGCTATTGTCCTCGTATGGTTGCGGACTGGTCGGCGTTGCCCCGGCAGATCGTGCACGCCCTGGACAGGCCCAAGACGCTGGATGAGCTCGCCGCTCAATTGCATGTCACCGACGCGCGGGTGTTGTGGTATCTGGACCGGCTACGGGCGGCCGACCTGGTTGGTGAGCGGGACGGAAAATGGTCGCGTACCGATCAGAGCAACGTGATCCTGACGAGTCCGGAGCCGGCGACGGATGACCAGTCGATCATGCCCGGGCGTACGGTTTACGACTTTCAGCAGGCGTACGCCGACGCGGCCGCGGGAATGTTCGGGCTTGAGTTCGTGCAGCAGAGCGCCGAGCACGGCGCGCGGATCTCGCTGCAGCAGGCGACCGAGTTCCGCGAGCGACTGTTCGCGCTGGTCGCGGAGTATTTCGCGCCGGGCAAGGGCGACCGCACCGCGACGAAATACGGATTCCACTGGGTACTCACCCCGACCGACCTGCACCCGATCAAGGTCGACCCGCCCGAATGATCTCGCCGATCTTGACCTTATTGCTGTGTTGAATCGACTCAATGCAACAATAAGGTCAAGATCGATAAGGGAAAGCGCTTGCCCCGCGCGATTCCGTCGTGATCATGCAGGCTTGATCCGCGACACGCCGTGCGGGCAACCAAAGCCGCATGATCACCGAGCCGAGTCAGTCGATCGCGGGTGGCGTGCGGGATTTCTCATTGTCGGGGGCCTGGCGCGGACGCGGGATCGCTCGATGGACCGGCCGAACGTAGGGCATCCAGGGTTTGTCTTCGGAATCGGGTTGCTGTTGCCAGGCCCGCCAGTCGGCCAGCTGTTTCAGCGCCTCGGCGTGCGCGGCATCGGCGATCTGGCGGTGTTTGCTCGTGGCCCGCAGCGCCTTGTCATAGGCAGCGGCGGCCTCGACCATGTGGGCGAGGATGTCGGCGTCTGGCATGGTGTGCCCCCAGTGTTGCGCTATTAACTATTCTGCGCCAGACATAGTTAATACACACCCCTTCCCGTGTAATTACGCCGGAAGGGGGCAGTTAAATTACGCCATGAGACGGCTCGACCGAATTTCCGAAAAGCGAAATTCAGCGCCTGCCGGTATGAAAAACGGCAAATAGCTCGGCGAGTCGGCCGTCCGGAAGCCCAGCGGCGCGGGCGTTCTCCGTCAGCTCGGAGCGCAGTCGCTCGCCGACCGCGAGATGATCGGGATGATTCCATTCGACGCGGTCCCAGGACCGCTCACCGGACATGGTCAACACCCGGTCGGGCCTTATCCGGCGGATCTCGCGGGCGATATCCCGGCGCAATGAGTGAGCATCGCAGGCGCCGCGCAGCTAGCTGAGGTGATTCGTGGAGCGTTCGACCGCCGTTCGTTGGGCCATTCGCGGTCGTCGCGATGGCCCGGTGCGACCGCTCCTACGCCGCGTTACCTGAGCTCATCGCGAGGGTTAACGCCGCGGAGTGATTCTATGTCGGATAAGTCATCCGGGTTACTGGCGAGGGTTTTCCCTGATGTAAGCCATCCGGCCGAGCCCTAGGTTCAACGGCGACGGGGCGCGACCCGCCGATCAGGATCTGACCGATCACTTGATCGCGGGCACGCCAGGGCACGCGGGGGCCGTCGAGCAATGCTTGCTGGGTCGGGCCCTTGCGCCAGTGGCACCCGGGGGCCGACGACTCATGGTTGAACGCAGTTCCGCAGATCATCCTGCCTGGCAACATCCCATGTCCCGCCGGTCGATACTGCTGGCCGGCGGCAGTGCGCTGGTCATCGCCGGCGTGCGTCCCGGCTCGGCGGCCGCCGCGGCAGTGCCGGCCGACGATGCGACCACGACCGTGCACCTGGTCCGGCCGCAGGACATGCTGGTGCTGGACTTCGACTTCTTCAATCTCAAGCCGGCGCCGGACGCTACGCCGCCGCAGTTACAGCGAGTCGACGCTTCGAAGCCGGCCTATATCGTCGCGCGTTTCGAGGCGCAGCACGTTACGGAAGAGACGGTCTACGAAGGCAAGTCAACACCGGTGGCGGGACAGTTCCACAGCAAGGCGGTCGGTCCGAGCCGCATTGTGTTCAACGTGCCGGGCACCGTGAAGCTGCTGCCATACAGCGAGGAAGGCCTGCTGGAATGGTGGCAGTGGGTCATGCAGGTGGTGACCGGTCCGGCGGCACCCGACGATATGCACACCGACCTGCTGCTGGTCGACTGGTTGCACCTGTCGCCGAGCCAGGCCGCCACCTGGTCGCACGCGACCGCGCCGGTTGAGCACGACGGTCGCACCGAGCTCTGGCACACCCGACTCGCATTGCGTGACAAGCACGGCAAGCCGGCGGAATCGATTCCGGTCTTGCACCCCGACGACAGCGTTGTGCCAACGGTGCGCGCGTTCGCCGCCGATACGCCGACCGCCGACGACGCGACGCTTTACCGGGCGTTGTTGCGGGATGGTGAGACCAAGTTCCTCGGCAACATCGTGAGCCTGTCCAGCGACACCAGCCTTCCCACACATAAGCCGGTGCGGGCGGATTTCGTGTCGCTCAGCGCTGGCGGCGCGACGCTTGATCTCGACGGTCGGTGGGATCCGACCGCCGGGATGGATCTCGCCCATTGGGAGCATCATTCCTGGCTGGGTCGCGACAACAAGGTCGTCATCGAAGAGTACGGCTTCTTGTTTCCGTTCGGTCATCGCGCGCTGTTGATCACCGAGACGAAACGCATCCTCGACGACAAGACCGGGCTGGCCTATCTCGAACAACGCGAATTCATTCGGCTGGCCGAGCGGACCAAGAGCTATCCCATCGAGGGTTTCCAGCAGTGGGACGGCCGTGCCTTTCCGGTCACCCAAATCACCATCAAGAACACGACCTTGCCGGATCTGCCGGAGAAACGCGAGCCGTTGATCACTGGCGATTCTGGTGGTGACGCGTTCTGGATTCAGGATATCGCCACGAACGCGGACGTCGTGTTTGTGTGTACGGCGACCAGTGTCGCCGGCAAGCCGGTCGAGTTCGCCGTACCGCTGGCATTCATGACCAGCGATCACGCGACCAACATCTCCGACAGCCTGTTCAAGGCGGCGCTTGCACAGTTCGGCGACTACGCCGATCTCACCGGCGACAAGCCGAACACGCGTCGCGTTATCGATTTGCACGGTCAGGATGTGGCATATGCCGAAGAGGTGACAGCCGGCACAACCAGCCACCCGACCGCCCGCTGGTTCTGGGGTGTGGAAGGCCCGGTTGCGAATGTCACTCCGCGGCAGGACACCGCACTCTTCTTCCCGCGGCTGCTCGCGGCGGACGCGCAGTTGCCGGCCGTCGATGCGATGATCGGTTCAGGCGGTTCGGCCTATCTGGTCCTGGACGACGCGTATGTGAAAAGCGGCTTCGGCCACATTCCAGCGTTGGCCGCGGCGGGTGACGACCCCGAGGTCTACGTCCGGGTGCAGGACTCGGTGGACAGCATTGCGGCGCGGAAGAGCGACGGCACCACCGACAAGCCGTTGATTCGGAACTCCGACGACAGCTCCAAGGCAGGCGGTGTCGCCGCGCCGAGCATGGCCGTAGGCGCGCTCTCCCGCACATTGGGACACGTAAGCGGCAGTCAGAAATCCATCGATCAGGTGCAGAAGGACGGCAAGATAGTTTTTACCGAGTATTTCGCGGATCTCGGCGGCACCCTCAAGGAGGCAGTGCTGTTCGGCGGCATCCTGCTGTCTGACATCGTCGATGACGGAACCGTCTCCTCGGGAGCGTTTCAGCTCACCAAGAAGTTCGACACGGATAAGAACCTTAATCCGATCGGACAGACGATTACCGGCACGTGGAAGCCGGCGATGTTGCGGGCGGACAAGGTCAACGTCAACCTGCCGTATCGACCCGTCGAGGACAAGACGACCTTCACGCTAAAATTGGTTAGTCACGTCGACTTCTACGATCCGAAGAGCGGTAACGGCAAGGACTTCAAACGGCAGCCCAAGGTCACGGTCTCCGGAACGCTCACTGACTTCCGCCTCATCCTGATCAACGCCCTGCATGCCTATATCGAAGTCACCTTCAGCAAGTTCACCTTCAGTTATGAGGTCGGCGGCAAGCCGACGTTCGACCCTAAAATCTCGGATGTTGCATTCCGTGGGCCGTTCGAGTTCGTGAATGTCCTGCAGACCTTCATGCGGGACGCGTTCAAGAGCAAGAAGAGCGGGTCGGGAACGGCCACCTCAGGAGCGCTCGTACCGGCGGCGGACTCGGATAAGGTCAGCCTCGGACCCACGATAGATATCGGTCTGGATCACGTCGGGGTCGGGGCCGAGCTCGGCATTCCCGATGTTGGTCTCGGACTGTTCACGCTCACCGGGATCAAGTTCAGCGCGGGGGTGAAGCTCCCGTTCTTCGGCGACCCGGTGTCGGCCTATTTCAAGTTCAGCAGCAAGGCGGACAAGTTCAAGGTCACGGTTTACGGCCTCGGCGGCGGCGGATCGTTCGATCTCGAGGTCGACAGCCGCGGGCTCAAGTCGATCGAGGCGTCGATCGAGATCGTCGGCAACCTCGAGCTCGATCTGATAGTCGCGTCTGGCAGGGTCACGCTGGAAATCGGGGTCAAATTCAAATACACGGTCGATGACAAGACAGTAAAACTGACCGGATATATCTGCCTCAGCGGGCGGCTGAGCGTTCTCGGCCTGATCAGCATCACCGCGGAGTTGTACGTCGACCTGGAGTATCAGATTGTCGACGGCAATTCGGCTGTCGTCGGTCACGCCCATCTCATCGTGGCGATCGACATCTTCTTCTTCCACAAGAGCGTCGACATCGAATTCCAGAAGACAATTCTCGGTAGCCCGGTAAACGAACCGGACGCCAAGGCAATAGGCGCCTCGTCCGACCGGACTTACAACTTTGGCGACCTTGTCAGCCGCGACGACTGGAAGACCTACTGCGCCGCGTTCGCCGCATGACGGTGACTCACCACGAGCAAGGAGTTTGACATGTCCCGCATTGTCTGGACGCCGGTGCCCAATGGGTACGACAGCAAGGGAAAGCTGCGGCTTTCGGTGCTCGTGTCGCCCAAGCTCATCGGGGCCGACGCGCTGAGCGGCTATGCCGACTGGCTGAAGTGGCCGGCGGTCAAGCCGACGTTCACGGTGAGCTTCAACGGCACCAAGGCGAAAGCGGCGGTCACCAGCACTGCGCAACTCAAGCTGTGGCAGGCGCTGTTCAATGCCGATACGCCGGTAACCCCGGAGCCGGTCACGCCGATGAAGGTGGCCGGGGTGCCGGTGGTCCGATCATGGCCAGCCGTGTCGGCGCGGAAAATGGCCGCCGTTACGCACGCCGGGACGATGGCGGACAGCCCGACCAAGCCGCCCACCGCTCGGTACTACGCGCCCATCGAGGAGTTGGCATCGAATGACTCGGTGCTCGACATCTATCTGCCGCCGGGTGAGCTGGGCGTTGCGGAGCTTGTGATCGGAACGGTTCTTGCGGATCAGGGCTATTTTCTCGGCGGCGCCATCGGCGAGGATTTCAGCGCGGCGCAGGTCGACTTCTTGTTGGCCGACCTGTTCCACGACCGCAAGGTCGACCGAACTCTCGCCGCGAAAGGCCGATCGCTGCGCGCGCATGTGGCTCGAATCAACGCCGCCAGCGACATGGACTTCCACGCCGCGCTCGGCTCGTTCGCGCAGTACCCGCAGCTGCAGCGGGCGCTCGGGCTGATCGTCGACCTCACGGTCGACCCGGCCGACATCGCGGCTCCGGTGCCGAGCGATCCGGTGAGCGTCGCCGTCGAGGCGACCTGGACCCCGTCTGGATCCGATCAATACGACGCCACCTATCCGGTCGTAACCGCAACGCTGACCAAGACAGTGTTCCGGGCCAAGCCGGCGACGTCGGTGCAGAAGGACGGTCTGTTGCAGCTCAATGACACCGAACAGTTCAACGTCATGGAAGTCGATGTGGACGGGAGCGCGGGTGCGCTGTCGAGCTTCAGCCAAACGCTGAATGCCGTGCTCAACCGCAACGGTGGAGGCGTCGGCAGCGATATCGACCCGCCGGCCGAAGGCCCGCAGACACCGGAGCCGCTGCCGTCCTTGCGCAGCAACGGATTCTCGATTGTCCAAACCGGACGAGCGAAGGTGTTGTACGAGTCGCTGGTCAAGACCGTATCCCGGATGGGAAATCTGACGGCGCTGGCGGACGACCCTTTCACCGCCGAGGACGTGACGTACGGTGTGCGGCTCGACGTGTGGGATGATCACTCAAAGAGCTGGCACAGTCTGTGTCAGCGCAAGGGCACCTACGACCTCAACGGAACGAAATTCACCGCCGACGATGAGGGCGTTATCCATCTCGCCCACAGTCAGACGTTGGACGATGATTCGACAATCTATTTGCACGAGGCGGTCGCTGCCTGGTCGGGTTACAGCGCGGTGGCCAATCGGCCGGGCAGCACGCAGGAGACCGTGAACGGCAAGAACGTTACCGTCGGTGCGGACAGCGACGCCACGAGCCCGGTCAAGCTACACACGTCATTCCAGCCGCACGGGTTGCCGAAGCTGCGTTACGGCCGCAGTTACCGATTTCGCGCCCGGGTGGTGGATATCGCCGGAAACAGCCTCGGCCCCGGGGAGCCGGCGGCCGCCGATTTCACCGCTAGCAGCGAGCCGATCAAATACTCGCGGTTTGAGCCCGTCGGCTCGCCGGTTCTGCTGCCGACCGCGCCGCGGACCGTAGGCGAGTCGAGCGCGGTCATGGTGATCCGCGGAAACTACGACAAGCCGTCCACCGAGGACAGTCAGCGCTATGTCGTGCCGCACCGCTCCGACCAGAACATGGCCGAGCGGCATGGCCGATATGACGTGACGCCCTCGCCGCTCAATCCTGGCGGGATCGACACTTTCGCCTACGACGAGGTCGTCCGGCGGGACCACGGCTCACTCGATGACGACGGCAAGACCGACCCTGACGGCTGGGGCACCGTTCATTACTACGACCAGCCATTTCTAGATGTCCCATACATCCCGGATGTGCTTTCCCGCGGGGCCGGATTCCTCGGCCTGCCGGGTATGGGCGCGGACGACGTCTTCCCGGTCCGCTTTGATGATGGTCTGCCCTGGCCCACGCGTAATCCGTTCCGTATCCGCATTGTCAACGGCACCGGGAAGCCGGCGTACAACAAGGCATCCCGAGTGCTCACGGTCAAGCTCCCGCCTGGTCGGAGTTTCGACGTGGACTGTTCCAGCCTGATCGACGATCCCGATATCGACCTGCTCGGCGTCTGGAATTGGTTTATCGAGAGCGGCCTCGACCCGAGCGGTGGGCTGACGGTGGCCGATCTGCGCAAGCTCGCGGCGAACGGCCGGCTCTGGCAGCTCACACCGAGCCAGCCGCTTACCCTGGTACACGCGAGCCGACAGCCCATCCTGCCGCCGACATTCGCTAAGCCGGTGGCGATACGCAAACCCGGCGACACGACCGCGAAAATCGTCGACACGCTCGGCTTCGACCGGCCCAGCACGGCGCAGGTGGGCATTCAGGCGAGCTGGGTCGAGCCGATCGATGTGCTGGGCAATCCGGGCCCGACACAGCTCAGCACCGCAGGTGCGCACGTCGTCAATCTGGCCGCCGAAGCCGACTCGTCGGACGGCGATAAGATCAAGCTCGACGATCTGCAGGAATTCCACGACACCAAGCATCGGAACGTCACCTATTCGGCGATCGGTAGCTCGCGTTTCGTCGAATACTTCAAACAGACCAAGAATGTAAGCCTTAAAGGCACTACTCCGGTGGTGCTGGCGACCGGCGGAATCGGCGCCGGAACGTTGCTGGTTGCGGACCCGGCAACCGGAACGGCATTCGTCGAGGACCACAGCGATGTGGGTGGTCCGGCGGGCGACTACGTCACCGATCCCGGCGCCGGCACCGTGGCCCGATCCGCGTCCGGCTCGGCAATTGCCGACGGCGCAACCGTAAGCACGGTGTTCGTCGCCGGCTCGGTGACGCGGGTCAATAGCGAGTCGCAGCAGCCCATCACGGTGAACGTGCGGTCCTCGGCCCGGCCGGCGGCACCGGATATTGCCTACCTCATTCCGACGTTCGGTTGGGAAAAGACGACCGACACCAATTCGATATCCAGCGTACGGCGGGGAAATGGTCTGCGGGTGTACCTGCGCCGGCCGTGGTACTCGTCCGGTGACGGGGAAAACCTGGGTGTCGTGCTCTTCGATGGCAAGGGCAGCATCGACCCGGGTCTGAAGCAGTACGTCACGCTGCGCGGGCAGGATCCGCTGTTCGCCTCTCCCACGACCTTGGCCACACCGGGAATGAGCGAATTCCCGCTGGCCATCCATCCCAAGTCCGGTTACAAGTTGGCGGAATCCGCTCTGAGCACGGTAGCCGTCGCGCCGCATGCGGTGGGGTACGACGAAAACCGGCAAATGTGGTATTGCGATATCACGATGACGCAGGACAAGTCATACAGTCCATTCCTACGATTTGCACTGGCACGATTCCAAGTCAACTCGCTGACCGGCGTGGAGCTGTCGCCAGTGATCTTGGCGCAGTTCGCGCAGCTCAACCCAGATCGCACGTTGTCGACCGTATTCAGCGCCAGCGACAAGACTTCGGTGACGGTCGCGGTCGCCGGGCTGACGTACGGTGCTGGGAACGCGAAGCCGGCCAAGGTCAAGGTCCTGGTGCAGGTGGCCGATCCGAAACCGGCCGGCACGTTGGGCTGGAAAACAGCGTCGACCACCGAGCTGTCCGCAAGCTCGAGCGGTAGCCAATGGACCGGCACGATCACCTTGCCGGCGGCGCGGGGAAGTCAACCGATGCGACTCGTCGTCGAAGAGCGCGAGACATTGTCCAACGACAGCGGCCGGTTGCTTTACGCCGACGCCGTAGAAATCTGATTCCGGGGGTTAGCGGAGTGATGAAAAGCAGTGTGAGGTTGCTGTCGGTCGCGGCAGTAGGCACTTTGGCCTGCGGTGGGGTCGGTGTCGCGGGCGCAGCCACGCCGGGACACACGACCACCAAGTCGACGATCACCGCGGCACAGCTGAAGGGTGGCGTACTGCACAAAGCGCATTCGCTGGCACGGCGTGCCGACGCGCTACCGGCCGGCGGTTTCGGCAACGGCATTTTCCAGGTCTATCAAAATGCCGACTACACCGCTGGAGCCGGAGAATTCACCGTCATGACCGGCCCAAACAATCCCGCCGGCCCTGGGCATGACGTGCTCTATGGCGACGGGGTGCCCGGCACGAGCTATCTGATCGTGCGGGATATCAACCCAGACCCCGACGTGCCGCCGATCGACTACGTTCAGGGCGAGATGGTGACGCACGACAACGAAGTCTCGCTCGACGGCGCCCCGCAGGATCAGACGATCAACGGCAACAGCACTACTACGCTCTGGGAACCATCTGGCGGGCCGACGATCCGGGAGACGGTTGCGATTACGGGTACCACCGCTGCAGATTCTCGCGTGACCGTGACTACCCAGATCCAGGACTTCAACACGACGAAGCACAAATACCAGATCCAGTATCTGTGGGATACCCAGATCGGCGCCGACGACGGCCCGGTCATCCAACCACTGGCGACCGCCGCGGAATACCATCCGTTCGGCCCGGTCGTCGGCCTGGAGCAGACCACCGCCGCTGACGTCGGCTCGCTCGCCGTGGCTGACAATGACGGCAATGCCGGCGCGCCGACGTTCGCGGTAGCAACGTCCGGAGTGGACAATCCGCAGGCCGCTCCGGAACAGTCAGAGTACGTGTGCTGGGCGGACGCGATTTTTGCGCCGATCGGCGGCTACGCGACCGATCCAACGCGAAACGTCAGCGCGCCGAGCTCGGATTGCCTCAACTCGGCTGGCCAGCCGGACTCGGCCGTGGAATACCTGTGGTCGGCGGATGCGACCGCGGGCGATATCTCGGTGGGTGCGTCGCTGCGCCTGGCCCCGGCGACGCCCTATGCGTCAACGCTGAAGGCGGGTGCGGTGTCGCTGGGCTCGGCCACTGCCACCCTGACCGACACGGGCACCGGCAAGCCGATTGTTGGCCGGACTCTGACGTTCAGCTCGGGCAGCACGACATACTGCACAGAGGTCACTGACGCCCAGGGCAAGGCCACGTGTGGCGGGATTCTGTCGGGCCTGCTGGGCTACGACGTGAACTATTCCGGCGACGCGATCTGGGTGGCGGCCAAGGCCCACGGCGGACTGCTGTAGTCGAGATTCGTCATGTCGGATAAGTCACGTGGGTTACTGGCGAGGGTTTTCCCTGATGTAAGCCATCCGGCCGAACCCTAGGTTCAATGCTGACGATCGTCATGCGTTGCACGAGCTCTGGCAGGACGGCTCGGATCCGCCCGTTCACGAAGGCGGCCCGACGCCGCGAAAATCTAGTCCTTGGGGGGATACCGAGCATGAACCGCAGCGTGACGGTGCTAACGGCCGTGACTGCTCTGATCGGGGGGGCCGCCGGTGTGGCGAACGCCGCCACGTCGGGGTCAATCAATGTCACGGACCGGTCAACGATCGAAGCAGTGCAGGCAACGAGCGACGGCCCGCAAATCCGATTCCTACTGAACTCCGACGACCATGCTGCTATCAAGCCGCATGCGACCGCCGTCGAATACCGGCTGGTGGCGTCTCCGGAATTGCTCTAGCGGCCCGATTTCAGACCGGCTAATTCCGCGGACGGACGACAGACTGGCCAGCATCACGGGACGGGATCGTCAATGACACGGCCGACGATCCTGATGCTGCCGGAGACCCCGCGCCGGTCGGTGGACCACCGGCGCGGGGCTTCTAACTGCTGCGGTCAACCTCGCCGATCTTGAGGTTGTGGCTGCCGATAGCGGACAAATCGCAGCCATAACATCAAGATCGGCGAGGAAAAAGCGGCTTCGCCCTAGCCCAGAACCAGGCAGAACGGGTGGCCGGCCGGGTCAAGGTAGACCCGGAATGACTTACCCGGTTGAAATTCCGCCTTGCGGGCGCCCAACGCCAGCACCGCCCGCTCGCCCTCGTCGAGGTCGGCCACATCGAAATCGATGTGCGCCTGTTGCGGATGCTCGGAGCCGGGCCAGACCGGCGGGACGTGGTCTCGGACCAGCTGGCACGCGATCGACGTGCTGCCCTCGGGCGACCGCAGCTGCACCCAGTCCGGCTCGTCGGACGGCTCGATGACCTCCCACCCGGTGATGCCGGCGTAGAACCGGGCCAGCGTCGCCGGGTCCTTCGCGTCGAGTGCGACCAGCGCAAAGCGGGCTATAGCGGTCATGCGTACCTCCGGATAGGCGTCGACGACTGATCCTGCTACAACGGTCCGACAGAACTTATGGCTCGGCTCGCGGGGGCGCCCGCCGGGATGCCGATTGGCTGTTGGCGGGCCTACATTTGAGTCTGATCGCCGGCCCGCCGGCCGGAGCACCAAGGGAGGCAACATCATGAGCATCGAGTTGAACCACACGATCTACCACGCGCAGGACAAGGCCGCCGCGGCCGCGTTTCTGGCCGGCATTCTCGGTCTCAGTGTCGGCGCGCAAATGGGCCCATTCCTGCCGATCGCGCTCAGCAACGGTGTCACCCTCGACGTCGCCGACGCCGATGAAGTGCATTCGCAGCACTACGCATTTCTCGTCGGCGAGGACGACTTCGACGCGGCATTCGGCCGCATTCGCGACGCCGGGATCGACTACTGGGCAGACCCGCACCACAATCGACCGGGCGAGCTCAACGACTACAACGGCGGTCGCGGCTTCTATTTCGCCGACGCCGATGGGCACAATCTCGAGCTGCTTACCAAGGCCTAGACCACCCAGCTTTCCGTTATGCGCAGCCGTTCCTGCCATTGCGCAACGCCGGCGCTGTTGGCGTCCCAATCACGGACGAATTCCAGCAGTAGCCGGCATTGCGTGATCATCGCATCTCGCCTGTCCGGCCACGGCGGTCGTCGGCCGTATGCGGCGAAGAAATGCTGCAGCTGAGGGATTTCGGCGGGGTGGTGCATACGGACGATCCATTCGCACCAGGCGAGGTCCTCGATCGGATCGCCGATATGCGCCCATTCCCAGTCGAGCAGTGCCGTGACGTCCCAGGTTTCCGGGTTGAGCAGCATATTGTTCGGCCCGAAATCCCCGTGTACGAGCGTTCCGGTCGCGTTGTCGCGGCCGAGCCGATCGTCCAGCGGTTCGTCGAACGACAGGTTGTGCAGCCGTTGCAACACCGACCCGCACGCGGTCATTACCTCGGCCGCGTGCCCGGCGGCGATGAGATCCTCCCCGTGCGTGCCGGCGACGCAGCCGAGCGTCAGGCTTTCGTTGTC
>Ga0137412_10000337_pt1 | contig 32247 bp, 18 predicted proteins | sample CZODoug2_1_16fun_FD_122160 | JGI IMG/M metagenome (GOLD analysis project Ga0137412, IMG submission 122160) | Vadose zone soil fungal communities from Angelo Coast Range Reserve, California, USA - CZODoug2_1_16fungal (Hybrid Assembly) | ecosystem: Environmental > Terrestrial > Soil > Vadose zone...
ATCGGTCGGCGACTTCCCGAGCGCTCCTGCCGCTGTCTTCTGGTCGGCCTCCAGAGGGCCGGGCACCGCAGTCTGAAAAATGAACAACTCTTGCTTGGGAAGATTTTTCAAGGCCTGTTCGGCAATGCCGAAGTTCTTTGACAGGACCTCGGGTGGCAGGTGCGCCATCGAGTCGCTCAGCAGGACGGTCTCTGACTCCGAAAAATCCCCGTCGTCGAATACCAGCATGAATTCAGTCCCGTCGGGATCGAGGCCTTGAATCGAATGTGGAATGCCGCTGGGAAAATACCACAAATCGTTTTTCTTTACGTCCGCAACAAAACTCTTGCCGTCCCGATCAATGGCGGTGATCCGCGCCGATCCGTAGAGTACGATTGCCCATTCGTTCGCCGTGTGCCAGTGCAGTTCGCGTACGCCCCCGGCTGTGAGTCTCATGTTTACTCCTGCCAGGGCCTTCGAGACGGCTAGTTCCCGGACGGTCACCTCCCGTGACCATCCACCCTTGTAAGTCCGCTTATTGGCAAACGAGAACGGATATTTGAACGTTTGAACCAGGCTCTTGGAATCCGTTGCCGGGGGCCACGCGGAATCCGGGTTCTCTGCGTCCAGGGCCTTGTTGGCGGGACCCGGGTCTGTGACGCTTCTATCCTTCGTAGCCCCGGCATTCGCTTGGTTGTCTTGGGCAACTGCCCCAGCGGCCGAGAGACCCACGGTTGCAACCAATGCTGCCGAACTAACACCCAGGAACCCTCGTCGCGAGACTTGATCACTCTTACTGTCAGCCTTCATAGTTTGCTGCCTCCTTGATGTTGAAATGAATCCCAAATTTCTATTTCCACTGAAGCAATCCCTGTATCTGCAGTTGTCGGATGGTCAGTTTGAGTTGTTGCTGGACACGAGCTTGCCGCAGCATTCGGGGCGCTGGGGCAGTTCGGAGGTGTTCCACCCGCCGCCGAGCGCTTGAACCAGTGTCACCGCGTCGACCATGCGGCGGCCGAGAATATTTACAGCCGTTACTTCGTCGGAGAGAGCGGCGCTCTGGGCGGTGGTCACTTCAAGATAGCTGGTGACACCACCTGTATAACGAGTATTGGCTAGTGAGAGATATTTTTCGGCGGCGGCCACGGCTGCGTTTTGTACCTGAGCTTCGTGCTCCAGGATCCGAAGCGCCGCGACGTTGTCCTCAACTTGTTGGAACCCGGTCAGCACAGTTTGGCGATAGTTGGCGACGGCTTGATCGTACGCAGCGATGGCCTGGTCTGAGGCAGCACGACGTCTTCCGACATCGAAGACCGTGAGTAGAGCAGATGGACCGGCCGACCACAAAACGCTGGGGCCGGATAACAATGTCGTGATGGCGCCGCTCTCAAATCCTCCCGTCGCCCCCAAGCTGATATTGGGATAGTAGGCGGCCTTGGCCACTCCGATCTGCGCGTTCGCGGCGGCCATTTGGCGTTCCGCGGCTGCGATGTCGGGCCGCCTTTCGAGCAATTCCGAGGGCAGGCCCACAGGAATCGGCGGAGGAGGCATGGTGAGAGGAAGAGGGGCGAGACTGAACGAAGCGGGAGGCTTGCCAACGAGGACCGCTACCGCGTGCTCGTACTGGGCGCGAGCGACCCCGACGTCGACTGCCTGAGCGCGTGTTGTCTCAAGTTGCGTCCTGGCCTGCTCGACCTCCAGATCGGAAGCAAGCCCTCCTGCATACCTGCTCTCGATCAATTGCAATGCCTGTTCATACTGCGTAACGGTTGAGTTCAGGAGCTGCTCCTCGGCATCAAGCGTACGGGCCTGGAAGTAGTCCAAAGCCAGCTGAGCATGCATGGACAGGTTCACCGCTGCCAAGTCGGCTGCGCTGGCTTGCGCCTGGTCGCGATAAGCTTCTACGGTACGACGCACGCGGCCCCAAACGTCGATTTGATAGGACAACTCGAATGGGATTTGAAAATCGTTGTAGGTAGCTCCATTGGCGGTGACACTTGCAGGCCGGTGACTGGAGATTCGGTTTCGTGTGGCACTCGCGCCCGCGGTGACCGTGGGGAAAAAATCGGCCCGCTGGTAACGGAGAAGTGCACGAGCTTGTGTGTATTGAGCCTCCGCCGCCTTCAAATTTTGGTTGGAGACGTTGACTTGAGCCTCCAGGGCATTGAGTTGCGGATCCTGAAAGATTTCCCACCAGTTGCCGTTGACGCTCTGATCATTCGGCTGGGCGGCCTTCCAGTCTCCTACCTCTTTGTAGGTTGCCGGAACTTCAGCTGCGGGGCGTCGATAATTGGGTCCCACCGTGCATCCGGCGAATAACAACATGCTCATGACGCTGATCCTGCCGGCGATGCGCTTCAAGAATTGAGTGCTGGTACTGCAGCGAAGAAAGAAATTCATTGCGTCCCTCCTGCGGTGGTGGCCTGAGCGATCTGCACTTTCTCTCCATTCACAACGGAATCCGGGGGGCTCACGATGACGGACTCGTTGCCCTGCAGACCGGAAATGATTTCGATCGTGTCACCGAAGTCGCGACCGGGCGTTACGGCCAGTAACTGCGCCTTGCCGTCCTTGGCAGTTGCGACGCGCAGACCTTCCTTGCGAAACAACAGCGTGTCGACTGGCAAAATGTAGGTGGAGATCTTTCCCGGGACTTTGAAATGGACTTCGGCATAGGAGCCCGAAAGTAATTTACCGATCGGATTGGGGACGTCAACTTCCGCTAGGAGGGTGCGCGTCTCGAAGTTGATGGCCTCTGCGGTGCGCACGAGTTTTCCTGTGAAAGTTGTACCTGGGAACTCTGACAAAGTCAGCTCCGCGGTCAGCCCGGAAGTGGTTGCCTGCGAGTATTCTTCCGGGACGTTGACATAAACGCGCAGCCGGTCCACTTGAGAGAGATGGAACAGATCGGTCTTGACGCCGCCACCGCTGCCAGAGTCAACGAGAGCGCCGACATCCGTGTTACGAGCGGTGATAATTCCGTCGAATGGCGCATAGATTTTCTCAAACGATTGCAGCGCCTCCAGTTGCTTCACGTTGGCCTGGTCGGCTTCCACAATCGATTTATTGGCGTTATACGTACCGACGGCGTTGTCCACGTCCTGCTGGGCCACAGCATGGGTCGTGAGCAGGCCTTCGTAACGGTCCTTGGTAATCTCGGCAAGCCTGAGATTGGCTTCCGCAGTGGAAAGATTGCTGCGTGACTGTCCCAGTTGCTGGTCGACTTCGGGAGTGGAGATCACCGCCAACAGCTGCCCTTTCTTCACATGTGCTCCGATATCGAAATACCAAGCCTGCAAATAGCCGTTAGTGCGAGAGTAAATCGGCGCCGTGACATAGGGTTGTACGTTTCCGGGCAACACGATTTCCTGGGACGGAGCGGTGCGCTGCGGAGAGACGACGGAGATGGTTGGTACCGCCATCTCAGTGGTTTCGGTGCGAAGTGCGGCGCTGGCGTGCATGCGCTGAAGAATCCCGGAGACCAGGAGTCCGGCGAAGACAGCGAAAATTACGACCGCAGCAAGCCAGCCCCGTCCGGGTCGATCCGGCTTGCCGGTGACCGGTGACGATTGCGCTTCTTGCGTGAAAATTTGTTCTTTTGTTTGTGGTTGCATTGAATTTACCCCTTCCAATTCCATTTCAGAGATTCTCCTGTGGTTGAGCGGTGGTCTCCGCAGGCCGGCTCTTCAGCCCGTGTAGAACGCTGAAGAGAGTCGGGACAAAGAGCAGCGTGGATACTGTGGCGAATAGCAGCCCGCCGATGACCGCGCGGCCCAGGGGGGCGTTCTGTTCGCCACCGTCTCCGAGCCCAAGGGCCATGGGCAACATGCCGATGATCATGGCCAGAGCTGTCATCAGCACGGGGCGAAAGCGCGTGAATCCGGACTCAAGAGCCGCGGCGACAGGATCTTTGCCCTCGGCCATCTGCTCTGCCGCAAAGCTCACGACCAGAATGCTGTTGGCGGTGGCTACGCCCATACACATGATGGTGCCCGTGAGAGCCGGCACGCTAAGGGTGGTGTGAGTCACGAACAGAAACCACGCGATCCCAGCGAGGGCGGCGGGCAGCGCGCAAATGATGATGAAAGGATCCAGCCAAGACTGAAAGTTGACGACAATCAGCAGGTAGACCAGGAGCACCGCGAAGAATAGTCCTGTTAAGAGGCCGACATACGAGGAGCGCATTGTCTGCGCCTGACCTCGCAGGACGACTTGCGAACCGCGTGGGAGTTGGTTGCGAGTTTGGTTGAGAATGCGCGTTATGTCACCCGCGACGCCCCCAAGGTCGCGTCCTTGAACGGCACCGAAGATATCGATAGCGGGTTGGATGTTGTAGTGAGAAACCACGGCCGCTCCGCTGCCGCGCTGGACGGAAGCGAAGCTCGCGAGAAGGGACGGCGGTGCATTCGGAGTAGGCCCGGTGATCGGCATGTTGGCCAAATCCTGGAGCGTGCTAACGCGATACTGCGGCGTCTGAGTGGAGACCTGATAGCTCACCCGATTCTTCGGGTCGAGCCAGTACGTCGGCGAGGTCTGAAAGCTGCCGCCCAGAGAAATCAACACATTTTGCGCGATGGCCTGGGTGTTGAAGCCGACTTCCTGGGCCTTCGTGCGGTCCACCGAGAGGTGCATATAGGGCTGATCGAATGGCTGCTGAATCCGCACATCTGCTATCCCAGACACGTACCTGACTTGGTTGAGCAACGAGTCTGCATAAGCATGATTGCCCGCCAAATCATTGCCGAGGATTTGAATGTCAATGGGGGCTGGCAAACCGAAATTTAGAATTTGGCTAACCATGTCGGAAGGCAGGAAAGAAAAGGTTACGCCGGGAAATTGCTTGGCCAGGCTGATGCGGAGGTCGTGAACGTACGAATTCGTCTTGTGGTGGTTGACCTTGAAAGTTACAAGAATATCCGCGTCCGAGGCGCCTACTGTTCCCGTGTTGTTGTAGGACGTATTGATGCCGCTATAGGGCAGCCCAATATTGTCAATCACATTGGACACCTCGCCTGGCGGGAGTTGCTGTTTGATGAATTGCTCCACGAGATCGCAAAGACGCGCGGTCTCTTCGATGCGTGTTCCGGTTGGAGCTCGGAGGTGAAGATTGAACGAGCCGCTGTCGATCGAGGGGAAGAAATCCTGGCCCAGCAACGGAACAATCAAGGCCAAGGATCCGAGGCACGCAGCGAAGAATGTGATCAGGAAAGCGCGACGATGATGAAGGCAGCGCTCGAGTAACCCGTGATAACGCTCCCGGAGACGCTCGAAGGCCTCCTCAAAGCGAATTTGCACGCGGACGAAAGGATTGCGGGAAGCTACGGTGTGCGCGGCGTCGTGCTCATGGCCGCGCAAGAGATATTTCGCCATGGTGGGAACCACCGTGCGCGAGAGTAGGTAGGAAGCCAGCATGGCAAAAACGACAGCCTCACCCAACGGCACGAACAAATACCGCGCGACGCCCGTGAGGAGGAACATCGGAACGAAGACGATGCAGATCGCAAGCGTCGCGACAAACGCCGGGATAGCGATCTGTTGAGCACCATCCAGGATGGCGTGTTCTACTTCCTTTCCCAAGGCGATGTTTCGGTTGATATTTTCGATCTCCACGGTTGCATCGTCCACCAGGATGCCAACCGCAAGAGCGAGTCCACCGAGGGTCATAATATTGATCGTTTGTCCGATCGCGCTAAGCGCGATGATGGAGGTCAAGATCGCCAAAGGGATTGAGGTCGCGATGATGATGGTGCTTCGCCAGCTACCGAGAAAGAGGAGAATCATCAGAGCTGTGAGGCAGGCGGCGATGCTCGCTTCTTTCACCACACCTTGAATGGCGCTCTTGACGAAGATGGACTGGTCGGCGAGCGGTTTAATGTCCAACGCGGGCGGCACGGTCTGCTTGATCTGCGGCAAAAGAGCCTTAATCCCCGCAATGATGTTTAGCGTCGACGCATTTCCGTTTTTTTGGACGGTCAAGAGAGTAGCGCGCTGCCCGTTCACGCGGACAATGTTGGTTTGCGGCGGAAAACCGTCGCGCACCCAGGCGACATCACCGATATAAGTGGTTGTAGTGCCAATCGTCTTGATAGGGATGCGGTTCAGCTGCTCGATCGTCTGGGGAGCGGCATTTGAGATGTCGACGTTGTATTCCTTGGAACCGATCTTGGATGTCCCCGTTGGCAGAATCAGATTCTGAGCGCCGATGGCAGTGACAACGTCAAGAGCGGAAAGACCTTTGGACTGCAAGGCCGCCGTGTTTAGATCCACTTGCACCTGGCGTTGCTTCCCGCCATAAGGATAGGGCAGCGCTGCTCCCTCGATGGTGACCAGCCGCGGGCGAATGAAATTCAGACCGTAGTCGTTCAGTTGCTGCTCCGAAATGCCTTTGCCCGAGAGCGCGAGTTGGAGGATGGGGACCGTCGATGCGCTGTAGGTGATAATCAATGGCGGCGTGGTGCCGGCAGGCAGCTGCCGGAGTTGCGTTTGCGAGTTTGCGGTGATCTGGGCAATGGCCTTGTCGATGCTCACCGATGGTTGGAAGAAAACTTTCACTACGGCGATGCCATAGAGAGATTGTGATTCAATATGAGCGATGTTATCCACCGTAGTGGTCAGGTTGCGCTCGGTGATCGACACGATCCGGTCAGAGATATCCTGAGGGTCGAGTCCGTTATAGTTCCAGATAATGCTGACGACGGGGATGTCGATATTCGGAAAAATGTCCGTGGGAGTGCTGACAATCGCGAGACCCCCAAAGATAAAAATCAGAATCGCAAGTACCACGAACGTATATGGCCGCTTCAGTGCTAGTTTTACAATCCACATGAGTCACTCCCAAATCCTTTCACCGCATCGCAAACCTGAGTCATTTGACAAATCTATTGCTTGTGCTTCGGCGTCTTGTCATCCAGGGTCGAAACCAGTTGCTTGGCTGCTGGAGGCACGGCGACTCTTCGTGACAAGACAATATTGCTCGCCGGGATCTTTCTCCCGTACACGCGCTGGTTGTCGCCATTGTCCGGACGGATAGTGGAACCTTCGAGGGAGACACCGGCAAATAGCCCACGCGCCCGTGAGTAGCTCAAGATTTCGGCTCGCAGGGTCGCGTCGGTTTCGGCCGATGAATCGCGGCCGACCGGGCCGGCAGCCACGGAAGCGTCGCCTCCCAGCTTGACCTTGCTGGCGAGAATGCCGCGCGCGCCGCGTTCGTTCATCACCAGCAATACAAAATCCGTAGCTTCTCCGCCGATCTGAAAGCCAAAGCTGCCGCCTTCCAGAGCCATCATCGTGGGAGCGCCCCAAGGTCCCCGGAAGTCTTCACCGGTGCGGCACGACATGGAGCCTCGACCGTAGCTTCCGCCGATAATAAAAGCAGCCTTTAAAACGGAAGGAAAAACAACGACGCAATCTGCCTTATCGAGCAAGCCCTGCGGAATATCATCAGGAACATCGAGAATCTCTTTCAGGACCGTTCCGCAATTTCGTAAGCGGTCGTCGTCTTTGGTTTGGTCCGCGGCGCTCGCCACGTCAGCGAAGAGCGGTGCAACGACAAATGAAATGCATGTCAAACCGGCCAGCAACTTTCGCATGTGATCTCCCTCAAATAGCATTTCATTTCTTGTTTCACGTATTAGGAATGCAGCCCAGATGCCAAATACGGTGGATAAACAAGAACCCCAGAAGTAGTTGAAAACAAAGGCCCTTAGCGGAATCGCCGCGAGATTAAGCGCAAGAAGCGAGGCGTGAAGAGTCCAGCCCATTGGATGATTGCCAACACACTGGACAACGTGCCTTCAGGATGGAAGACGACTTCCGAAAGATGACGGACGATTGCGGGCGAGGAGCGGTATGCGCCGAGGCTAGGTCACTCGGGGACTTAATGTGCCCAGGTAGGAAAAGTTTTACGAACTAGGAGTCGAGGCGCGGTCGAAGTTGCATTTGACCACAAGAATGGTTACATCGTCGTTGAAGTCATCCCCGGAGAAATCTGCAGCGGCGTTATAGATACTGGTCATGAGGTCCTCGGCGGACAGCAAAGAACCGCTGCGTACTGTGGCAGAAAGGCGCTCCATCCCAAATTCTTCGCCAAGCCGGTTCGCAGCTTCGGTGACTCCATCGGTATAGAAAACCAGGACGTCGCCGGCAACAAGATCTTCCGAGGACAGTTCACAAATCTCTTCTGAAGCTAATCCGATGGGTGGACAAGACGAGTCCAGGCGCGTAAACGTTCCCGTTTTTGCTCGAAATAGAAGCGCGGGATTGTGGCCACAGTTCACGTAGTGCATTGTCCGTTTGTTTGTGTCGATTTCCCCAACCAGCAACGTAACGTACTTTTCCGAATCTGACACGGCGCCGATCTCAGTATTCAACCTTTCCACTTGTTGCAGCATGTTTCGATTGCGATTCGCCTCAAGCCGCATGCCTGCTGCCGTCGCGGACATCAAGAGAGCAGCGGAAACCCCTTTTCCGGCAACATCGGCTATGACGATCTGAGTGGTGTGCGCGTCGATGGGGATATAGTCGTAGTAATCGCCGCCTACACCCTGCGCCGGCAGCATCATGCCAGCTATTTCGAGTCCCGCGATGGCTGGTTTTCCGGAAGGAAGAAACAAGCGCTGAACTTCCGCCGCCAGCTCCACGTCCTTGAGAAGGCTATCACGTTGCTGTTCAATGGTTTTGACAAGCGACTCCTGCCGCTCGATATAACGCTGGATTACATAAACAACGAAGGTGAGACACAGGAACGCTGAGAAGTTGTGGAAGATGCGTAGTCCTAAGTGAATGTTCCGCGGTGAATCAAAATAGTGGAAGAGATAGTGGAATGCGATGCACGCCACGATCAGGCCGTAGCTGATTTCCTTGCGCAAGAAAATCGCGCCAACGGTAAGAGGCAGGGTGTAGAGGTAAACGAGCGAGAGCGAGACAACCAAATGGTCTGCATATGCGACGGCGGCAATCGCCGCCATGACGAATATCAGTGGCAGCCACTTCGGTCGGCTGGAAGCCGCATCGTGCCGCAGAACGGACAGCAATGGAATCCCCTCTCGAAGACCGTACAACTCGTCAGGCCTCGATCCTTTGACAGCGGGATGTACTAGGTCACTCATTCGAATAGAATCTTTGCCATCATCCCTTTGTCTTCGTGATTGAGAAGATGGCAATGAAAAACGGACATGCCCCGTATTACTGGGTCGGTGAAGTCCATAATGACGTCGACGGAGCCACCGAACGGAACATTCACGGTGTCCAGCCACACTGGATTGGCAATCGGCTTATCGTTTTCAGCGAACATCAGGAAATGGACTTGATGGATATGCATAGGGTGCAATTCACCAGTGGCATTGACGACGCGCCAACGCTGGAACGACCCAACTTTTGCCCGCACCATCGGAGCGTCATCCGGCGTGAACTTTTTTCCGTTGATATAGAAGCCCTTCTTGTCTTCCGTGAACGTCACGGTGAATCGAGGAGGACCTTTTTCTTCCGCCGCAAGGTCGAGTGTTTTGAATTCCGGCTTCAGCGAACTTTTTGCAGCCCTGGCCGGTGAACTTGCCGTAGACCGCGGAACAATATCAGCCAACACCATCGCTGGATTCGGATCGCCGTCTGGCCCGGTATCCACGCAGCGTGAGACTACGCGGCTCGGCATGCCGTCTGCAGGACCGGTAACAATGGCTTCAAGCCTGCCCGCTGGTGGCAACAAAACATGTTCGACGCTACGCGTTGGGTGGTTCGGGTCGTGCAGGGCGATAGGCATCCCGTCCATGGCAACGATTTCAAACGTTTGCCCCTCAAGCTGCAAGTCGAGGTAACGATCCGCAGAGGCATTCACAACACGCCAAAACTGGCGCTCACCAGGAGCGATTTCAATTTGAGGCCGCACCGATCCGTTTACCGTGAAGACCTCTTCCGGTATCTCTGGCTCCGCACCGCAAATATCCGAACTGAGTTCAACGCTATGCTTCAAAACGGCAGACTGAGGGTCATTCACAATGGAACGGCCGCGTACAACCAGGACGCGTTCGAGCATGCCGACCAGGGGAGGAAAATAAGATTCAATCCCTTCGATCACAATCGCTCCGGACATGCCGTCAAGCGCCTGTCGGTGGCTCTCTCCATGAGGATGCGTGTGATACCAGTCCAAGCCTGGCGGATGGTCTTGTGGAATCTGCACGGTGTAGCGGAGTGATTGTCCAGGCATGGCCATCATGTCCAAGACGTCGTCCTGGGGTGCGTCGGGAGAAACCGTCAGACCGTGAAAGTGCAAATTCGTCATGTCCATGCACGGAGTAATCGCGCAGCTTTCCCGTGGCTTGGCAGGAAGATCGTTAATGTAGTTGATCTTTAGCTGTTCGCCCGGTGAAAGGCGCAGGGTTGGTGCGCTTGGCTGGCCATCAAAGTAGAAGGAGTTCTTTCCATCCTTTGTGACCCCAGCGTGCAGCGTGAAGGAGAGTGTGTGGTGTTTCGCGCGAAGTTCCGGAGGGTTCGGAAACTGGCCAGACGGATTTCCCGCGAGTTCGAGCGAGCAGAAAGCCGCTGCCGCCGCGATGGCGATGGCAGCGGCAGCGGCAGCGATTCTTGGAACAGATGAAAGGCGGGACATTGAACGTTTCCAAGCCATGGTTTATTCCACCTTGTGCCAGGTGGAATCCGGGTCATAGGCGGTCATCGCTTGTGCGAGCTTGGTTGTGTCGGGGCCAAGATCCTTTTCGTAAATGGTCCCGGATTTGTCGACGATAAAGGTCATCACGCCCGCGGATTGGTACTCGACGGGGTAAGCGACGAAAGCGAATCCAGCGCTCATCTTCCCGTCGACGATGTAGTTTTTGGCTCCGCCGAGCGCATGCGGTCCTTGGCTAGTGAGTATCCGAAACATGTACCCATTGAAGGGAACATGCTCACCAACCTGGTCGGCGGGAAGATTCTGGCGCGCGTAGGCGATGAGAGGGTTGATCGGGCTGTCGAACTCGTCGCTGGCACCGTGCCAGTACAGGCCATTGTGCTGGCCTTCGTCGCTGACCAGTTTCTGCGCGAATTGACTGGGTAGATCATCCGGCGGGCGCGAAAAATAATCTTTTTGCGCCGCGACTAACTCGCGGCACGCTTCCATTGCGGAAAGTTCATTTCTGCCGATACGCCGGAATATGATTTCGTCTTTCCCTGCATCGGTGTCGAAATACCACGAGCCGTTGCTCTTGACCAAGGGAATCGGGAACGGCCAGTTTTCGGCTCCAACTACCAGGGTTACGGTTCCGTTCGCCTCCATGACGAACCGATGCATCTCCTGGTATTTGAGGACGAAACTGACCCGAGTATCCAAATCTTCCCCTGAGTCGCCGGACGAGAGCACATCCTTTCCGGCTGGTCCGAGGATGCTCAATTGGGCTTGTTCGTCCTGTGCCTCCAGTGCCTCAAAGAAGGCGCGGCCGGCATCTTCAGCCGAGGCAAACATTCGCTGTCCGGGCTGACGGGCAAACGCCGGTGCAGATGAAAATCCCAAGGAAAGTGCGAATAGAATAGTCACGCCAAATCGAACAAATCTCTTGCATTCCTGTTGAACTAAAATCGAAATTCTGTGCAGCATGGTAATCCTCCATTCTTGAATTCTCGTTATGTTCTACAGCTGGTACCTGCGATCAGCGATGTCGACCACCACCGCCGCCATGGAAACCACCTCCTCCGTGGAAACTACCTCCAGAGCTCGACCGCCCACGGGAGGAAAAGCCTCGGACATTACCACCGTGGTCAAAGCCACTGAACGCTCCAGAGCGCGTTCCTGGCTGAAAGTGAGGAGCCGGAGATCCGTGAAACCCCTGACCTCTGCCACCAGGCCCGTTTCCGTGGAACGCGTTGCCGTGATTGAAGTTGTTGTGGCTGAAATTGTTGCGGTTGATGATCGTCCGGCTGTGGGAGATGTAGGTGTTGTGGTTGTAGATCACCCGATGGCCATGCCAGTCGCACCCCCAGTGATGCCAACCCCAACCATATCCTCCAAAAAAGCCGACTCCAAAGCCGATCCCGAATCCAATCCCCACTCCAGCCATGAAGATACCTGGTTCCGGATACCAGCCTGGATACGCGACAATCGGCCCACCGTACACGAGCCAGGGATCATAGGCAGGTACGTAGACGACTTCAGGATTGGCCGGTTCGATGACGATGGTGTTTCCTTGAGTCGTTACCTTTTCCTGTTCATTGGTATTGAGGTGGCCGGCCCTGTGAGCCTGCTGACGCATGACCTGGACGGCGTCTGTCACATCCTGTTGCTGGTTGGCGTACGCATCGCCAAGCGAGGAAGTCCAGGAGAGGTTCTTGTCCATGTTTTCAAGGACTGAGGGAAATTGTGTGAGTGCCTTGACGCTCGGGTCCCAGGGCTGTTTGTCAACTTCTTTTGCCAGCTCCTCACCCTTGAGTTTCGAATGGCTCTGCATCCAGCGGTCGGCCTCGACAATCTCAGTGGGATAGGTGGAAGCGGCGAGAATCTGCGCAACGAGTGCGTCCGGGTATAAGGCGATCGGAGCGACCAGTTGCTGGAGCTCTTGAGGGGAATGTTGCACGGGCGACGGTGGCTGCTGGTCCTTCGATTGGCCCGTTGGACCCAAAGACTCGGCTTGCGCAGTGAATCGCACAAGTAAAAAGCACAGAAGTAGAACTAAAACCTGCTTGGATAACTTCATGGCAAATCTCCAGTACAAAATTGAAATCATTCTCCTGATGTCAAACCAAAGTTCAAAAAACTTCATAAGCCCTCGACAACAGTGCCAGCTAACCTCACTGGCCCCGCAGCGTGCCTGGCTCGATGTCATTACGACGCGCCAGGTCTTCAAGGTCATCGAGCTCCGATTGTGTTTCGCTCACATGCTCCCGAAGGATTTCAATGCCAGCCTCGGGGGTGATGCCTACATCGCCCTCATCCAGATTTATGCCGCCTGTCGTTTCCTTTAGACTTCGGGCATCTTCGAGAGCTTGGAGGTATTTACTGAGCTGGGTCTGTCTGCGTTCGAGTTCCTCGCGCAGCTTTGCAGCATGCATGGCGTACCATTGGGGATCCTGTCTCTCCAGGTAAGTCACAGGCAATGCAGCGGGCGTTGCGTCATCTGCTTGATTTGGTTGGCCGACGACTGAGATGGTGGCGAGAGGCCTTAGTTTCTCAAGGTCTTCGTTGGTCCATAGCACCGTGGTCTTTTCAGCCTTCCCCGCGCGCGGCTGGTTTGCCGCGCGCAGAGGAATGGCCAGGGTGCTTAGGGTCATTGAGATAGCGAGCGAAAAGGGCAGATAGCGATTCATTTCGCTCCCCTTATCGTCCCTTCGACCGCGGGAGGAAAATGCTGGAACATTTTGTTCACGCTTTTGCCAAGGTTCTTGGTGTTCTTGTCCGCTTTGTCGGAGAGCGTATCGCTCGATGAGCTTCGCCAGATCAATTTCTGCGTCTTTGCGTCGAAGAGATCGACAACCAAGGTTCCGACTTTGTAGGTTTCAACTGTTGTGGTGGCGTCGCCAAATCCGCCGAACCCGCCCCAGCGGCGGCCTCCTCCGAACCCGTTGTAGAAAGTGTCCAGAGTTTGTTGATTTTGAGTAGTCTCAATGGCAAAGACTTCGACGTCACCGCTCGAAGGAACTTCTGTCCAGCCCTTTGCCGCCAGAGCGCCATTCACTGCGCTCTTGATGCGGTCGACTAAAAGCGGATCCTTCGTCTGGACCGTTTTCCAGGAATATGTCTTGTATTGGCCAAAGTTTGCTTTGTGGTCATAGTCGGTCTTAACGTGTTGCGCGAATGAAGCGCTGGCCAAAACCATTGTTAGTCCGATAGATGCTGCGAGTTTTGATAAAAACTTCATACTTCCTCCTTTTTTTGAGACTCCGAGACAAAGCCTCTTGAGGTAAACAATGGAGCTCACGCGATTAGGCAGCGATTTCCGCGAGCCGCCAGCTCCGTGATTTCTCTTAGTCTCTGTCGCTACGAAAAGTTTCGGTTCGTCTAGCGACGCCACTGGAAGAGGCAAGACGGTTGCCAAAAGATGATTTGCGTAAGTGACTGAAAGTAGAGGCCGAGACAGACGATAGAGCGGCGCGCGATGCCAGCCCGCTGGACGTGACTCGACATGCTGACAGGCCAGTGAGGTTATGTACTTGATTGTGTGCCAGACAGCTTCGGATTCAGGACGATTGGAGAGGTGATCGCTGCTGCGTCTGATGACTTAGGTGCGCACTGTGGCGATTCGATTGGAGGATCGATATGCGCGTGAAAGCGAATCTGCTACGAAGGAAGCCGATCCTTGTTGGTACGCGAGATGCCAAGCTTTTGCATCCGGAAGTAAAGCGTGGACCTCTTGATTCCCAACCGTGCGGCCGCGCCGTTGGGACCGGAGACAACCCACCGGGTCTGCTCGAGAGTCTTGCGAATATGGTCTCGCTCCGCGTCCTCCATGGTAATTGGTCCAATGGATTCGACTTCGGCGGCATTCCTCAAGCTTGTGAGAGGAGAGTTCAGAACGTTTCCCGAGCTGAGGATTACGCTGCGTTCGATGAAATTCTGCAGCTCGCGAATGTTCCCGGGCCACGGGTATGAAGTAAGTTCAGACATCGTTTCCGGGGAAATGCGATCGATTTGCTTACCCATCCGGCGGGCATAAATCTCGACAAAGTGTTCCACGAGCGCCGGAATGTCTTCACGGCGCGCCCGCAGCGGCGGCAACGGGACGGGAAACACATTCAGCCGATAGTAGAGGTCGCTGCGAAATTCGTTTCGCTTTACCATTTCAACCAAATTTCGATGAGTCGCGGCTACGAGGCGAACGTCTACTTGATGAGTCCGGCCGCTGCCCAAGCGCTCGAATTCTTGCTCCTGCAGGACCCGCAGCAGTTTGGGCTGCAGCGCCAATGGAATGTCTCCCACCTCGTCCAGGAACAGCGTTCCTTTGTCAGCCAGTTCGAATCGGCCAATCTTTTGCGCAATGGCCCCCGTAAAAGCACCTTTCTCGTGGCCAAATAGCTCGCTTTCAAGTAGATCGAACGGAATGGCGGCGCAATTCAGCTTTATGAACGGGCGTCCGCACCTCGAGCTGAGATTGTGAACCGCGCGCGCGATCAGCTCCTTGCCGGTACCTGTTTCGCCCTGGACAAGAACGGTGGAATCCGTAGGGGCGACCTGCTCAACCTGTTCGAGTACTGCTTCCAGAGCGGGACTGCTACCTATGATCTGCTCGAATCTGCGCGGATTAACATCCTGGTCAGCGGATTCGAATCTTGCAGCAACTCCCACTGAAAACCTCCTTGCGCAACCCGATGCCCATTTCTACTTGTGGCCTTAGCTTTCCAGAGCCGCTCGCACACTCTCGAGCAACGCTTCGTCATCGAACGGTTTTGCCATGAACTCCACAGCGCCCGCTCGCAACGCTTGCATCCGCATTTTTTCGTCGCCATGCCCCGTAATAAAAATGATCGGAATTTTGCAACGCTCGGCGTTCAGATGCGCTTGCAGTTCGAGACCAGACATTCCTGGCATACGGATATCGGCGATCAAACATCCAGCTTGGCGTTGTTGGCCAGATTTCAGGAATTCTTCCGCCGACGCAAACGCTTGCGCCGGCAAGCCAACCGCTTTCAGCAGACCCTGTAGCGCGCTTCGCATTAGATCATCATCATCGACAATCGCAACCATTTTGGTGTTCTCCAACTCGGCCATAGCTGGAATCTAGCACCGTCGCCAAAGCGGCGCAATTATACTTTGGTATGAGAGGCCGAGTGTTGCGCCGATCGGAGAGGCCCGGCGATCTTGGGAGGCTTGGGGAAACAGCCGCTAAAATGGGAGGACTGCGAACTAAACAAGCTGTGTCGCGGAACAGTTGCGCGTTGGCACTAGGCTACTTTTTGCCGGGTGAAAGGTCCAGTTTCGACGCCATTCTAACTAATTCTGCCAGCGACTCGGCCTGCATCTTCCTCATCACGTGGCCGCGATGAATCTTCACGGTGATCTCGCTGATCCCGAGCTCAAAAGCAATCTGCTTATTGAGCATACCCGAGACCACAAGACCCATGACCTCGCGCTCGCGCGCACTCAGGGCCGCGTAGGATTTTCGCAGCCCGGCGAAGTCACTCTGCTGGCGGCGCGTGGCACGGTCGCGATCCAAAGCCTGGTGGATCGCGGTCAGCAGGTGCTGGTCATCGAAAGGCTTGGTCAGAAACTCCACGGCGCCCGATTTCATAGCCTTCACCGTCATCGGAATATTTCCGTGACCGGTGACAAAGATAATGGGGATTAGGATTCCCGCATCAGCCAGCTGGCGCTGAAACTCCAAGCCGTTGACACCTGGAAGGTTCACATCCAGAACAAGGCAACTTGGCCCTTCCGGCCGCTTGTTACGCAGGAATTCTTCCGCCGTCCCAAAGCATTCGTAGCGTAAGCTCGCCGACCTCAGCAGTCCTTGGATGGACGCGCGCACCGAGGGATCGTCATCAACGACGAATACGGTGGGAGCTTCCGCGGGCCTCATTCGGGAGCCTCGGCCTTGCCAGGCAGACTGAACCAAAAGCTTGCGCCGCGCGGGGTATTGTCGGCAACCCACAAGCGCCCGCCATGGGATTCGACGATGGAGCGGCTGATAGATAGGCCCATACCTGTGCCATGCGGCTTGGTAGTAAAGAAGGCCGTGAAGATCCGGTCGGCCTGCTCCGGAGGAAGTCCCACGCCGGTGTCGTTGACCGACACAAGAACTTGGTCGTTTTCGCCACGCTGCGATTTGATGATGAGCTCGCGAGTCCCATTCGCATCCTTCATCGCATCCATGCCATTGAGCATGAGGTTCATGAGCACCTGCTGCAATTGCACGCGGTCCGCCAATACCCGGGGAGTATCTGCCTCAAGTTCGGTCTTCACCAAAATCGAATGTCGCATTGCCTCGCCGCGCAGAAGGACGACCATCTCTTCTACAACTTCGTTTATATCCACCAACTCCCGTTCTGAAGTTTCCTTTTTGAAGAGCAAGCGAACTCGCTTGATGATTTCAGCCGCACGGGTTCCGTCATTCACGATTCTCATGGCAGCCGCGCGTGCTTCTTCCAAGTCAGGCTGATCCCGGGTAAGCCAGCGTATGCAGGTTTTGGCGTTGGTGACAGCGGCGGCGATCGGTTGATTCACTTCGTGGGCCACGGAGGCCGTCAACTCTCCCATGGTCGTCACTCGGTTGACGTGTGCGAGATCCGCTTGCGCTTGGCGCAATCTCTCACGCTCTTGCTCAGCCTGCTTTCGTTCGGTCACGTCCATCACGGTGCCCACGAATTGCACCACATCCCCGGATGCGTTCAAGACCGGATGGCCGACGGTGTGAGTGTATTTGACCGTACCGTCTGGAAGTAGAATTCGGTGCTCTCCTTCGTAATCCGACTTTTCACGGATTGCTCTATCGGTTGTCTCTTGCCACTTGGCTTGGTCGTCCGGATGCATGCGCTGCCGCCGTTTTTTCCAGACTGACAGGCCTTCTTCCGGATCAAAACCATATATGCGATACCATTCCTCGGAGAGATGCAAGGCGTCTCTTCCCGCTACCCGCCACGCCCAACTCCCCGTATGCGTGAGCCTCTGTGCTTCCGCCAGATAACTCTCGCTCCGCCGCAACGATTCTTCCACACGCTCGCGCTCACGACTCGCTGCTTGCAATGCCTCGTTGGTGCTCTGGAGCTCTTGAACTGTTTCTTTGAGGTCATCGCGAGCACGCCTGAGCGATTCCGTGGCGCGCCTTTGCGCGACGCTCAGCGATCCGACAAATATCGCTGACACCACAAAAATGACAAGGCGCGGTATTTCGTCAGGCTTCGGACCCAACGAATGGATCGGAGGAAGGAAATAATAGTTAAAAGCGAGTGCGGAGAGTAGCGTGGCGACTAGTCCAGGCCCGACTCCACCGAACCACGCACTCAATATGACGGCGCATAGAAAGAGTGACACAGGGGCATCTTGCAAATGAATCGCCGGCAACCTTGAAACGGTGAGGGCCGCAGCGACCGAAAGAACAGCAATCCCATAGCTCCAAATCGCAGGAGGCTTGGGCCACAGAAGAGGATTCGATGTGCGCATGGTTTACTCCGCCGAAGCAGAGTGGTGCTCCCCTGCAACCAAAATCTTAACATCAGAGAGAGTCCTGCTCCGACCGGGGCCGGCCATATTCCGGATTTCAACCTTACCCTCGCCCCAATCCGACGGACGAAATGCTGGCGGCGAGCGATCGGCCAGCGCGCAGCTAAGCGTTTCTCCGCAAGAGTGAGGTTAGGTTTTGTACGCTTTTGGCAAGTTCCACGACTTCGCCACCTCCGTGGAGTTCGAATTCCACTTCATAGTTCCCTGTAGCAGCGTGATCCACCGCTTCTTTGAGGCGGACAAGAGGCTTGGTCACTTGGCGAGGCAGGACGAAGCTGACCCATACGCTAAACACGAGAGTGACCGTTGAAACGATACTTAGAGCCCATTCGGCCCGATGGATCAAATGGCGCCCTTCTTCATGGTCCGTCTGGACACGCCCCCAATTCTGCTGTTCCAGCTCCGACGTCAGCCGCAAGATCTCCTGACTGGATGATTGGAGGTCCGGAGCGACTTGGCGCAACGCGGGGTTGGCTTCTTGTATCGCTTGGGTAATCTGAGTGTCGAAGGAGCCGACTCGAGCGTTAAGGTCCTGGATTAGCTGGACCCGTTTCTTGCGTCTCGCACCTTTGACAAGATCATCTAGATCTTTTTCGTAGGCCCGAACTGCCTCGCGAATCCGGTCGACTGGTTCTTGCCTTCGTTCGCCCATTGTCGAAACTGCGGATGCGAATCGCTGCTGATATTGACCGACTGCATCTAAGCCCTTCTGAACAGTGGTTTCTTCGGCAGGCTCAAGGTCCTTAATACGACTTAGGATTTGCCTCACGTTTGTGAGCGATTCCTGGTTTTCCCGAAGATATTCTGGGTCCTGGAATAGAACGTAGTTTCGCGTTGCGCGGCGGGCTTCTAATATCTCGACCGAAGCTTGTTCGGCCAGCTTTGCAGCTGGCGCATCGACATTCACGATGCGATCCACGATCCGGCCCATCACGAACAAATAATAGACAGCCAGGAAAATAACAGGCACAAGAATCAACCTCGCGATGGCCAGGCTATACGCAACCCTTTTTTGCAAGGAGCTTCCAGGCGCGAAAATCTTGAACAATTTTCGAATTCTCGGTCGCATGAGCTAGACCCTTCACAGAGTCGTTGGGCGAAAACACCTCGCGCATTTAGCCGATCTCGGTGAAGAGAAGCCTACCAAAACTCCGGCCATAGCTGTGCGATAAAACTACGCTCACCGTGATGCGGCCAACGCAGGAACTGTAAAGAGCTTTTTGTAGTCGTCGGCAGTCAAGCGCACAGAGACCGCCGCAACATTCTCTTCAAGATGCTCGATCGAGGAAGTCCCTGGGATGGGCAGCATAATGGGAGATCGCCGCAGGAGCCACGCGAGCGCTACCTGTGTGGGGCTCGCGTGATGCGCTTGCGCAATTCGGTTCAGCACCTCGCCGGCAACTTTACCAGCTCCCAGAGGGAACCAAGGAATAAAAGCAATTCCATTGCGTTCACAATAATCGACCACATAGTCCCATTCGCGGTCCGCAAAGCTGTAGCGGTTCTGTACGGAGACAATAGGGACGATCTTGCGTGCTCGCTCGATGTGCTCCTGCGTGACGTTGGACAACGCGATCAGGCGAATCTTTCCTTCGCTCCGGAGCTGAGCTAGCGTTTCCACCGAGGTCTCAAACGAGACGATAGGGTCTGGGATATGGAGCTGATAGACGTCGATGCGGTCCAGGCGCAGTCTTTTGAGACTTCCCTCGACCGCCTCGCGAAGGTGCGAGGGAGTTGCATCGTGAGTCCACTGGTTTGGACCGGGACGATTCCAACCTCCCTTAGTAGCGATCACGAGACCAGCCGGGTATGGAAACAGCGCCTCGGCAATCAGTTCTTCACTCACGTTCGGGCCGTAGGAATCCGCGGTATCGATGAAATTGACACCGAGCTCAACAGTCCGTCGAAGAACTGCCAACGCTGCTTTACGATCTTTTGGCGGCCCCCAAATGCCTTCGCCGGTAAGACGCATGGCCCCGAATCCGAGACGATGGACGGAAATTTCCCCTCCAAGCGAAATAGCTCCGGCCAAACTTGCAGAGAGTTCTTTCTCACTCATGATTGACCTCCAAAATTCTTTCTTTATTTTATCCCAGGCTGACCGTCACAGGTTCAGCAGTTTCGCGGTCCGGTGGCGCCATGAATTCCGGCCCGACTGGATTGCGAATATTTTCGCGAAGAATGGCGTCGATCGCGGCGAAATCACTTTTCCCCAGAGACCAGCCGATTACTTCCCTGATGGGCGCGAGCTGTTCCGGATGCCGCGCGCCCCAGAGCGCGACACCAACACCCGGCTGATCTAGAAGCCAGCGAACTGCCAGGTGAATCACGCGCTTACCATAGTTTTCGCGAGCGAATGCATCCAGCTTGCTGGCCGCATTGAGGTACTCGGCAAAATGCGGGACCTGAAACTTGGGGTCCGTGGTCTTGCGCATATCGCCGTTGGCAAACTGACGATCGAGACGCATGGCGCCACTTAACAATCCGCGGCAGAGTGCGCCGTATGTGAGCGCGGTGATGCCGCGGTCAAGAGCGTAGGGCAGGACGTCGCGTTCTATCTCGCGTTCGAAGAGATTGTATGGGGGCTGAATGGTGTGAAGCGGCGCGATGGCCCTGAAACGCGACATCTCTACGGGCGAATAGTTGCTAACGCCGATGGCGCGAATTTTGCCCTGTTCGTAGAGCTTGCCAATCGTGGCTGCTGTCTCCTCGATGGGCACCAGGGGGTCAGGCCAGTGTACCTGGTAGATATCGATATAATCCGTTTGGAGGCGATGCAGCGAATCCTCAAGCTCATGGAGAATGCGTTGGCGCGTGGAGTTGCGCTCGACTTTGCCATTCGTCCAGTCGAGTCCGACCTTTGTGGCAAGGATAACGCTCTCTCTACGGCCACGTTGGCGGAGTGCTTCACCCACGATCTCTTCGGAGCGCCCGTAGCCGTAAATGGGCGCCGTGTCGATCAGGTTGATGCCCTGGTCGAGCGCAGCATGAATGGTGCGAATGGATTCCTTGTCGTCCGATCCGCCCCACATCCAGCCGCCGATCGCCCAGGTGCCGAGTGCGATTCGGGAACTAATAATGTGTGTACCGAGGATTTCGATGTAGTCGACCACGGTTTTCCTTTCACTGGTTGAGTCAGAAATCGTCATATTCCTACCCAGCCTGCGCGCGTTAGGGCAACTGTCGAACTCGACGCCGGATCATGTCCGCCCGTTGCCGTTGGAGCTCAGATGCGCACGCTTTTCCATTTGCAGAATTACCGCCGAAAAATCTTGCTCCGGTCCTTCGCTCGCTTGCCTCGCATTGATCTCAAAAGCAGCTCCGGCTGCGGGCATTCGTGCGCCAACGGCATTTGCGAGATCGAAAATCAACCCGAAATCCTTGTTCATTAGCCGAATCGGAAATTGTGGGCTGTAGTCGCTCTTCATCGCCCTTTCCAGTTTGCCCAAGTGCGCAGGTGCAACCACCGCGGTCTGGGACAACACCCCCAGCAAGCGAATGCGATCCAGGCCAGCCTTCTCACCGAGCGCAACAGCTTCGGCAATCGCCTGCATTCCGATTCCCAGTAAGGTGTTCACCACAAGCTTCATCGTCGCTCCGGAGCCGCTCGGCCCAAGATAAAAATACTTCTTGGCGATAACGCGAAAGATCGACTCGGCCGCGTCGAAGTACTTCTTGTCTCCGCCCCCGAACAGGGTCAACAAGCCGTTTTCGGCGGCAGGAGTGCTCCCCGATATAGTCACGTCGAGAACCTCAACTCCGTGCTCCAAGCCAAGTCGCGAGAGCTGCTGCGAGGTTTCTGGATACACCGTGCTCAGATCGATGACTAGCAAGCCGCCATGTACACTCGCGAAAATGCCGTCAGGTCCCTTATAAATGTCGAGGACAGCTTCATCGCTCGGCAGGCAGGACAGCACGACATCGCAACTGGAGGAAAGTTCCGAAAGGCTCTGAGCGACGTCACCGCCGTACGGAATTAAGTCCTCCGCCTTAGCACGGTTCCGGTCGTACGCCGTCAGCTTGAAGCCAGATTCAAGCAACCTCCGCGCGATCGGCCGGCCCATGTAGCCGATCCCGACAAATCCAAGCCTGCTATTTTCCTGCGTGATTGGTTTCATGACCTACGTCCTTAGTCTGCCCCGTGATTTCAAATCTCAACTTCCGTGTTGGCAGAAAGCACGCGTTGTACCGTTTCGCAAGGAGAACCGAGTTTTCATGCAAGATGCTGGCAGCAAGGAGGATACGCACTTAAGAAGGGAGGATTTGATCGTCAGCTGGCGACAGTTGTGTGTCGAATCATTTGGACGCTGTCAGTATGCTGGAAATTGGATTTTTTCTGCCGCGAGCGAACTTTCACTTCCTTTTTCGCTTTGGCCACGCTCACCAAAACAGCAGTTTGCCAGACCGATACAAAAACACCGAAGTTGTATGTGTTGCCCATAAAAAGAAGTAGCACTCGTAATCGAGAAAGCTCTGTAACGCATTGCATTGAAAAACGAACACTGGTCGAGGCAAATGGATTTCAACCAGTGACATCTCGGCCCTGCACTAGGCGCCCAATGGACCTTCGCATTTTGTAAGTTGCTGAATCTAAAAGATTGGTCGGGGCGAATGGATTTGAACCATCGACCTCCTGGTCCCGAACCAGGCGCGCTAGCCAGGCTGCGCTACGCCCCGACGGATAAGCCTGGGAGAAGACTTCCGCCCCAAGCGGGATTCTCAGATTAACACAGCTCCAATGCTGCCGGCTAGACCGACACGGTCTCAGGCATGATATTTCCAAGCCACGAGAGCCGTCGGCGGCTCGCTCTATCCCCGGGCGAACAGAGACAGCTCATTGCTCACGAGCCATGTGAGCCGTCACGGGCAGTGAAAAACATCGCCGCCGGAAGTCGAATGCCTTCCGGCGGCGGGTTGAAGTCAACACACGGCCGACTACTAGAACTAGAACGAAAACCGCAAGCCGATCTGCATCACGCGTGGGGTCCCCTGTATCTTCGTGAAGTTCGACCAATCCGGCGGCGGCTGAAGGTTGTTTAGTTTGGTATCCGGATCGACGGCCAGATTGCTGAGATTTGCGTCGGCCCCAGTCAAATGCTGTGTATTGGTCACATTGAACACTTCCCACCGAAGTGCCAGTTGCTGTTTTTCGCTCCAGGGCATCGTGGAGATTTTGCTCAGCCCCATATCGGCAACCCAATAGCCCGGCGCGCGCAGTATGTTGCGCTGACCAGTTTCTCCGGGATAGGAGGGGCGGTAGCTCTGATAGGCGGCAAGCGTGTTGCACCCAAAAAGCTTCGGCGGAGTGTTCGCATCGCCGCGCGTCGGGCAGGTCGGGACAGGTATAACCTGCGTCACGTTGCTTTGAACTTCCCAGTTTGTGGACCACTGCCCCGTATCATAGGGCTGGCCATTCGGTAGCCCGGTGTTCCACCGGAAGATACCCGAAAGTTGCCACCCTCCGACGACGGCATCCAGACCGCGATTCATATTGCTTCCGAAGCGCTTCCCCCGCCCAATAGGCATCTGATAGATCGCGTTCGCGTTAATGATGTGCCGGATGTCGAAGTCGGAGTTGGCGTAGTTATCGTTCGGGCGAATGGCATTCTCAATAAATGCACCGCCAAAGGTAGTGCTGGTCTGGAGTCCCGAGGCGTTATCCAGGGAGTGCGAGTAAGTGTAATTGAAATCCCACTGCAGGTTGTGAATCCGCTGCTTAAGGGAAACCGAGAAGCCGTGATAATTCGACTTGGCGATCGTTCCCCAAGCCGAAAGCGCGCCGTATTGCGGATCGAAGAAATATGGCACGGGGTTGGCTTGACCAAGCGTCTGGCCTGCATAGTTCTCGATTTCGTCCTGTATGTCTGTCCAGTCATTAGCCCAGAACTCGAAGCCCTCCGCGTAGACCGCTTGCGTGTTCGTAGCGTTTGCTGGAAGGGAGTAGCCGTTGGCAGCCGTAGTTGCGGCGTAGCCCGCTGGAAGAATATTCTCGAAGTATGGAATGGGCTTAACGTTAGCCGGATCGGTTCCTAACTGCCGCTGCTTTTCCAGAATTGTCGCAGCTGTATACCAGTCCATTCCGCTCTTCGGATCGCGCAAGTTATTCAGCGCCATCACGTCGCGAGTAGCAAGAAGATTCCGCGCCAGGCGGCCTACATAGGAGGCCTGGAATAGCATTCCTCCTCGGAATTCACGTTCAAACGTCAGATTAAACTGGTAGTGGTTCGGCGCTTGCAGGGCCGTGTCGATTCCGCTTTCAATCCGGCGGCTGAAGTCCACCGGTTGCTGCCGCGGAAACGAGACCGAAGTCGGATACGCAACCCCGGGCGGCGGCGGCAAGGTCCGGATATCCTGATTGAATCCCGTGAACAACGGCGCGGGTTTCGTCGTCAGGTTATATGTGTTCGCCGAAATCGCGACATTGGAGGTGTAGCCCAGCCTGTTGTTCAGGTCAAACTGCGAGGCCAGCGCTTCGCCGTAGTAGTCGTTCATCAGCGCAAACCCCGCCCGGATCACCGACTTGCCCTTATTCCCGAACAAGCCCTGCCACAATCCGCCCCCCGAAGGTGACCAGGCTATCGAGACGCGCGGCTGAAAGTTGTTTTTGTCCCAGTTGTACAAGTTTCCTTTGCCGTTCCCACCTGCCAGTAGCAGAGTGAGCGGCTGAATATACGGGGTACCGGCGTTTGCGCCTGCGATGCGCCGTCTCAGGAATTCATCGGTCGGAATATCGGTCACCACTCCGAATCCGTGCGTCTCCTTCACCGGGCTGCTGATCGTGTAGCGGAGCCCGACGTTCAAGGTCAAACTCGGGCGAATTTTCCACGAGTCCTGAACGTAGCCGTCGTAAGCATTTGTGGTGAATGACCGGTTCGTGGGCGTCCCGGAAGGAAGAAGCGACCCATCTTGCCCGAATGTGAATCGCGCGGAATAAGACGTATACCTGCCGATCAGCGCCGCCCCGGCTGCATCCACGCCATTTTGGTTGCTGGCTATCTGAATGTACTGATTGGGTGCCGTAAGCAGGAGGTTGTTGCCGATATAAGTGTCCAGGGGGTCCGTGACCGCGGTACCAGCTGGCGAATAAAAGAAAAAGTTAGAGCTGGCCGAGTCGAACGCATTGGTAAAGCCGGTGCGGTTATTCTTCACCAGCCGTACGTTCGCTCCGAATTTTATCGTGTGACTTCCCTTGATCCAGACAAGATCATCCACAATGTTGTGGACCGGCGTGGTGCGCGACGTCGTCCGGTTGAAATTTGTGGGAGAGAAGACTCCGCGGAAGGTAATGGCGTTCTGGTTGCTGTCCCCTTGCTGGCTGAAACCCTGCCGCGTCAACCCATAACGGAAACTGTTCACCAAATGCTGGCCGATCGTCCAGTTGTGGCTTGCCAATGCTCCCCAGGGATGCGCCCACAAAACAGGCGAGGGAGTGTCCGGAAATGCGGGAAGTACGGTGGTCCCATCGTGGTCGTAATAAGTGTTCACTCTGAAAAATGCAGTCATCTTGCTGCTAATGTTCCAATCGACCCTGGCGAGATTCGAGTTCAATCTTACCGGCGTTGAGGCATTAAATCGGAATCCACCCGTCATGATTCCATCGCCGATCGAACTATCATTTGCGGGGTACTTGGTTGCCGCATCTTTGAGGGCCTGAATGGAAATTGGGTTTGTGTGCACCGTACTCCAGGCTTGGTCGAGTTGAGGAGTGGTAAGGGTGAAGTCTTGCGGCGCCTCGCATGTATCCGGACCTGTAGCGTTAACGGTGCAGCGCTGGGCGTTGACGACGAGCTTGCCCTGTCCTAATCCGGCGAGAGGCACCAGAGACGTAATAGAAGTGGCGCTGGCGTCGCGCCTCGCCTCATAGCTGTAAAAGAAAAATAACTTGTCCTTCACGATTGGTCCGCCCAGCGTTCCGCCAAACAGGTTGCGAATCAGTGTTGGGCGATCTACCCCGCTAAGTTTGTTGAAGAAGTCATTCGCCGTGAAAATCGTGTTGCGGTGGAATTCAAACGCTGACCCGTGCCACGAATTCGAGCCGCTCTTGGTCACCAGATTGATTTGCGCCGCGGACGACCGCCCCTCATCGGCGTTGGCTCCCACCGTGACCACGCGAAACTCTTCGATGGCTTCGGCATTCAAGCGCAGCACCGGCTTGCTGACATCGCTGGTTTCCGCGTCGTTAATGTCCACACCATCCAATGTAACGTTCGACTGATCGCTTCGCCCCCCGGCCACAGTTCCGTCCGGAGTTACTTGGGCTTGCAGCGTCAAAAGTGCGAGGACGTTACGCGATTCCATAGGCAGTTGCGTGATTTGTTCCGAAACGAAGTTGTTGCCCAGTGTCGCATCTTGTGTGTTCACTTGCACTGCGGCCTCGGCGGCCTCAACAACAACGGTGGAGCTCAATTGCCCGATCTCCAATTTCGCCGCAACATCTGTCACGTTTGACACTAGTGCTCGCACAGGGCGCAACACTAGTTTTTGGAAGCCCTTGGCCTCTACTATTATTTCGTAATCGCCTACCGGAATGAGTTCAAATGAAAACGCCCCCGACGTCGTCGTGACCGCAGTCCGTTTGGCATTCGTCTCCAGACTGATGAGCGTCACGGTTGCGCCAGAAACCAGCGCCTCGGATGGATCCTTTACGCTTCCGCGAATGGTCGATGCCCCCGTCTGGCCCCAGCCCTCTGTTGCGAAAAATAGCGCGCATATCAACACCCCGAAACCGGCCATAAGAATTGAACGCTTCATAAACAACTCCTTTCGCGCACCTTCATGGGTTATGAAAACAACAAGCAGGGATGCCAAACGGGCGGAAAGCCCCGGCAATATGCCGAAGCGAGCTTATCTAACCGAAATGAAAATTTTCCCCGGGCAACCCAGCCACCACTTTGAGCTCACGGCTAGAATTCGTAGCGGAATGCGAACTGCATTACGCGCGGGTTGGTCAGCAGTCCGGTGTAATTGCCAAAGGTGGAAGAGATATCCAACTCCGGCGCGATGGACTGTACATCGAAGCGGTTGGTGTTGGTGATGTTGAAGACTTCCCAGCGGAGCTGGAGGCTTTGTTTCTCGGACCAAGGCATGTGGAAGCGCTTCGAAAGGCCCATGTCGACGTTGAAGAAACCGTCGCCGCGAACCTGGTTGCGTGCTCCGGAGTCTCCCGGGAACGGGTTGGTGAAGGAATTGATGGCGCCGGTACCATTCTTGAAGACGCTAACGATCGCGTTCCCGCTCGAATCGGTGGTCTTGAATCTCCCAGTGTTCACGCCTCCGGTCAGGAAGGCGTTCCCTCCCAATTGCCAGTTGGTCGGCCACTGGAAGCCATTGAACACATTGAAGGGGAGGCCACTGGTCATTCGGAACAGGCCTGAGACCTGCCAGCCGCCAATGATGGCATCGAGAGCCCCGTGAGCATTCCCGCCGATGAGTTTGCCCTTGCCAAAAGGAAGCTCGGCAATCCAGTTGGCGTTGAATTGGTGTCTCGCGTCGTAGTCGGACACCCCGCGCATGGCGTTCGGCTTCCAAGAGTTGATGACTTGCCCGCCGAGCCCGCCCCATGCGCCAATGCGCGTGGCGTCGGACATGATGTCGATGGACTTGGAAAAGGTATAGTTGAAGTCAAATTGCACACCGTGTTCCATCCGGTGGCGGAAGTTGACCTGCAGAGCATGATAGTTGGCGTTCGTATTTGAACGCCAGGCATAGAGCGAAGAGTATTGTGAATTGAAATAAGAATTCGGTCCGCCCTTTGGAAAATAGAAGTTACACGCCGGGTGTCCAGTCGACCCACACTGAGGGTCGTCGGTCCCGTCTTCCAGTCCGAGCAGGTCCAAGACAAATAGAGCTGTCGTCTCATTCAAATTGAAACAAGAAAACAGATCGTAGTTCGCCTTCAGAGGATCCGTTGTGGAGCCGCCGCTGCAGAAAAGCGAGTAGGTTCCACCGGGCTTCAGCGGCTGTGTCATGTTTGTCCAATAAGCTGCCGTGGGGCCAACCATTGCCGGTGTGATCGAGCTTGTGGGCACCCCCTGCCGATATAGCTTTGCCAAGGCCGTGGCTGCCGCGAAGTAGTCTGCCTTCGAGCTTTGATCAACCAAATCAAGGGGCATCGCCAAGTCTGATTGTGCCAGCAGCCGATGCGAGAGTCGCCCGACGTAGGAAACTTCAAAGGCAAATCCCTTGGGCAACTGCCGACCGACGGAAAAGTCGAGTGTATAGGAGTAGGGCGTTTTGAGGCTGTTGTCCAAGCCCCAGGTGATGGCGAATCCACCAGTATCGAGCGTACTCGGGAAGGTCTGCGGAAATTGTCCCGGAGGCGCGGGAAGGAGCATTAGATGTCCGTCACAACCAGCTGCTGGATTATTGATAGCGTTGGTAGGAATGACATGCATATCTGTCAAACGTGGTGCACAAGCAGCAGTCTCAATCCCGGCTGGATTCGACAATCCGGTCGCCAAGCCGAACGATCCGCTGGAATCAAACGTGTCCAGCAGGCCGGAACCAATGCGGTCATAGACGACGCTGACGCCGCCACGAACCGTGGTCTTGCCACCGTCGCCAAAGAGACTCCGCATCAGGCCGTCGTTGCCTTTTGGCGACCAAGCAAAGGCAAGCCGAGGACCGAAGTCGTGCTTGTCCCAATTGTAGAGGCCCGGTTTTCCACCGTTGGCCGGACCGCCAAGGCCAAAGGAAACGAGGGGATCTTGATTAGATGGAATTCCTTTTGCCATGTTCTCGCCACGCTGATTGAACCATTGCCCCATGTTCAGCGGTTTTCCCGAAGAATCCGTGGTCGCAACCTGAAGCCCGTTGGTCTCCCATGGTGGAGAGAAAAGCGAATAGCGAAGACCAAAGGTTACGGTCAGATTGGGCTTCATTTTCCAGGAATCCTGGGCGTACATCTCGTAACCGTCAAAAGCGAAGTGCCGCGAAACGGGTGCACCCTGCGGTAACACACTCCCATTCTTCAGGTAGTTGTACGTCGCGTCGTCTTCCGTGACCATTCCGAGAAGGGCCATCATTGGAAAGTCATAAGAATTGGCGAAGGAACCATCCCCAGCTGGAAGTGAGTTGTTCGCAGGGCTGAATGGAGAGTTTTTGACCAGCATCCCCGAGACATCCAGCCATGAGGCGTTGGCAGCTCCGTCGCTGAACGAATTCAAAGTGTTTTGCCGTGGATTGCGAATAAACGTGAGCGAGCCACCGAACTGCAGGGAATGGCGGCCGCGGGTCCAGGACAGATCGTCTGCAAACGTATTATTCGGCCGCGTAAAGGCGGAAGTCCGCGTAACACCCTGGGTGATGCCGCGCAGGATAATATACTGTTGATTGGAATCTCCGATGTTCCCGACGCTTTCGCGGATATACCCGTAACGGAAACTGTTGACCAGACTGTTCGTAATGACGCCGGAATAGTTGACGACAAACCCTTTGTTGAAATTGACGAGGCTGTGCTCCGCCGCTGTGTAATTAAACAGGCTGCCGGTGCCAGTAACGTCGAGGTAGGTTGCCTGGGGATTGGACTCATTGGCCAGCGCTCCACTCCAGGAAATGCGCTGCTTGCCATCCCTCGTGATGTTGTAGTCGGCCTTGGCGATGTACCAGTTTCTGGTGTCTTTGATCGGAGACCGGAAACGATACCCGGAGTAATTTAACCCGTCGCCAACAGAGCCATCATTCGCGTGCGGGAAGCTGTTGAGATAGGCCAACGTCGCCGGATTGGCACCGAGGTGCTGCGGGTCCATCGCCTTAATCTGAGTGTTGCTGACTGCGTTATAACCCGCCGGAACGTCATACTTCGTGCCGCTAATTCCGCTCACCGCGCCTGTCCCTCCCGGGCAAGCGCCAGTGTTCAGACTGCCGTCGGAATTAAGTTGGCACAGATAGTAGACGACCCCATCCCTCAGGCTGTCACTCGGTATCGTGCGCACTGCGCTGGTCTCCTCAATGCGCCGGGTACCCTCATAATTCAAGAAGAAGTAGAAACGGTCTTTGATGAACGGCCCGCCAAGGGAAGCCCCGAAAACGTTGCGAATGAGTTTCGGTGCCTGATTGCATTCTTTTGCGGTCAGCGGTGTTCCATTACCGAGACAGCCCTGGATCTGCGCAGCCTTCACGAAATAATCGTTGGCACTGGTATACGTGTTCCGGTTGTATTCGTAGGCGGAACCGTGAAACTGGTTGGTTCCGCTCTTGGTAACCAAAGCGACCTGAGCGCCGGAAGAGCTGCCCTGATCGGCATTGTAGCCCGTCGTTGTGACGCGGAATTCCTGCACGGAGTCCGGTGTGACGGGCAGGATGGAAGTGAAGGCATGGCCTCCCGCGTCATTCACCGCAATGCCGTCGAGCGTCACATTGCTCTGATCGCTGCGCGCGCCATTGACTGCGCCGTTTCTCGTGTCGGTATCAACTAGGATATCGGAGCGGTTGCCGGTATAGAGTACGCCGGCCTGGAGGCTGAGAAGATCCGGAACGTTGCGGCCCTCAAGGGGAAGTTCTTTCACCTGATTTTCATTGAAGGCGATGCCCAGCGATGCGTCGGTCGTGTTCAAGGTCACTGCCGAAGCAGACACTTCAACGACCTCACTGGTGGTTCCAATTTCCAGGGTGATATTTACGGTTGCAGGCAAGTTCACCTGCAGCTGAAGAGATTTTTGCTCGAATTTGCGGAATCCGGCTTTTTCGACGGTCAGGGTATAGCCGCCAGGAGCAAGCGCGGGAAACTCATATTCTCCCGTCTGACTGGTCATCAACTCACGCTGCAAAGCCTGGGCGGCATTCGCCAGCGTGACTTTCGCTCCGCCAACAGCAGCGCCGGTCTTATCGATAACCGTGCCCCGCAAAGAGGTGGTGCCGACCTGCGCAGACGCGCTGATTGTGACCAACAAACAAACCAACAGGATTGCGAAAAACACCTTCCCTAATTTAGAAGACTTCATAAACAGCTCCTTTAGCGCACCTTCATGCATTGGGCATAAAATTTACGCGGGGAAGCCATATCAATAGGGGAGGCGTCGGCAGTTTGCCGTAGCGCGAGCATCTAAACGAAATGAAAATTTTCCCCGGGCAACCCAGCCACCACTTAACCGAGCTAAGGTTGAGATAACTTTTAGGCCAAAATGAGGAGAGATGTCAAGAAAACTTATTCTAAATCGTTTATTAAATCCGATTAATTCGTGGTTTAAATCGATTAGAGAGACGTCGGTACCCGCACTCTCCAGTAATCTTATCCGAGACGTACCAGCTTCGCTTCGGTAATGGCAGCGATGGCCCGGATCGGCCCTAGTACCGATGCGGGGACTTCGCCATCGACGCAGACCAGCGAAACGGCGTCTGCGCCGCGCTGCGCTTCGCGGCGGCCTAAAGCGAAAGTTGCGATATTCACGCCCAGCTTGCCGAGAGTGGTGCCGATCTGGCCGATGACGCCGGGTTCGTCGCGGTTTCTCAAATAGAGAATGGTGCCTTCGAGCTGGGCCTCCAACGGAATGCCTTCGATCTGCAGGACGCGGGGCGAACCGTCGTGGAGGACTGTACCTTCAGCGGTAAAGCCCGCGGCAGAACCGGTTTTTTCCGGCAACGCGGAGACTTCCAGGGTGTTGGGGAAGCCATGTTCACGCTTGCGAGTTTCTTCCACGACCGTCAAACCTCTTGAAGCCGCCACCGCTGGCGCATTGACTACGTTCACTTTTTCATCGAGGACCGCATTCAGCGCGCCGGCGAGCACCGCGCTACGCAGCAGATGCGTTCCGACGTCGGCCACTTCGCCGGCGTAGCGGATGCGAATGCGTGCGGGGCGGGACTCCGCCGCTTGCGAGACCAGCGAGCCGAGCCGCTCGGCCAGTTCCAGGTATGGCCGCACTCGACGGTATTGGTCAGGGGACAGCGCCGGAAGATTCACGGCGTTGCGAATCACGCCTTCCACGAGGTAGTCGCGGATTTGCAACGCAACCTGCGTCCCCAGCTCTTCCTGCGCTTCGGCCGTGGAACCAGCCACGTGCGGCGTAGTGATCACGTTTGGAAGGCCGATCAGCGGGCAATTCTTCGGGGGCTCCTCAGCAAACACGTCGAGGGCGGCGCCGGCAACCTGGCCGCTCTTGATGGCCCTGGCAAGGTCGGCTTCGTTGATGAGCTCG
>Ga0137412_10000338_pt1 | contig 32159 bp, 25 predicted proteins | sample CZODoug2_1_16fun_FD_122160 | JGI IMG/M metagenome (GOLD analysis project Ga0137412, IMG submission 122160) | Vadose zone soil fungal communities from Angelo Coast Range Reserve, California, USA - CZODoug2_1_16fungal (Hybrid Assembly) | ecosystem: Environmental > Terrestrial > Soil > Vadose zone...
CGCAACTGCGCGCGCACGCCGATGCAATGGTCGACCGAGCCGCATGCCGGCTTCACCGAAAGCGACAAGCCGTGCTCGCCGGTCATCGATCAGGGACCTTATGGCTACGAACACGTCAATGTCGCCAAGCAGCGCCGCGACACCAATTCGATGCTGAACTGGACCGAACGCGTCATCCGGATGCGCAAGGAAGTGCCGGAAGTCGGCTGGGGCGATTTCCAGGTGATCGCGACCCGCGATCCATCCGTGCTGATCGTGCGCTACGACTGGCGCAACAACTCCGTGCTGTTCGTGCATAATCTCGACGAGAAGCCGCGCGAGATCGCATTCTCGGCCGGCGTCGACGGCGAAGCCGGCAAGCTGCTGGTCAATTTGCTCGCCGAGGACCACAGCCATGCCGACGACAAGGGCCGCCACCGACTGGTGCTCGAACCCTACGGCTATCGCTGGTACCGCGTCGGCGGCCTGGACTATCTGCTCAAGCGCAGCGACATCGACGTCGATGCAAGCGGCAAGGCGGGACACCCGGCATGAGTTTGACGCCTCTCTCTACGAGTCGTCCCTGCGAAAGCAGGGACCCATAACCACCGAAGGAATTTGTTGGGATCGACGCCGATCCCAACGTCGCGCAACACTAAGATTTGTGGTTGGGTCCCGGGTCGCGCTTCGCTTGCCCGGGACGACGAGGATATATTCCGCTCTCTCCACGAGTCGTCCCCGCGAAGGCGGGGACCCATAACCACCGATGTTCATGATTAGGTTGGACAGAAGCTCCAGCCTTCGCAAACACAGAGTCCTATGGGTCCCGGCTCAAGGCGGGGACGACAGCGGTTATGACGAGACAGCCCTGCCGATGATCACGCCCTCATTGTCCCGCAGATCCAGCGTGCCGTGAATGGGCTCGCCGTGGCGGTCCATGTGGGTCGAGAGCACGATATCGCCGTCGAGGCCGATCAACTCGGAGGCGATCGAGACCGGCGTGGCGCCGAGATTGAGCGCCACCACGATCGCAGCGCCATCGTGCTCGCGCCGGTACAGCAGCAGGTCGCCGTCGGCCGCGATCGGCACGTAGCTTCCCTCGACCAGCGGCGGAAGCTGCTTGCGAAGCCGGATCAGCGCCTTGTAGAGGTTGAGGATCGACTGCGGATCGGCATGGAGATTGACGACGTTCTCGTGAACGAAATCATCGGGAAGCGGCAGCCAGGGCGGCGCCTGCGAGAAGCCGGCATAGCGCGTCGCGTCCCATTGCATCGGCGTGCGGCAGCCGTCGCGGCCGACGCCGATGCCCGGGACGTTCTTCTCAAAGGGATCGCGCACCTGTTCCGGCGCGATCGCGACTTGGTGCATGCCGATCTCATCGCCGTAATAGAGCGTCGGCGTGCCGCGCAGCGTCAGCAGCAGCATCGCCGCGACCCGCGCCTGCGCTTGTCCCACCCGGCTCGCCACCCGCGGACGATCGTGGTTGCCAAGCACCCAGTTCGGCCATGCGCCCGGCGGCAGCGCCTTCTCATAATCGGCGATGATGGTCTCGATCGCGCGCGCACTCCACAAGGTCGACAGCAGCGCGAAGTTGAACGGCATCTGCGCGCCGGACAGGTCGTTGCCGTAATAGGCGACCAGCCGATGCAGGGGCAGATAGATCTCGCCGATCAGCACGCGGGCCTCGAACTCGTCGGTGACCCGCCGCATCTCGGCGATCACGTCGTGGACCTCGGGCTGATCGGTCGAATACCGCGTCAGGATTTGTTCATGCGGCGGCCGGCCCTCGCGGAAATGCGGATTGGGCGGGTTGTCGCGAAACTCCGCGTCCTTGATCAGGTGCCAGATCACGTCGACGCGGAAACCATCGACGCCCTTGCGCAGCCAGAACCGCATCGCGTCATAGATGGCTTCGCGGACTTGCGGATTGCGCCAGTTCAGATCCGGCTGCTGCGCCAGAAACGCGTGGTAGTAATATTGTCCCGTCGCCTCGTCGTATTCCCACGCGCTGCCGCCGAACTCCGACAGCCAGTTGTTCGGCGCCGAGCCGTCCGGCTTCGGATCGCGCCAGATGTACCAATCGCGCTTGGGATTTTCGCGCGAGCTTCTCGCCTCGACGAACCAGGGATGCCGGTCGGAGGTGTGGTTCGGCACCAGGTCGAGGATCACCTTGAGGCCGTCGCCATGCGCGGCCTTCACCAGCGCGTCGAACTGCTCCATCGTGCCGAACAGCGGATCGATGCCGGTATAGTCGGAAATGTCGTAGCCGAAATCGGCCATCGGCGAGGGAAAGATCGGCGACAGCCAGATCGCGTCGACCCCGAGTGTCGAAAGATAGGGCAATCGTTGGACGATGCCGGCGATATCGCCGACGCCGTCGCGGCTGGAGTCCTGGAACGAGCGCGGATAGATCTGATAGAAAATACCAGTCCGCCACCAGCTTTCGCCGCCGTCAATCATCGCTTCAATGCCCGTCAAAATCACGTCGCGAGGCAACGCCGGCCTGCTCGTAAGGTTCGGCCGGACGCGGCCCGGATATGGTGGCCCCAATATGGCGGCCTGCATTCCAGCACGAAATTGTCGCCTGACGCGGTGCAAAATCGCCCAGGAAACCCTATAATCAACCCTATAATCAAAACTCTCCCTTGGCTCTCACTTTCGTGACGGAGCGGGCTGCAACGGGATTTCGAATTCGAGCCAGGCATGAACCGATGACCCAGGAAACCGAGACCAAGGCCAAAGCCGGCGCGATCATTGTTCCGGTCACGCCGTTCGAGCAGAACTGCACCATCATCTGGTGCGAAGCCACCAAGAAGGCCGCGGTGATCGATCCCGGCGGCGACGTTCCCCGGATTCTGGCGGCGATCGAGCAGACCGGTGTAACCGTCGAAAAGATCTGGCTGACGCACGGCCATATCGACCATGTCGGCGGCGCCGCCGAGCTGCGCGACGCGCTCAAGGTGCCGATCGAAGGCCCGCATCACGCCGACAAATACCTGCTCGACAATGTGGTGATGAGCGGCGGGCGGTTCGGCATGACCGGCGTGCGCGATTTCACGCCCGACCGCTGGCTCGACGAGGGCGACCGGGTCGAGATCGGCGAATTGGGCTTCGACATCCTGCATTGTCCCGGCCACTCGCCGGGCAGCGTGGTGTTCTTCAACAAGGAGATGCGCTTCGCCCATGTCGGCGACGTGCTGTTCAACGGCTCGGTCGGGCGCACCGACCTGCCCGGCGGCAATCACGAGACGCTGATCAAGTCGATCATCGAGAAGCTGCTGCCGCTCGGCGACGACGTCGGCTTCATCTGCGGCCACGGCGCAGGCTCGAGCATCGGCCAGGAGCGGATGACCAATCCGTTCATCACGGGCGAGCTATAGGGATCGCGCGGCGATCACTCCGCCGCCATGGCGCTTGGACGATCTTCGGCGAGATAGCGTGAGCCCCAGTCGCGGATCGACGCGATGACGGGGACGAAGCTCTTGCCTTTCCTGGTCAGGCGATATTCGACCTTGGGCGGAACGACGCCGTAATCCTTGCGGTCGATCAGGCCGCTTTCGGCGAGCGCCTTCAGCTCGCGGCTAAGCACGCGCGGCGCGATTTCCGAACTGCCGTCCATGCCACGCAACAGTCCGGTCCTGATCTCGCCATAGCGCCGCGGCCCGTCTTTCAGGTCCCAGACGATCCGAAGCTTGTACTTGCCACTGATCAGCTTCTGGAATGCAGCCACCGGACAGGCGTGCGTCGTGGTTGATTTCGCCATGGCATCAGCTCCGTTGATCTCACAGCATGAGCATCACGTTGCAGAAAGTCCATACTATCATTTTTGTCCATACTTGCAGCTTTGAGCCTGTCGGCCAGATAATCCCTCACCAATAGCCAAGGACAGCGAGCAAGGGAGCGTCCGATGAAACATTCCATGATCAAGTACCAGCTCACCAACGGCACCGCCGAGGAGTGGCATCGCGAGATCGACCGCTTCATCGCGGCGCTGAACAACGACCCCGAACTGAAGGGCAGGATCAGCTATCGCTGCATGAAGAACCGCGACGATTCCGGCTATACCCATCTCGCGGCCGCCGCCGACGACGCGGCGGTCAAGACGCTGCAGTCGCGGGATTTCTTTCGGCATTACCAGGAGAAGACCCGCCAGATCGCGGGCGGCCACGTCACCGTCACGCCGGTCGAACTGATCGCGGAGACCGCGGCGTAACGCAAACGCCTGGAGAAGAGCTACTTCATCAGGCCGGCGGCGGTGAGCGCGCGCGTGATCACGGCGTTGACGTCGATCACGCGGCGATGCTTGTGCGAATCGTGCTTGTGTAGATCGTCCTTGGGCTCGGGTGCCGGCTTGACGTGGGCCGTCTGCCACACCGTCTTGCCGAGATTCGGCAGCGGGATCGGCAATGGCGAGGGGATCGGCGACACCATCGGGATCAGCTTGGCGCTCGGCGAATCCGCCACCGCGAGCTTGGGGGTGGCAGGCTTGGGCGTGACAGGCTTGGACGTGACAGGCTTGGAGGTGACAGGCTTGGGCGCCGCCGCTGGCCTGGATGCAACCGGCTTGGGCTGGCGAATCCAGTCGGTCAGGCCGAAGAATTTGGCGATATGATAGGAGGAGGAAATCCCGGCCTCGATCATGAACGCACCCTGCGTGCCGTAGCGCTTGTCATTGTCGGCCGTGCCGAGCGGCGTGCCATGCGCCATGTCGGTGATGGTGTAGGATTCCACGACGGTTTCGCCGCTGGCGTCCCACCAGACCTGGCGCGGATGGCCGTCGATGACACCTTCGGACATCGGCTCGAGCGGCAGACCATGAACGTCCAGCCATTGCTTGACGATCTCATTGGCATTGCCGGGATAAACCGTGCGGTCGGCGCTGCCGTGCCATACCGAAAGCTTCGGCCATGCTCCCTTGTGACTGGAAGCCTTGCGCACCAGATCGCCCAACTCGCCCGCGGAGCGCGCCCGCGATGCACGCATGCCCGACAGCGCTTCGCGCACATTGGACGCGACGCCGAACGGCAGGCCGGCGATGACGGCGCCAGCGCAGAACAATTCGGGATAGGTCGCGAGCATCACCGTGGTCATGGCGCCGCCGGCGGACAGCCCGGTGACGAAAATCCGGTGCGGATCGATGCCATGGTCGGCGACCATGCGTGCAATCATCTGCCGGATCGAACAGGCCTCGCCGCGCTCGCGCGCGATATCTTCGGGATTGAACCAGTTGAAGCAGGTATTGGCGTTGTTCGACGGCTGCTGTTCCGGAAGCAGCAGCGCGAAGCCGTAATGTTTTGCCAGGGTCGACCAGCCGGAGCCGACGTCATATCCGGCGGCGGACTGGCCGCAGCCATGCAGCACGACGACCAGCGCGCGCGGCTGCTGCTGCACGGCCGGGACATAGCTGAACATCCGCAACGCGCCGGGATTGGTTCCGAATCCCTTCACTTCGGCGAGCGGACTGTGAAGGTCCGGACGCAAATTTCGCCCAAGCTCCGCGAATCCGCCGAAGCGGCCCGGCTTCGGCAGATGTCGTAAGAATTCGACGTTATTGGCAAGGGACAAAGGCTGCTCCGTGCAACGGACTGATGACTCCATAGCGGATTCTCAACCCCACCATGGAGAGATAGTTGCTGCACTGCAAAATAAAAAGACCGTGTGCTGTCGATCCCCAGGAATCACACAGGAATCACGCAAGTTGCGAGATTATTTGCGCCGCGCTCGGTAATATTACATCGCGGCGCGCCGCATCCGCGTCAGAAATACAACACACAGCATCATCGATAACGCGAACATCGCAAGCGCTGCAAACAATGCGTGTTGCGTATTGCTAACTGATTCGACGGCGAAGAACACTGCGCCGATTGCAGCTATCCCCGCCGCGTTGGCGATCTGAGCGGTAGTGCCGTATAGGCCGGAGCCGGAGCCCGCGCTCGCCGGCTTTACCGTCGAGAGCACCACGCCCGACAACGGCGCCATCACCAACCCCTGGCCGAAGCCGAACACCGTCAATACCAGCGCAAGTAAAGCAGCACCCGGCGATGTGAGGCTCGCAATCGTTGACGCCAGCATGGCGAGGCCGGCGATCTGGATCGCGCAGCCTTCGATCAACACCAGCGTACCACGATGCCTGGCCCGCATGGCGCTGACCCGCGAGGCGATGATGAAGGTCAGCGCCAACGGCACGAACACCAGCCCGGCCTGCAGCGGCGGAATCTGCAGCGCCTTCTGCATGAACAGCGTCATCACGAGGTAAAATGACAGGTTGGCGAAGAAAAAGAAGAATGCGGCGCCAAGGCCGCGCATGAAGGCCGCATCCGCCAGCAGCGAAAGATCGATCAAGGGCATGCCGCCGCGACGCGCCACGGCACGTTGCAGCTTTGGGAAGCCCACCATGACCGCGATCCCGGCCGTCATCGTCAGCCAGACCCTGGGCGCCCAATGCGCGTCATGACCGAACAACAGCGGCCCGATCAGGCACAACAGCCCGATGAACAGCACGATCGCGCCGAGGACGTCGAGCCGGGTGCCCGCGCGCCGCGGCACCGACGGCATGATCTTCAACGCCGCGAATATAATGAGAAGACCGAACGGCACGTTGACAAAGAACACCACGCGCCAGCCGAGCCCGGCCAGATCAAGCGTCACCAACAGGCCGCCGAGCGCAAATCCGGCGGCACCGGCCAGGCCCAGCACGATGCCATAGATGCCGAAAGCCCGGCCCCGCGCCTGATCGGCGAACAACAGATGCAACGTCGCCAGCACCTGCGGCACCATCAGCGCCGCGGTCGCGCCCTGCGTGAGCCGGGCTACGATCAATTCGGGTCCGGATTGCGCCAAGCCGCACCACAAGGAGGTCAGCGTGAAACCGAACACGCCGGCCAGAAACACGTTCCTGGTGCCGTAGATATCGCCGAGCCGGCCGCCGGTCACCACCAGGGTCGCATAGGCGATCAGATAGATCGCGATCACCGATTGAACCTGCGCCGGGCTCGCCCGCAGTTCGACCGCGATGGTCGGGAGCGCCACGTTGACGATGAAGGCATCGACGCCGAACATGAATTGCGCCGCGACCACGATCGCGAGCACGAACCAGCGGCGCGAGGCGTCCTGATTGGCTGAAACCAATTGATGCATGGGAGGAGACCTAACGCGAATGCCGTCACACCGGATATGGCAGCTTGCCGGCAGCGGCGCGATTACCTCGGAGGTCATTGATCCCGGTCCGCCGTGCCGTTGCGGCTGAAACGGCATCAATTGAACCAGCAAGTGCTTTGTCTTTCTCTCCCACCACCCTAAGCTGAACTGCATGTCCGTGGCGAAACCGAAAATCCTGCTGAGCGAAGGCTCCAGCCTGTCCGCGCGCGAAGCCATCACGGTTTTGGGGCTCGCCGGCCACCGGGTCGAACTGGTGTCCAGCGATCCGCTCTGCCTCGGGCGCTTCTCGCGCTTCGTCGGGCGCCTGCATCGGGTGGTCGCCTCGGGCGTCGATCCCGATGGCTATCTCGCCGCGGTGCTGGAGATTGTCCGGACGCGCAGGATCGACGCGCTGCTCCCGGTGCACGAGCAGGCCTATTTATTCGCCGCCGCGCGCGAGAGACTTCCGGCCGGGCTTGGCATCGCGCTGGCGGACTTCACGGCGTTCGAACAGGTGCAGAGCAAGGCCAGCCTCGCAGAGCTGCTCGCGCGGCTCGACGTGCCGCAGCCCGCGACGACGGTCATTCGCTCGGTCGGTGAATTTGCCGCCGCGCGAAACTTTCCGTTCTTCGTCAAGGCGGCTTTCGGCACCGCGAGCACCGGCGTCTGGAAGGTCAAGGACGAGCAGCAACGCGATACGCTCGCGGCGCGGTTCGAACGCGACAACGCGTTCGCCGAAGGGCTCCTGGTGCAGGCCGCGATATCGGGCACGCTGGAGCGTACGCAGGCGGTGTTCGACCACGGGCGGCTGATCGCCTGTCACATCTATCGGCAGATCGTGGAAGGCCCGAGCGGCGGCGACGTGCTCAAGCTCAGCGTGGTCAGCGCGCAGGTGCGCGAGATCGTCGAAAAAATTGGCCACGCACTGAATTGGCACGGCGCGCTGTCGTTCGATTACATCCGCGACGAGGAATCGAAAACACCCCATTTCATCGATGCCAACCCGCGCCTGGTCGAACCGATGAATGCGTGGCTCTCGGGTGTCGATCTGCCCGGCGCGCTGTTGCAGGTATCGCTCGGCAACTCGCCGGCTGTTCAGGCGGACGGCCATGCCGGCGTGTTGACGAGGCTCGGCCTGATGGGCCTGCTGGATGCCGCGCGGCAGCGCCACCGGCGACGCGATGTACTCCTGGAAGTCCTCAAGCTCGCGGCAAATGCCGGCCGCTATCGGGGCACGCGCGAGGAACTGGTGCCGCTCTGGACCGATCCGCCCATCGTGATCCCGCTTGCCGCTGTGATCACAAAATTATTGCTCAAGCCTGAGAACGCAGCGCGGCTTTCGGAAACAGCGGTCGCGGCCTACAGCCTGACGCCAAACGCGATCCATCGGCTGCGCGCATGGCAGCATTCCGCCTGATAGCCGCCGCGCTCAGGTGATTGCGTTGCCGGGCGCGAGCACGTAGCCTCAAAACCAGCAATCACAACAAATTCCGCTCGGGAGAAAAACCGTCATGGCGCGCCTCAAATTCGGAGCCTTCCTGCCCCCGCATCACCCGATCGGCGAGCATCCGATGCTGCAATTTCGCCGTGACCTCGATTTCGTCCAGCAGCTCGACGAGCTCGGCTATGACGAATTCTGGTGCGGCGAGCATCATTCCTCGGGCTGGGAGATGATCGCCTCGCCTGAGATGTTTCTGGCCGCCGCCGGAGAGCGAACCAAGCGCATCAAGCTCGCGACCGGCGTGATCTCGCTGCCCTATCATCATCCCTTCAACGTCGCGCAGCGCCTCGTGCAGCTCGACTACATGACCGGCGGCCGCGTCATTTTCGGCTCCGGCCCCGGCGCCCTTCCGTCCGACGCGCATACGCTTGGCATTGATCCGATGACGCAGCGCGACCGCCAGGACGAGGCGATCGGGATCATCCGCCGGCTGTTCACGGGCGAGCGCTTCACGGCCAAGAGCGAGTGGTTCACCCTGCAGGACGCGGCGCTGCAGATGCTGCCGCTGCAGGAGGACATGCCCTTCGTGGTCGCGTCGATGATTTCGCCTTCCGGCATGACGCTGGCCGGCAAGTATGGCATCGGCGTATTCTCGCTCGGCTCCAACTCGACGCAAGGCCTGACGGCGCTGTCGCAGCAATGGGAGTTTGCCGAGGATGCGGCGAAGAAGCACGGCACCAAGGTCAACCGCGCCGACTGGCGCGTGCTGATGAACTGGCATATCGCCGAGACGCGCGAACAAGCCTTTCGCGAGGCCGGTGCAGGGCTGATGCACTGGCACAACGAATATAATGTCGGGACGCTGATGCGGCCAGGCGTAGAGCCGTTCAAATCGATCGATGATGCGCTGGAGAAGTCCGCCGTCGGAGAAAATGCGTCGGCCGCGATCGGCACGCCGGACGACCTCATCAAGGCGATCAAGCATGTGATAACGATTTCCGGCGGCGTCGGCGCCATCATGGGCTTTGCGCATGACTGGGCCAATCCGGAGAACACCCGCCGGAGCTGGGACATGGTGGCGCGCTATGTGATTCCGGAAATCAACGGCTTCATCGACGGGTTGCGCAAATCGCGGCAGTTCCTGGTCGAGAACCGCGCGGTGTTCGAGCGCGCGGGCCAAGCGGTGATGGCCAAGATCATGGCGAACGAGAAGGCCGCGGCCGCTCTGGCGCATACCGGCCCAGGCCGAGTCGCTCTCAACTCCCCCAACGCGCCGGACCTGCAGAAGGAAGCGGAGAAGCTGAAGACCAAGGTGTAAGTGGCCGGCGCATCATCCGCGCGCCGCCTCGCAACAAGCATCACTTGCCGTAATAGTCCTGCACGGTGTCCCATGCGGTCTGCTGCAGGAATTTCGCGGTCGGCTCGTCGACGCCCGCATAATAGCTGTTGCCGACCGGCGAGCGGCCGGTCAGCGCGGCGAAGGTCGTGCAGGCGGCGAGATAGGTGCCGGCGAGACTCGGATGGCGCTTGTCGGGCGCGTAGAGATTGAGCTCCGGCTGCTTTTCCCTGGCGCGCGCGAACGCCAGCCCCGCCGGAATCACCAGCGCATTATTGGCATTGCCCGCGACCGTATAGGCCTCCGCCAGAGGCGCGGTCATTTCCGGCTTGTCGGCATAGGCCCAGGACATGAAGAAGATCGGCTTGGCGCCATGGGCGCGCACGATGTCGCTGTCCTTCTTGGTGAATTCCGTGAAGGCCGGCTTCAATTTCGGATGGATCGGGCACTGGCTGCAATCCATCATGACGGCGGCATCGAACATCTTGCCGGGCGGATTGAAGACGACGTTGTTCTGGTCGTCGAACGAATAGGCGCCGATCCCGTTGGGGCGGAAGTAGCTCTCGACATCGTGCCAGTCGAGCCCAGAGCCGCCGATCGTCACCATGGTGGCGCGGTAGTCCTGCCTGTGCTCGGGATCGGCGGCCCTTTCCAGCAGGCTGACATGGCTGGGCAGGCCGTTATTATAGTAATAGAAGCTGTTGCCGATGAAGATTTCGCTCTTGGGGAAATCGGGCCCGAGGCTCGTGACCAGCGGTTTGGTTGTCTGAGGCTTGGTTGTCTGAGGCTCGGTCTGCGCCTGCGCCGCCACGACCCAACCGCCCGCCGCCCCATAAGCGGCCAACAGCGTGACACAAATCACGCGAAAAATTCCCGACATGTCATTTGCTCCCGGATCGATGTTATTTTGAACAAAACCTAGCACGATGCGCGGCTTTGTCGCGCCCCCTTTTGATTGGCGCCGTTGGCGGCGTACAACCGGCAGGCTTTACGCCGGCCCCGACAACGCTCTATTAGAGAAGCTCAATTTAGAGAGCCTTGTTAGAGAGCCTTAGAAATCTTAGAGAGCCTTGAATTTAGAGAGCCTTGGAAATCCTGTCGATTGCGACTGACGGAGCACCTGCCATGTCGACGCAAAATGTGATCTCGCCCGCGATCAGCTTCACGGCGCCCAAACGCAATTCGCTGACCCACATCCCCGGCGATGAAGGCTGGCCGTTCATCGGCAAGACGCTCGAGGTGCTGGCCGACCCCAAGGGACATATCGAACGCAATTCCGCGAAATACGGCAGGGTCTACCGCTCTCATATGTTCGGAGAGACCAGCATCGTGCTGCTCGGGCCCGAGGCCAACGAACTCGTGATGTTCGATTCCGCCAAGCTGTTTTCCTCCTCGCTCGGCTGGGGACGAATTCTGGGACTGCTGTTTCCGCGCGGATTGATGCTGCTGGATTTCGAGGAGCACCGCCTGCACCGCCGGGCGCTGTCGGTTGCGTTCAAGTCCGGACCGATGAAATCCTATCTCACCGAACTCGACAAAGGCATCGCCCGCCGCGTCGCCGAGTGGAGGGCCGCGCCCGGCAACATGCTGCTTTATCCTGCGATGAAGCAGCTCACGCTCGACCTCGCCGCGACGTCGTTCCTCGGCGCTAATATTGGCCCCGAGGTCGACGAGATCACGCGCGCCTTCGTCGACATGGTGGCGGCAGCCGTGGCCGTGATCCGAAGGCCGCTGCCCGGCACGCAGATGGCGCGCGGCGTCAATGGCCGCAAGCGGATCGTGGCGTATTTCTCCGAACAGGTTCCGCTGCGCCGCGCCAAGGGCGGCGACGACCTGTTCTCGCAGCTCTGCCAGGCCACCCATGAAGACGGTGCGCTGCTGTCGACCCAGGACATCGTCGACCATATGAGCTTCCTGATGATGGCCGCGCACGACACGCTGACCTCATCGCTGACCTCCTTCATCGGCGAGCTGGCCGCCAATCCCGAATGGCAACAGAAGCTGCGCGACGAAGTGTTTGCGCTTGGTCTTGGCCCCGACGCGCCGACGAGTTTCAACCATCTCGAGGCCATGCCGCTGACCGAGATGGCATTCAAGGAAGCGCTTCGGATCAAGCCGCCGGTGCCTTCGATGCCGCGGCGCGCGATACGCGACTTCGTATTCATGGATTATACGATTCCGGGCGGCAGCATGATCGGTGTCAATCCGCTGTTCACGCACCACATCCCGGAGATATGGCCCGATCCCGACACGTTCGACCCGATGCGCTTCACCGAGGAGGCGCAACGCAACCGTCATCGCTTCGCCTGGGTGCCGTTCGGCGGCGGCGCGCATATGTGCATCGGCCTGCACTTCGCCTACATGCAGGCGAAATGCTTCGCGCGGCATTTCCTGCAGAACCTTTCGGTGTCGCTGGAGCCGGGCTACAAGGCGGAGTGGCAGATGTGGCCAATCCCCAAACCGCGCGACGGCTTGAAGGTGAGCGTCAAGCCGGTGTGAGCGCTTTCGTCCGAGCGAGACTCGTCATGCCCGGCCTTGCGCCGGGCATCCACGTTTTGGGTTGAGCCAGACGTGGATGGCCGGGCCGATGCCCGGCCATGACGAAGGAGAGAGTTCAGGAACGCGCTCTCACTCAATATACGTCGTGAGTTGGGCACCTTCGTCGGCGACGAACACGGCAATCAATTCCGCGGGCTCGGTGGTGCTGGCATTGGCCGAGACCAGATGAGTAGCGCCAGGCGGCTCGAAGAAGGACTGCCCAACCTTGAACGTCTCGACCGGGCCGCCCCCTAATTGCGAGCGGATCTCGCCTTTGGTGATGTAGGCGGTGACCGAGCCCGCATGCCGGTGCGGGCGACTGAATCCGCCGGGGCCATAAGTCACGCGAACGATGGTGACGCGCTTGCCCGCGACGTTCGGCAGCGCATAGGAGCCGACCGGCTCGACGGTATCGAGCCCGGGGCCTGCGACATTGCTCGCGCATAAAGGCGCGACCGCCGCCGAGATCGCATCCATCGTGATCGGCAGCGCCTTGCCGAGTGCCAGCGCGCAGGCGAGACCGCCGATCACGGCCATCAGCATCGGGCGCGCATCGGTCCGTGCTTTCGAGATATCAATTGCTGTGCTCATTGTCGTTACCCCGCGTTCTGATCAAACGACTTGCGGAGCGCAACAAGACCCTGCTGCTGCTGGCTCCAATTTCGTCCGCCGGTGATCGCGCCGTCGACCACCAGGTCATGGCCGTTGATGAAACTCGATTCGTCGCTGGCCAGAAATACGGCGGCGTGGGCGATGTCGTCGGGCAGTCCGGCGCGCGGGATCGGCTGCGCGGTCTTGTAGACCTCGCGCATCACGGCGGGCGTCTTTTCGGCGGCATCGACCGAAAGCCCCAGCGCCTTGCCGAAAATCCCGGTGGCGATCGCGCCCGGTGAAATCGAATTGACGCGAACACCGGATTCGCCGAGCTCCATGGCAACGCATTTCGTCAAATGGATCACCGCGGCCTTGGCGGCGCCGTACACGAGCGAGGAAGAGAAGCCGGCTAACCTGCCGGCAATGCTGCCATTGTTGATGATGCTGCCCGAACCCTGCTTCTTCATATGAGGGGCCGCGTGCTTCATGCCGAGCATGACGCTGCGGACAAGGGTCGCCATCGCGGCGTCGAAACGATCGACCGCAAGTCCCTCGATGCCGCCGGTCTGCGCGGGACCGCCTGCATTGTTGAACAGGCAATCGATCCCGCCGAATTTCTCGACCGCGAGCGCGATCAGCGCCTGCATCTGCGCCTCGATCGTGACATCGGTCTGGCGGAAGATGCAATTGGCGCCGAGCTGTTTCGCCAGCGCCTCGCCCTCTGTTACGCGGCGGCCGGCGATGACGACTTTCGCGCCTTCCGCGACGAAGATTTCCGCGCTTCGCAATCCGATGCCGCTGGTGGCACCCGTGATCACCGCGACTTTACCGTCGAGCCGTCCCATGTCGTTCGTCCCTCTTGTTTTGGAGTAACCGAAATCCGGTTGACGCAGCCGGCCGCGTCGACGGCCCTGCCCGCGCCGTCGGAACCGGCCCTCGCATTGGAACCAATATTCGTGGTCATCGCAAGACGATGCAAGCTAGGCTTGCAAAACGGAAGCGAGTATTTTCCCACAGCCCGGCCTTATTTTGGATTGGCTGATCGGGCTGATGCTGGCCCATGAGGAATTTGATGGATGAATTTCGCCGCGGCTGGCACGGAATATCCGAGGTCTCGCCGCTCGCCAGTATTGGTTTTGCGGCATCCTGCCTCGCACTTGCCACCGCGGCGCGGTGGGGCCTCGCCCAGATCCGGCCCGACGTGTTTTTCACACCGTATCTCCCGGCCGTTTTCTTTGCGACCGCGCTCGGCGGCCTGCCGATCGGAGTCCTGACCGCGATCGCCGGCGGAACGCTTGGAGTCTTTCTAAATTTCACCGACGCCATGCCTGACTTCGCACGGATGGTCCTGCTGCTGATTTTTTGGGCTGTAAGCGGCTTCACGATCTGGGGCGTGGAACACTATCGATCGATCGTCACGCAGCAGCGGCAGATTGCCAAGCGCCTGCTGGACGAAGAAGCCTACCGCAAGCTCGTGGTCGAGGAGTTGCAGCACCGGCTGAAGAACAAATCGTCCACCATTCACGCCGTGCTGCACCAGGTGCTGGAGAACCAGCCGCAGGTCTGGGCCAGCATCGACAATCGGATTCGTGCGCTGTCGGCAACCGACGACCTGATCGCGCGGGTCGACGGCACCGGCTGCGACATCAAGGATCTGTTGCTTTCCGAGCTCGGACCTTACGGCCATGTCCGGTTCAACCTGAACGGTGAGCCGCTGTTTCTGCCCGCCAAGCTCGCGGTCTGCCTAGCGCTGATCTTCCATGAGCTTGCCACCAACGCCGGCAAATACGGCGCCTTCTCTTCGGCGCGCGGACTGTTGCAGGTGTCATGGACGCTGTCGGAGGATCGGCTCAATCTCACCTGGGACGAGACCGAGGGCCCGGTGGTCGGCGAGATCGGCGCGGCTGGCTTCGGTACCAAGCTGCTGAGGTCGGCCCTGTTGTCGTTCGACGGCCGGACCGAAATCGCCTTCCTGAAGAGCGGTATTCACTGCACCATGCAGTGCCGCATTCCGAAATACTGAGCGACCGTTGCCAATGGCGGCGCTCGCGCGCCTGTCGCCGTTGATCAACCATTAACCTGCGGAGCAATGAGATCGATCGATGCGCCATGCTGAAAATCAGGCCGTTATTACGAAAGGCCGCGCTCAAACAACAGGGTAGCGCGCGATCGACAGCCGCGCCCGGCCCACGCGCGGCCGCGAGACCCCCGTATTTCTCCGCACAGCTTAACCAAAACTAAGCGCGAACCCGTCATACTTTGCAGCCATGCCGAGCTATACCACCCATGACCCACGCAGCGCCGCAGCCGAAGCCGATGAGCGGCGCGCGGTCGAAGCCGAGTTGAGCCTGCTGCGGGATGTGCTCAGGCTGCTGCCTTCGGGCGTCACCGTCCAGGACGAGCACGGCGATTTCCTTCTCGTCAACGACGCCGCGGCATCGCAGCTCGGCGTCTACGATAGCGCCCACGCCGCGCCGCGATCGCCGCAACTGAGCCAGCGCGGCGAAACTGGCCTCGAATTCCTGCGCAGCGGACGGACGGCGGTGATCGAGGAATCCATCGATGACGGGCAGACGAGGCAGGTGCTGCTCACGGCCCGCCGGCCGGTCCGCATCGCCAACCGCACCTTGCTGATCTCCAGCTCGGCCGACATCAGCGAGCAGAAGGCGTTCGAAGACCAGTTGTTTCGTTCCGCCTATTATGACGAATTGACCGACCTGCCGACGCGGCGGGTGATCGAACATCGCGCCAACAGCCTGCTCAAGCAGGATGAGGGCGACGTAAAGTTCGCGCTGGCGTTTCTCGACATCGATAATTTCAAACACATCAATGACTATTACGGCCATGGCGTCGGCGACATGCTGCTGGTCGAAGCCTCCAAACGGCTGGCCCGCGACCTCCGCGAGACCGACATGCTGGCGCGGATCAGCGGCGACGAATTCCTGCTGCTGCTGAGCCCGATCGGGGGCGCGCACGAAGTGGCGGAATTTCTCCAGTCGACGTTGAGCCGGCTCGCGGCGCCGTTCTTCATCGACGAATCGGAAATCTTCGCCGCCGTCTCGATCGGCGTCAGTCTCTATCCCGACCATGGCCGAAGCTACAACGTGCTGCGCCAGAACGCGGACCTCGCGATGTACCGCGTCAAGAACGACGGCAAGGGCGCGGTCGCCTTTTTCGACGCCGACATGGAGCAAGAGGCGCTGGCTCGGATGAAGATCGAGCAGTCGCTGCGGCTCGCCATTCTGGAAAAGCGGTTCTGCTGCGCCTTCCAGACCAAGGTCGACATCCGCACGCAGGAGATCAAGGGCATCGAGGCGCTGGTCCGGCTGCGCGACGACGAAGGCGTCATCCAGGCGCCGGGCACCTTCGTCGATCTGGCCGTGGAACTCGGCCTGATCGACGAGCTGACCCATCTCGTGCTGGCGGAGATCGTCAAATCGATCGACCTCATCAACGAGACGTTCGGTCCTCACGCCACGATCAGCATCAATGTCGCCGCCAAGCAGGCCGTCAATCCCGAATTCATGTACTCCTTCGCGCTGGCCCTGGAGGCGACGGGTTTCCCCCGGCGCTTCATGATCGAGGTGACGGAGGACGCCTTCGTCACCAAAACGCATTTTCAGGAAGAGATCCTGCCGATGCTCCGAAAGATCGGCGTCGGCATCTCGATCGACGATTTCGGGATCGGCTATTCGTCGTTGTCGGCGCTGGCCGACATCACCGCCGACGAGATCAAGATCGACCGCTCCTTCATCACCGACATTCATCGGCGCCCGCGCAGCCAGGGCATCCTGCGGGCGATCGAGTCCTTGAGCGAGGCGCTCGGCATGACCGTGATCGCCGAGGGCATCGAGTCCTTTGAGGAACTGGCCTATCTGCAGGCAGCGACCAAGATCCGCTATGCGCAGGGCTATTACTTTTCCCGGCCGATCTTCCTCGAGGAGCTGAAGCCGACGCATCCGCTCGCAAGCGAAACGCGCTCCAGCCTCGAAAGCCGCCCGGTACAGCCAAACCGGGTCGCCTATTCGCGCGGCAGCCGCTATCGGCGCTAGGCTATCGGTCGTTTCGGCAATCACCCCCAGGCAATCACTCTGCGAACAGCGATCGAGCCGGCATGGCACCGCGGCACCCCGCGTTAAGCTCGCATTAACGCTCCGCACGGTTGCGGAAAAGCACGGGTTAAATCCACGGTAACCGGATTTCGTAACCGCTTATACCCTTGCTGCGTTGTATTCATGTCCCACCGTGGGAATGGGGACATGCGTGAATTGATTTCCAGCCTCTGGAGCCGTGCGTTCCGGACCGTCGCAGCCGTCGCGCGACGGATGGCGGCCGTGCGCAGTCGCGACCCGATCGTCTGGCTGATCATTTGCGGCGGCCTGCTCGTCGTCACCCTTGTGATCGGAACCGTCGCGATGATCGACGGGTTTCGCGAGCGCGCGCTCAGCAACAGCGAGCGCGAGCTGGAAAATACCGTCCTGCTGCTGACCCGCCATTTCGACCAGCAATTCGAGGATTGCGACGTCATCGCGACCAACCTGATCGCGCAGATGCGGCTCGCCGAGATGCCGTCTGCGGAGTCGTTCAGGGCCCGGATGTCGACGACGGAAACGCACGAGATGCTGCGCTCCAGGGCCAGCGTCTCCTCCTATATCGGCAGCGTCAACATCTTCGACGCGGATGGACAGTTGATCAATTCGACGGACAACTGGCCCGTATCGCCCATCGACATTTCGGACCGGGGCTATTTCAAGACCTTCAAGTCGGACCCGAAAGCAACCGTGCTGACCTCGCCTGTCCTCAGCGTCTTCACCCGCCGCTGGACTACCGTCATCGCCCATCGGCTGACCGGCCCGAATGGCGTGTTCCTCGGCGTCATGGCAAGGCGGATCGATCCCGCGGCTTACGAGAAATTCTTCGAAGCTGTCACCCTCGGCAACGGCGCGGCCATCGCCATGTTCCATACCGACGGGACGCTGCTGGCGCGGTTTCCGCATGTCGAGGCCATGATCGGCCAGAAATTCAATCCGGCACCTGTGCTGCAGGGCGTGCTGGCCAGGGAAAACCGGCATACGCAGCGCGCGCAGAGCCCGATCGACCAACAGGACCGGCTGGGCGCCGCCGCCGTGCTTGGCCATTTTCCGATTGCGATCGTCGTCACCAGGACCGTCTCGGCCGCGTTGGCCGACTGGGGGGCGCAGACGCGGCTGTTGATCGCCGCCGCGATCCTGTGCGCGGTGGTGATCACTTTCATCTTCTTCCTGATCATCCGCCAGATCGCCCGACAGAACCGCGAGGCGCAGCAGCGGCTGGAATTGGAAAAGCAGCGGCTCGACACCGCGCTCAACAACATGACGCAGGGGCTCGTGCTGTACGACGCGTCGGCGCGCGTCGTCACCACCAATCAGCGCTATCTCGACCTGCATTCGCTGCCGGCCGAACTCGTCAAGCCGGGCCTGCCTTTCCGCGAGCTGATCCAGCTACGCAAGGACACCGGCACCTTCGACGGCGATGTCGACGAATTCTGCTCCAGCGTCATGCATGAGGTCGCGCGGGGACGGGTTCACCACCGCATCCTGGAATGCGAGGACGGACGCGCATTCCTGATCGTCAACAAGCCGCTTGCGCGAGGCGGATGGGTCGCGACCATCGAGGACATCACCGAGCGCCGCCATCTCGAGCAGGAACGCGACCGCAACCAGACGTTCCTGCGCGAAATCATCGATCACATCCCCTCCCAGATCACCGTGAAGGATGCGCGCACCCGGCAGTATCTCCTCGTCAACAGCGTCGCCGAATTTCAGTTCGGGCTGCCGCGCGACGCCATCGTCGGCAGGACGGTGTTCGACGTATTACCGAAGGAAACCGCCGCAATCATCACCGCCGACGACGACAAGACGCTGCAGACCGCCGACGGCGTGTTCCTCGACGAGCACCCCTGGGATACGCTTAAGCTGGGGCGGCGCTACATCACCTCGAAGCGCATCGGAATCCGCGACCAGGCCGACGAGCTGCGCTACATCATCAATGTCGTCGACGACGTCACCGAACGCCGCCGCGCCGACGAGAAGATCGCGCATCTGGCGCATTACGATGCGCTGACCGACCTGCCGAACCGGGTGCTGTTCCGCGAGCGGATCGAACGCGAACTGAAGCAGGCCGCGCAGGGCAAGCCGTTCGCGCTGCTCTATATCGACATCGACGAGTTCAAGGCCATCAACGATTCGCTCGGCCATCATGTCGGCGACGAACTGCTCAAGATGGTCGCGGATCGCATCCGCGCCTGCCTCAAGGACGACGATCTGGTCGCGCGGCTCGGCGGCGACGAATTCGCCGTGATCAAGACCGGTATGGCGAGCGCGGCCGAGGTCGAGGCGTTCGTGGCCCCGCTCTACGAGGCGATCCGCAAGCCGTGTCAGTGCCTCGGCCATCAGCTCCTGACCAATGCCAGCATCGGCATCGCGCTGGCGCCGCAGGACGGCACCGAGCTCGATCAATTGATCAAGAACGCCGACCTTGCGATGTATGCCGCGAAATCCGGCGGCCGCCGCACCTATCGCTTCTTCGAGCCCGCGATGGGCGCGAGCGCCAGGGCGCGCCTGACCATGGAGCAGGACCTGCGGCAGGCGCTGGCCAATGGCGGCTTCGAGATCCACTACCAGCCGCTGGTCGATCTCGCGCGCAATGAAGTGTGCGGCTGCGAGGCGCTGGTGCGCTGGCGCCATCCCGAACGGGGCATGATCTCGCCGGCCGAATTCATCCCCGTCGCGGAAGATGCCGGGCTGATCGACGAACTCGGCGATTGGGTGCTGCGTACCGCCTGCACTGAGGCCGCCACCTGGCCCGATCACATCCACATCGCGGTCAACGTGTCGCCGATCCAGTTGAAGTGCCAGACGCTGGCGATCCGGATCGCGGGAGCGCTGGCGGCGTCCGGCCTCAGGCCGGACCGGCTGGAGCTCGAGATCACCGAAGCGGTGCTGATCCGCGACGACGAGGCCGCACTCGCCATTCTGCACCAGCTCCGCGGCATCGGCGTGCGGATCGCGCTCGACGATTTCGGTACCGGCTATTCCTCGCTGAGCTATCTGCGGCGCTTTCCGTTCGACAAGATCAAGATCGACCGCTGCTTCGTCAGCGATATCGACGCCGGCGGATCGTCGTCGATCGTGCGGGCGGTGGTGAACATCGCCACCGCGCTCAATATGACGACGGTCGCGGAGGGCGTCGAAACCGAGGCGCAGCGGATGCTGTTGCGCGAGCTCGGCTGCACCGAAATGCAGGGCTATCTGTTCAGCGCGGCAAAGCCCGCCGCCGAGGTCAAGAAGCTGTTCGCTCCGCGGGCGGCGGCGGTCGCCTGACGAGCCTCACCCGCACGCCCAGTCGAGCTGCATGTTCAGGAAATCGAGCTGGCAATTGCCGCCGCCGAAATTGTAGCCGCCGAGATATTCCTCGAACTCGAGATAGAACGGACTGAAATGCGGCGTGGCCTGGATCGGCTGCATGGTGCCGCCGATGTGGTCGCGCGCGTGGTCCGCGGCCCATTCATGCTTGCGGAAGTTTTCCGCCTTGGGGAGGCCTTCGAAGTAATGAGGCTGCTGATAACCGGAGGTTTTCTCCGTCGCATAATCTTCCCGCGGCGTTTTGCCGGCATTCGGATCGTTGGCGCGCGGGGTCCAGCGCAGCGCCCTGTTCCAGTCGAGGCGGGCGTCAGGGATACCGCCCAGTTGCTTGTAGACAAAATGCTCCTCGGTGCGAACGCGCAGCGAGGTGCCAATCTGCGAGTCGAAATAGGTACGGGCGCTGCCGACCGATATCCAGTGCGGCGTTGCATGACAGCTCAACGCGCTGGCCGCGGCCGCAGGTGGCGGCCGGCATGGCGGACCGTTCAATTCGGCTTCGGTCAAAAGAATGACGGCGAAACTGTCGTCGAGCACATCGATCATGCGAAAGAGGCGCGGATGGCTGTCCTGCGCGGCTTTCCAGAACGGACGGTAGCGCTCATCGGACGGCGCCACCGGCCCGGTCATCGCCGCCTGGATCGCTTCATCCGGCGGCGTGCCTCCATCGCTGTGTTCATTGCAGGCGGCGAAAAAACTCAAGCCCGTGATCTCAGGTCCATGACAGCGATAGTCCGGCGGCAGGCGCAAGGTGAAGCCGTGCACCAGCGGATAGCCGGTCAAGGGATCAAGCGGCCACTGTTCCGGCGAAATGCCGGGTGGCAGACCGAAGCACCAGCCGTGCGTTTCGAGGCCGGGATATGCCTCATGGTGCAACATTTCGAGGTTGTAGGCCTTGCTCGGTAGCGGGCAAGTGGGTTCCAACGTCGACGTTTCGATCATCATGCGTTTTTCCCTCTCCTGTTCAGGCGGCCCGTGCCGAGCCCGCGAGCGATCATTCACTGCGGGAATTGGTCGCAGCAACGATCCCGCACGTTCAGCCTTTTCGTCGGGCAGATCGCCGGATAAGCGGGCAAGCCAAAAAATGACAGTTGCGTGACACGCGCTGGCAGTTTCTGATCGCGCTTGCTATCGCCTTGGCGGTCAGTGGGTTATAACCGCCTCGACATCGCGCGGCGCAACCAGGTCATCGCATGCAACCGGTATCCATCCTTCTGAACCTGCTTTGGATCCTCTTCGGCGGCGCCTTGATGGCGTTCGGCTGGTTGGTCGCGGCGATCATCATGGCCATCACCATCATCGGCCTGCCCTGGGCGCGCGCCGCCTTCAACATCGCGGTCTACACTTTGCTGCCGTTCGGATCGCAGGCGATCCGCCGCGACGAGATCACGGGCGCGAGCGATATCGGCACCGGCCCGCTTGGCCTGATCGGCAATGTGATCTGGCTCGTCCTCGCTGGCTGGTGGCTCGCGCTGGGGCACCTCATCGCAGCGGTGGTGTGGGCGATCACCATCATCGGCATCCCCTTCGCCTGGGCGCACCTGAAACTCGCCGGCATCGCGCTCTGGCCGATCGGCAAGGTCATCGTGCCGGCTTAGAATCGCTCTCGCATCCGGGCACATCGAACAGGGCTTGCAGGCCGCAGGGCGAGGTCAGCATCTTGTCCTCCTGATGCGCAACGCCGGGCACGTCCCAGGCGCTGTGGTTGGGCGTGCCGTTGTCGCGCGCCCGCATCGCGGCGATATAAGCATGACCGCGGGCGTAGCGGTTTGCCCCTTCGGCTTCTGCCATGCAGCTCTTGTCGAGGGCCGGATGCTCTGGATCGATGTCCAGCGTTCCCAGGAGATAGATGACCCGCCGCGCCACATAGGCTCGCTCTAACGCCGCGGCGGGCGCATCGGCGAGATAGGGCGGCCGGTCGGCCATGCCGAACTTCCAGCTGTCGTAACCGGAACAGTTTGCCGCAATCGACGGTTCCGGCCGCTCCACGCCGAAATAGGCATAGGACGAGGGATCGGCGACCACGTAACGCACGGCGATGCCTTGCTGTGTCAGCGCCAGATCGCCCTTGGCTGCGATCGCGTAGCGCTGCACAACTTGCGCCCCTCCGGAATGGCCGGCTATGACGACCTGCCTGAGATTGGGAAACAGCCGGCGATCCGCCAACCTCTTCAGGATCGCGTCGAGCGCATCGAACGAACTCACAGGCTCGGGCCCGATGGCGGGATCGCCCGCTTCCCAGCCCGTAAACGTCCATCGCAGCGTGTCGGAAGAGAGGCCGAACGCATCGACATCCTCCGCTGTGAGAAATTGCGGGGCGATCATGATGCTGGCGTTGCCGGCTCGGCCGGCCGCCGACTGCGCGCCCAATGCGGATCGAAAATAGTGATCCGCATCCCGCCGCACCCCATGCAGAATGAGCACGGCACGCGCTATATTCGGCAGCGGGTGCGACCAGTCGGCGGAGACATAGAGCGGCAATGCGCCGCCGGCGCCGACCGGGATGCGCAAATCGGCGACCTCCTTGACCGGCCGCTGACGGGACGCCCCCTCCTCGGCCGCCCACGCCGCGGCGCTCGTTAACGCACATGCGAGGAGCACTGCTCCCGCGAGCCGGTGCGGCATGCGCATGGCTGAACTCCCTGGATGAAGCGTGGCCTTACGCCGCGAGCCGGCCGCGATTATTCGCGGCGAGAATCGGACGGATCAGCCGGCCGAAGCGTTCCGCCTCCTCGTCATGCAGATAGCCCGACAGGCAGAACGAGTGGCAGCCGGCGTCGATGAATTGCTGCAAGGTGTCGGCGCATTGCACGGGATTGCCGACCACCGCGATGCCGGCGCCGGGGCGCACCTTGGTGATGCCGGTCCATAGATGCGGCAGCAGGAGATCGCCGTGCTCGCGCGCCAGTTGCTGCACGCGCTGATTGGCGACCGAATTATAGTAGAGCGTCTTGACGTCCTGTTTCTGCCGCTCGCTGGCGTGGCGCACCAGGCGATCGGCGGCCTCCCACGCCGCGCTTTCGTCCTCGCGGCAGATCACCTGCAGCCGCATGCCGAAGCCGATTTCGTCCTCGCGGCCATGGGCGCGCGCCAGCGTCCTGATCTCGGCGATGTTCTGCGCGATGCGTTCCGGCAGGTCGCCCCAGAACAGGTGCACGTCGGAATGTTTCGCCGAGATTTCCCACGCCTGCCGCGAGCCGCCGCCGAGATAGAATTTCGGAAACGGCTGCTGCAACGGCCGCGGCCTGATATGCGCGCCCGACAGCGTGTGGAACTTGCCGGCAAAATGCACCGGCCCGCGCGTGGTCCACAGCGCCTTCAGGATCGAGACCTCCTCCTCCATCAGCGCGTAACGTTCCTCCTTGGCATAGCGCACGCCCTCGGCTTCGACCTCGCGCTCGTTCTGGCCGGCGATCAAATTGATCGAGATGCGCCCGCCCGACATCTGGTCGAAGGTCGAGATCATCTTGGCCATCAGCACCGGGTTGATGTAGCCCGGCCGCGCCGCGATCAGCGGCTTGATCCTGGCCGAGCGCGCCGCCATGAAGGCGCCCGCGATCCAGGCCTCCCAGCAGGTCGAGCCGACCGGAATCAACAGATATTCGAAACCGGCCTGTTCCGCGGCCTTGACCACGCGCTCGCACAGTTCCGGCGAGCCCGGCACCTCCGCATCGATCAGGCCATACGCCGTGGTGTCGCCATGGGTCGGCAGATACCAGCCGAATTCGAGCGGACGCATGGGACATCTCCTGAAGATCTGGGACATTTGCCGGACGATCGTGGCCGTAGTTTACAGCCGGCCGAGCCCGCGACAATCTGCGCCCCACGTATACTGGCCCGGTTGCTCCGTCTGCAGGTCCGTTGCCGCAGGACCGTTGCCGTCAGCAGGCTAATCGGCTAAAGGATGGCCTTAATGCACCCGTAGCTCAGCTGGATAGAGCGTTGCCCTCCGAAGGCAAAGGTCACACGTTCGAATCGTGTCGGGTGCGCCATTAAATCATCCGGCCGAGGCCGCGACAGGCCGCCTTGCCGAGCCGCCTCATATCGGAGCCCCACGGCGGGGTTCCTGGATCGGTGCTGGCGGCGTGAACATCGTAATGAATTCGGCCCCTTCCGTGGGCTCTCGATCCTGGCCGCAGCTAGTCGTAATATCCGTCGCGAAATACAATGATCCCCTCGCAAGGCGCCGTTGGGTCCTCGGCTGCGTTGGGCGCGTATAGACCAACCCCGACCGCGTTTGACACTGCACCGGCCGCATCCTCTTCGTACGCAGGATCTTTGGCCCTCAAAGTGGATTTTACGAGGTCGCACGACACTTGGAGGAGCGCCAAACCGTCAAGCAGAGGGTTCGACGGGCGCGCAAACTCGATAGCTTCAAGTTTGCCGTGCTTGTCATAGTAGGCAAACACTCCCTCGGTCTTGAAGTAGTCGCTGGGAAACTCGACCTCGGCCGTACGCTTGAACGGCACGGACGTCGCCCGAATTTGAGATCTCACTTCTGACGGAGACATCCCAAACTCAATTGTCCCAGCCCCCATGCGGGGTTTGATCTCAAAGTCCACGATTACTACCCTTCATCGCTACACTCCGGAATCGGCCCAATATTCGGCCGATTCCGGAAGTGGTGGCCATCAGGCTGCGGCGGCGGTTCGGACAACCTGTTTCTTCCAATTCCACGGCAGCAGTTTGGCGAGCCGGGACGCAGGATGGTCGTTTATCCGGCGAAGCACATCCGAGAGCCAGGCTTCGGGATCGATGTCGTTCAATTTTGCCGTCGCGACGAGTGAATAGATCGCCGCCGCCCGTTCGCCACCTCGATCGGAGCCGCAGAAACGTCCAATTCCGGCGCCCGACCGCAACGCGCGCTCCGCGACATTTCATATTTGCTATAGAGGAGGCTGAGAACGGAAAGGTCGGGTCATGGGACTGAGAGGCTGGGTGCTCGGGCGTGCGGCGATGGGCGCACTGGCGGCAATGCTGGCGGGGCCGGCACGCGGGCAAGACGCGTGCGTCGTGGATCAGGAGATGCTGGTGCTTCCGCGATGCGCGCTGGAGACGCGGGGCGGTCAGTTGTACGTGGGGCAGCGATTTGTGCGGCGGCTGTTCAGCAACACTCGCCAGAAGATGGCAGCGGCTGGGGCGGAAGGCGAAGGGTGGATCTACGTTGATCGCGCGGGACGGGTGCTGGTACGCAACGTGGCTACGATGGACAACGGTGCCGACAGCTTCCACGGTGGACTGGTGCGCGTGACGCGGGACGGAAAGTGGGGGCTGGCGACGATGCGCGGGCGGCTGGCCGTGCCGATGGAGTTCGACGGGATTCTCGATCCGCATGAAGGCGAGCGGCGCTGGGCGGCGTGCAAGGGCTGCAGGATGGCAGGCGACGGTGAGCACGACTGGTTCGAGGGCGGGACGTGGTACTGGATCGATCTGCAGGGCAGGGTGGTGTCGCGAGACTAAGTCTCAAATGTGGACACTGATCGCGGCACACACAGGGAGCGCAGAGCGGCCGGAAATGGCGGACCAACTCGAACTTGCGACGCTTCATCGGATCGGCAGCGCCGATCCGATGAAGCGGGAGCGGTATACATTTGATTTCGTGGTCAATGGAATGTCCCTCTTCGAAGCTACTCAGGCGTCCCGGTTTGATATTTGCGGGTCCCTTTCGGACCCGAAATTCGAGCCCGAAGTGGCCCGTCGGCTCAATGGAGGAATAGCAGCCACGTTAACTTCGGATGTCCCTGCCGGCAGCGGGCGCCGTGTTCTCCGAGGCACTTGAGCCACCGAAATCCCGCTAGGTAGCGCAAAGCATGATCTTACATGCTCTACGATGGGTAAGCTTGGGAAGCGTCCTGTGCGTGGCTGGATGCGGTTTCGTAACAGACGAAGTCCTTGATGGACCTTACCGGCTCGTCGCCATCGACGTTCGCGAAGACATGTCGGTCTGCCGTTCCATCGACACCAGGGGAGATTGTTCCGGCGATGGGCTGCCGGGCCCGACTGTATTCCAGGCCGGAGCGAACTCCCAATACATCGTACTTGCTCGACATCCGAGTCGGAGGAATAAGGCTCCCGATCGCTCGGTCACGGAATTCTATTACATCTTGCGCCAGGCAGACGAGCGGAATGCTCCGAAACCCGTTTCGGTGATGGGCCCTTTCAACGAACTTGAATACCAACAGGAAAAAAGAAGACTACAGCTTCCGGAGTTCAGCAGAGTCTTCCCCGATCTAAAGTAACCCGTCAAAGACAGGACCATCGATGGGATGACGTCTGCTGAAGAGACGAAGCACAAAATCGCAGGTCGTCGTAGTATTGCCTATTGGAGTGGGTGACGGGCCACAGCATCATAGCGCCACGCGAACACGTAGTGCCCATCTTCATCTGCCGTGGCGCGCCAGTAAATCATTTTGTGCGGCCTTGCCGCCGATCGGCACGCGAGCGCCGCAAGACCAAGCCTAGAGTTCAGCCCCTGGAGTTTGCAGCCAGGGCGCGAAGCCCGTCCCTCTGCGAAGTATCCACTCCTTCCCTGCGCTGGGGATTACGGTGACGGCTGAGATTGCGGTGACGGTGCTCAAGATACCATGAGATGCTCGATTCCGTTCCGGTGCCTAGAGCCGCCGGAGGCGGCGCATGCCCTGATCTGGGAAGGCGCGGCGCCCGAGCGTTGGCGCAGCCGCCAGCCTTGTCAGCGCGAACGCCTTGGCGTGTGCGCGGCTCAAGGGTTTAGTGCACTGTCACCGTAATCACCGTAATCACAGACGACGGTGGACGCGTCCGCTGTACCGCTGACGCAACACCTGACCATCACAATATCCGGCGCTCACCCTCCATCTGCGATGAACACGACAGATCCTATTGCATTGCGATCATAATTATATATTATGATCGTAATTGCATGAGGCGACCACCTTCTCTGCGGTCATCAAATGCCGGGTCCCAGCTTTTGCGAGGAATTTATGGACGACACGACCGCAACCTCTAGCGACGTCAAACTGCCCGAAAAGCCGGAGCTCGCCTCGCTTGGCGTCGCGGCGGCCGCCGAGGCGGTTCGCACCGGCGAAATTACCTCTGAGTTTTACGTGACGGCCCTTTTGCAGCAGGCACGGACACTTGCCGACCTCGCCTCTTTCATCAGTATCGACGAGGCCGCGGTGCTCACGGCCGCGAGGAACGCGGACAAAGCGCGTGAGGCCGGATCGACTGCGCCGTTACTAGGCGTGCCGCTTGGGGTGAAAGACAGCTACCTGACCAAAGGGCTGGCCACGAGCCTGGGACTCGAAAGTCTGGCCCACTTCGTCCCCTTGGAGGACGCGGACGCTGTGCGCGCCATCAAGGATGCGGGTGCTCTGGTGTTCGGCAAGAATAATCTCGTGGAGATGTCATATGGCTTGACCGGCAATAATGCCCGCTATGGCCAAGTGAAGAACCCGCATGGACGCGATCGGGTGACGGGCGGCTCCTCGAGTGGCTCCGCCGCATCCGTGGCAGCCGGCATCGTCCCGGCATCTTTGGGGGGTGATACAATCGGGTCGATCAGGGTGCCCGCTTCGCTCTGTGGCGTGGTAGGTTTCAAGCCTACGACTGGGCGATGGCCTCGTGATGGCGTGGCGCCGATCTCCCACACACTCGACACGACTGGTGTGTTAGCCCGCAGCGTCGAGGACTGTGCTCTCGTGGACCAGGTTGTGACCGGCAGTCAGGCGGCGGTGCGGCCCGGGGCCGGGTATGACGTGAAGGGAGTCCGGCTGGCCTACGCGCCGCGTCAATTTCTCGACCTGGTCGACTCGGAAGTCGAAGCGCGATTCCGTGAGGTGGTGCGGCGGCTACGGGACGCTGGCGCCGAGGTCGTAGAGGTAGACCTTGGCGATGACTTCGGCACCCTTACGCAGACGGCGACATGGAGCATCTTCTTCCATGAGACGATGGGCGCAATCTCGGAGTTCCTTAGCCGCCACGATATCCCGACCACGTTTGAGGCGATCACCGAGGGACTGAAGCCCGAGCTTCGGGACGCGTGGAGATACATGGTCCTCCCGGAGGGGCCAGGCGCTATCTCCGCAGAGACCTATCAGACCGCACTGACCGTGAGCCGCCCGGAAATCCAGCGCCGGCTCGACGAGGCCTTTGTCGGACATGGGGCGCAGGCAATTCTGCAGCCGACGACGCCCTGCACTGCGCCTCTGATCGAACAGCAGGCGAGCTTCTCTATCGCGGGCCGCGAGGTCACCGACCTCGTCCTGGCAAACCACACAGTGTCGGCGAGCATTTTGGGGCTGCCAGGCATTAGCCTACCTGTGGGCCTGTCAAAAGATGGGCTTCCGATCGGCGTTGAGCTGGACGCCTCCTTGGGAAGCGATCACGCACTCTTGGCACTAGCGCAGCGGATCGAAGGCGTCTTAGGGACTCAGGCGACATAGACCTCACGTCTCGGCCCTTTCCTGTGAGGGAGGGCCTCCCCCATTGGACGACAACCAGCCGGATGGATCAGCGGATAGCCATCTCATCACACGCCACGGGTGCCATATTCAAGTTGGCTCGCGATTAGCCGTCGGCGAAGCTCTATTCATCCATCTGCAAGCTACTGCGCGAAGATGGCGAGGGCGGTGTCGATGTCGTGGCCCAGCAGGTTGATCGCGATCACCAGGGCATTGTTGGAAGCGGCTGTATCCCATCGCCATCATTCCAGCCTTCACGGTGCCCACGTCTCTGGTCCTGCACGCGCTCTCGCTGCGCCAGTTGCTCCGGCGTTCGCGTCCACTGGCAACCGTCGCTGCCTGACGGATGACCGACAAAGATCTCGGGCCATAGAGCTTCAATATTCGGAGTAGAGACGAATGGAAAAAGAACCTGTTATCGCGCGCCGAGACCTCATCAAGGCGACCGCGACACTGGCTGCCGTAGTTCCAGCGATCGCAGCGACGTCCGCGCTTGCGCAACAATCCCAACCGGCACAGCAGCCGTCTGCCGAGGCAGCGGTCCAGCCCACGACGCTTGTCGGGGTGCCGCTTGGCCCGGACACGAAGCTGACGATCGAACGTCGTGGACAGGTGGCGCTATTTGGCCTCAATCGGCCGCAGGTACAGAACCGCGTCGATCCTGAGACATTTCAGGCATTGGCAAAGGCGATTTACGACTATGACCACGATCCATCGCTGCGAGCGGCAATTCTCTTCGGCCACGGCGACGGCTTTTCCCGCGGTATCGACGTCGAGGCGTACAGGGCCGTCGCGAATTCCGGAGGTCCCATCGCTGGCCTGACGCACGTCATCAATCCCCTCAACTACGGCGTCCAGCGCACGAAGCCTCTGGTCGCGGCCGTCCACGGTGACACATGGAATATGGCTCACGAATTGTTCCTGTCGGCGGACATTCGGGTCGCGGCGGCGAACACGAATTTCGGTCAAGACGAGAACTCGCATGGGCGCTTCCCCGGCGGTGGCTCAACTGTCCGCTTCGTTCGCGAGGCAGGCTGGGGCAACGCGATGCGATACATGCTCACTGGCGATCATTGGACCGCCGATGACGCATACCGCATGGGGATTCTTCAGGAGATTGCCGAGACGCCCCAAGCGACTCTCGACCGTGCCGTAGCGATCGCCAACAAGGTGGCGGCATGCGCGCCCCTTGGCATCCAGACAACCTTGGTATCCGCGCATTTGGCGATCGATTCCGGTGAAGGCCAGGCGTTCTCCAAGCTCGGCGCCCAGTACGGCGCGCTTTATCGCACCAGGGATTTTGTCGAGGGCCTGACCGCCCAGGCGGAAGGTCGGCTGCCCGTCTTCCACGGCAACTGAGCTGACCACAAGTCTCGCCCGCCGGGGCTGCCCTTTTCATCCAATGTACGGAGATCATCATGACTTCCCGCGCCACCTCCAAAATCTTCGTTGTCGGCGGCACCAGCGCGCTCATCACAGCGCCACGGCGAAACAGAAGTGCCCATCTTCATCGGCCATGGCGTGCCATTTTCGCGATTTTTGTACGGCATTGCGGCCGATTGGCACGCGAGCGCAGCAAGACCGAGCCTAGGAGCCAAGCCGCCAGAAGGCGCGGCGCCCGAGCGTTGGCGCAGCCGCCGGCCTTGTGAGCGCGAACGCCTTGGCGTCTGCATGGCTCAGGGATGGTTTAGTTTCACCGAAATTCGGACCTCGGTGGCCGTCATTTTTTCGTTGTCGCAACGAGCACGAGAAAGCCGCCGAGCAAAACCCAAAAGGCGTACCCACCGATGAGCGGGAGGTCGGCAAACAAGTCAACGATCGCAAGAATCGCGATCACAAGCGCAGCGATAAATCCAAAGTCCATTTTCCGAGTCTCTTGCCCAGTTGCTTGACGCATCTCCCGCGCGCACACCACAACCACAGGTAAACACGTCGTCACGGGAACCGCCGTATGGACGACCATCGAGTCCGAAAGCAGGCGCGCGTGTTGCAAGGACTCCTCACACGCTGCGCAAGTGGCGGTGCGGTTTTGGATTTGACGTCGCTGCCCTGCGAGCGGCAACTCGGGCGTCAGCGTTTCGCGCAGCGCGCTACCCCAACCCGCTTCACAAGCATTCGTCGAATCGAGGGAGAAACGATATGCGATCGAGGTTCAATGGGCGCGCATGACGGCGCCAGAATTGAAGCGGCTGGCGGCGCGGCTCGTAGGCGGATTGGAGCGAGGCGTAATCCGCCGTTTGCTCGCGAACCAAGGGCGGGTTACGGCTTCGCCTCCAACCCGCCCTACGCGCCGATGCCGGCGGTGTGTCGTGATTTGCCCGTCGGGCGCGAATGCGTTCGATCGCCGTCCCTCTTGCTATCTCGCAAGCGGTTTCGGTCGCGAAATCGCCTGCGCCTAAAAGCCAAATTTCGCCGCGCTTTCAATTCGATGACCCCTGTCCAGATCTGCAGCGAAAAATATTCCGCTTTGCGATCAGCTAAAATCAGCCGCATCTTCCTTGCATCCCGCCTCGTGCAAGGGGCGTTTCGCGATCGTCACGGACGTGGAGGCGGGCAGCGGTGGCCGCGAGAGATCGCAGCATTCTTTTTTGAATGCGGACGAACGATCGCTTCGCGGACGGCCAAGCCGTGTGGTCCTGGCGCCCCGACGCTGGCGCTAAGCTCCTGGTGCGCGCAACGCGCGCTTTAAGGGCGACGGGGGCAAAAGAGCCCGGTCCCCGGGGAGAGCTCGGAGTAAGCCGTAAAGCCATTGCGCAGGGAAGGCCGGGTATCCTCGGCTGAGCCTGTGGTTCTGCCGCGTGCTTTTTTCTGCACGCGGACCATGGGTGCCAGCCGGTGCCCGGCCTTCCCTGCGCCCTCGATGTTTCGAGGGACATGAATGCAGCATCAGCTCGGGCGCGCAGCGCCGCGAGAACGCAAGTGTTTCCGCGTCATTCCGGGGCGCGAAGCGAACCCGGAATCCCGAGATTCCCCGATGCGCAATTGCGCATCTGAGGTCTGGTCCTTCGGACCATCCCGGAATGACGGCATCCATTATATCCAGCGTTAGGGCTCTCAAAAATCGAATGAAAAATAAGCGACGTCATTGCGAGGCGCGAAGCGACGAAGCAATCCAGGGTGGTGGGCGGGACTCTGGATTGCTTCGCTTCGCTCGCAATGACGGCGAGACACTTGTTTCAAGTCTAACAAAAACCCCGCGGCTCGCACCGCGGGGTTTTGCTTCCTTCATCTCAACGCCAAACTCAATGCGCCAGGATCGCCAGCAGCAACAGCGCCACGATGTTGGTGATCTTGAT
>Ga0137412_10000163_pt2 | contig 32128 bp, 33 predicted proteins | sample CZODoug2_1_16fun_FD_122160 | JGI IMG/M metagenome (GOLD analysis project Ga0137412, IMG submission 122160) | Vadose zone soil fungal communities from Angelo Coast Range Reserve, California, USA - CZODoug2_1_16fungal (Hybrid Assembly) | ecosystem: Environmental > Terrestrial > Soil > Vadose zone...
GCCGGCTGGTTCAACAAGGTGCTCACCTCGGTGGGGCTGCTCAGCTCGCCGGCGCACCTGGTGCAGAACTACTGGGGCGTGCTCTTCTCACTGATCATCACCGGTTTCCCGTTCGCGTTCCTGCTCATCCTGTCCTACCTCTCGGGTATCGATCCGACGTTGGAGCAGGCCGCCGCGACGCTCGGCGCCGACTGGAAGCAGCGGTTCCGCCGGATCACCCTGCCGCTGCTCGCGCCGGGGCTGGCCACCACCTTCTGCCTGGCGTTCGTGCTGGGTTTCAGCGTGTTCCCGTCGGCGGTGCTGGTCGGCAACCCGGCGGGTGAGACTCGGGTGCTCTCGCTGGCCGCCTACCAGGCCGCCTACGAGGTGTACGACTACTCGCTCGCATCGGCGATCGCGATGGTGATGGGCGCCGTCGAGCTGATCGTCATCGGGCTGGTGCTGCTGTGGCGCTCGCGGCTCTACGCGGGCTCGACCGGAGGCAAGGGCTGATGGCCACCACTACCCCGGTTCCCGCGCGCCCGCGCCGCCGGCTAGTGGCCAGCCCGGGGGCCTGGCTGATCTGGGCGGTCGTCGCGTTCTTCCTGATGAACCTGTTCGGTGTGGTCGGCTCGGTGCTGGTCAGCTCGTTCGGCACGAGATGGTTCGGCACCTGGCTCCCCGAGGGCTTCACCGCCAGCTGGTACAGCGCGGCCTGGCAGGAGTTCGGGCTGTTCAACGTCGTCGGCGTCACCCTGCGGATCTCGCTGCTCGTTGTGGTGATCTCGGTGCTGATCGGTGTGCCGGCGGCGTACGTGCTGGCCCGGCGGACGTTCCCGGGCAAGAAGATCATTTACCTGGCGTTCCTGCTGCCGATCCTGATGCCGCCGATCACCTACGGCATCCCACTGGCCACCGTCCTGTACAAGTTCGGCTTCGCCGGGCACACCTCCGGAGTGGTGATGGCGAACCTGGTGCCGTCGGTGCCGTTCGTGATCCTGACCATGACGCCGTTCATCGAACAGATCAATCCGAGCATCGAGTCCGCCGCCCGGATGTGCGGCGCCGGTGTGCGCGCGCTGTTCCTGCGCGTGCTCGGCCCGCTGCTGGTACCGGGCATGCTCGCCGCCGCGATCCTGGTGCTGGTCCGCACGGTCGGCATGTTCGAGCTGACGTTCCTCACCGCCGGTCCCGATTCGCAGACCCTGGTCGTCGCGCTCTACTACTCCATGTCGGCGGCCGGCATCCGGGCCCAGCAATCGGTGGACGCGATGGCGGTGATCTACACCTCCACCATGCTCGTCCTGCTGGTGACCGCGCTGCGCTTCGTCAACCCCACCCAGTTGGTGGCGCGGGCGAAGGAGACTCCCGAGCCCTGACTCCGCCGCCGGCCATGCCCTCAGAAGGTGAAAAGACATGGCGATCTTCTCGCCAGTCGATACCCCCGAGCACAGCCGTCTTTTGCATCAACGCGCTCGATGCCAACCATCAATAGCAGTCATTTCCGCGTCGGCCGCCGGACCGCTTACCGTGCTAGGCAGCGCATTCGAGGAAAGGCGATGGGCCCAATGAAGGCACGACAGGCCCCGCCCCGATCTCCACCTGATTACTGAAAGGAACTCAGAAAACCAAACCCCTTCAGATTCATCGACCGCGCCCGCCGCCCGCCTCACTGAGGAGGAATGCCAGAATGGACGACATCTTGTTCCGGGCGGATCAGGTGGGGAGCCTGCTGCGACCGCCCGAGCTCTTGGACCCGACACTCGTTCGGGCCCGCGCCCAGCGCGACGCTGAGCTGCATCGGGTCGAAGACCGCGCTGTGCTCGAATCATTGCATCAACAGAATAAGATCGGCCTGTCGGTGTTCACCGACGGTGAGTTTCGCAGGAGTGGTTTCGTCACGGGCTTCATCGACGCCGTGGACGGATTCATCCCCGGGTCGATCAACGCCATGTCCTGGCGTGGCGGCACCGGAGACGAGCCCGCCTCACCCAACACCCGATTGGTCGGTGAGACGCTTCGGGTGAGGGACCGCATCGCCCAGGTTGAGGTGGACTTCCTTCGTCAGCACGCGCCAGGCCCTTTCAAGATCACGCTTCCCAGCCCGGCCATGTTCGCCCTCACCAGCTGGCAACAGGGCGTGAGTGATAGCGCCTACTCCAGCCGCGAGGAGGTCGTCGCCGACGCGGGAATGATCCTCGCCGAGGAGATACGCCTCCTTGCCCTCGAAGGACTCCCGTACCTCCAGATCGACTCACCCCACTACACGCACTGGGGCGACCCCACTCTCCTCGAGGCCATGCGCGCCGACGGCGTCAACGTCGACACCATCCTGACCGCCTCCATCACCGCGGACAACAAAGCCCTGGCCGCCGCCGGCGCTATCACCACCGGCGTACATCTCTGCCGAGGCAACTCCATGGGCCGCTGGCTCAGTAGCGGCGGCTACGAGCCCATCGCCGAACGTCTGTTCGGCGAGCTGCGCTGCAACCGCCTATTGCTCGAGTATGACTCCGAGCGCGCCGGCGGCTTCGAACCCTTGCGTTTCCTCCCCGAGGACAAGGTCGCCGTGCTCGGTCTCATCTCCACCAAGACCGCACAACTCGAGTCCCGAGATACCCTCCTTGCCCGCATCGAAGAAGCCACCCGATATGTCCCCATCGAGCGCCTCGCACTTAGCCCACAATGCGGATTCGCCTCATCCGGGCGCGGCAACCCGCTGAACGTAGACGACCAATGGCGCAAGCTCGAACTCGTTGTCTCGGTCGCCGCCGAGGTCTGGCCATGACATTCCGGTGAGCATGCCGTACTGATCTACGCCGCCGGCGGACTCCTCATCACCGCATACTCAGTGCGGATCCGCTGAGGCATAGTCGCCGTGCCGGTGGACGATCTTCCAGGCGCCCTGCTCGCGGCGATAAACATGGGTGACCCGGAGCGTGTAGGTCGTCGGCTTGCCGTTGACGGACACAGTGGTCTGTTCAAGTCCGATCGTGTAGGCAAGGTCTGCGCTAGCTCCAGCGGCTATCACCTCGAACCGATAGTCACGCAAGTCGGAGAACCAGGACGCAACGGTGTGAAAGGCCTGGCTCACGTCGGCCCACCCGGTTCGCGTCGGCATCGACGCGCCGAACAGGGTCACCGGATCACTGTGTGACCAGGTTTCCATCCGTGGCTCGGCGTCACCCTGGTGGAGCGCTCGGTCGGCGGCCACCTGACGCGGCAGCATCTCGGCCAGGAACTCGTCAACCTCAGGCGTCATGATGACCTCCAATGCAGCTACACTGCTTTTAATACAGTGAGGATGTATCTAATGAGCGAGGCTGTCAAGAGGCGCTACGACTCCAGCCGCCGGCGGGAGCAGGCCCTGGAGAACCGGCGCCGCATCCTGCGGGCCGCGCACGATCTGTTCATCGACAAGGGCTACGGCCAGACCACGATCTCCGACGTCGCCGGCGCTGCTGGGGTGGCCGTCGAGACCGTCTACGCGGCGTTCAAGAACAAGCCGACCCTGCTACACCAAGCATGGGATGTGACCGTTGGCGGCGACGACCAGGACACGCTGCTCCACGACCGCCCCGAGCTCCGCGCCGCGCTCGACGAACCTGATCTGCCCACCCGGCTGAAGAAGCACGCCGCCGTCAACACCGCGGTCATGCGGCGCACCGCCCGCCTGCACCTCGCTGTGCACGGCGCGGCGGCAAGCGATCCTGCCGCTGCCGCCATGCTGATCGAGATAGACCGCCAGCGGCTGGACGCCATGGCCGTTCACGCCCGAGCCGCCGCCGCTACCGGGCAGCTGGCCGTGTCCGAGGAAGAGTGTCGGGACGTGCTGTGGTCGACCAGTGACGGGTCGCTCTGGCACCGGCTCGTTGAGCAACGCGGCTGGCCCGACGACCGGTATGCCGCGTGGCTCGGCCAGCTCTGGGTGTCCCTGCTCGTCGCCTAGCCGCGCTCGCGGGCGAGACTGAACCGCATTGGTCCCAGGGGTGAACAAGCAGGCCTGCTGCTCCCCGTCCGCGGCACCGTCAGTTATGTCTAGGAGCTCGGTTATGAACCTCGACGATGTGGTTCCGAACCCGGAGTATCGGATCCGCCATACCCGGGTCGTCGGTGCCCCGCCCAGCGTGGTGTGGGATGAGCTGCAGCACGTCACCATGTCAGCGCTCCCATTGGGGTGGGCACTCGAGGCCGTGCGCCTCCTGCCTGCCCGGCTCTCCGGCAGGACGCACGAACCGTTGGCGGGACGCTCCTTTCTCGACGTAACGCCCATCCCGGTCCTGTTCGCCGAGCGACCCAATGTTGTGATCTCGGCAGGCCTAAGCCAAGCGTGGCGCCTATTGGGTGGATTGAGACCGCCGCGGCTGGACGCCGCGGCCATGCGAGCCTGGTCGGAGCCTGGATGGATCAAGGCCGGGATGGAGTTTCGCTTCGAACCCATCCGTGTTGGCACGCTGCTCAGTACCGAGACTCGCGTTCTCGCGACAGACCCCGAGTCACGACGAGCCTTCGGCAGGTATTGGTTTTTCATTCGCCCGAGCAGTGCTGCGATTCGTCGCGAGGTATTGCGAACCGTTGCCCAACGTGCGGAATCCCGGGTCCCGTAACTGAGTGAGCCGGACGCGCGGCTGTTGGGTGGTCGTGCTGGGCCGGATGTTCTGGTTGAGGCGGAATGCGTTGTCCGGGTCGTACTGATCCTTCAGCGCGGTGAGGCGGGAGAGCTGGTCGGGGCGGTAGGCGCGGCGCACCCCGGCCCGGCCTTCGTTGGTGAGCGTGTTGACGTAGGCGCCCGTGGCAAACTGATCGAGCGCCGCGGCGCAGGCGCGGGCCGCGCCCATTCGTGCGGCGTCTTCGGCGGCGCGTGACCAGCGGGCGGCTGCCACGTACTCGAACCGGGTGTCCCGATGGCCGAATGCGCTGTCCGCGTCGGGCACGTCGGCGATCGCGCCGCCATAGGCCTGCAGCGTGAACGCCGGCAGCATGTCCCCTTCCCCGTCAGGCGTTCCGCGCCGCACCATGGCGTCGATTGCGTCGTCGGCGAGGTGGGTGAAGTAGTGGCCCTTCCAGTACCGGCGCAGCGAGTGCCCCTGCGGAGTGTCGTCGCGGGTCTGCAGCCGCAGGTAGCTCGTCTCCTCGACACGGCCCTCCAGCGGACGTCCCAACTCCCGCATCGCCGGGAGCAACCGTCGGCCGCCCTCGGGATCGCCGACCCACACGAAGCCGACGGTGAGCTCACTGCCCACGGATGCTGTGAACGTTGCCGCACGCGGCGCGTCGACGCTCAGATCGCGCCACGCCCGTAACACGTCGGCCGCGTCCTCGATCGGGAACGTGTACTCGGCAACGAGCGCGCGGGTACCTACCGGATGCAGTTGGAACTCGAACCGGGTCACGATGCCGAAGTTGCCGCCCCCGCCGCGCAATCCCCAGTACAGATCGGCGTTCTCCGCGGCGCTCGCGTGGACGATGTCGCCGTCGGCGGTGATCATCTCAAACGACACGACGTTGTCGCACGCGAGACCGTGCTGGCGGGCCAGCCAGCCCATCCCGCCGCCGAGGGTCAGCCCGCCCACGCCGGTGTGCGACACGTTGCCGGCCGTGGTCGCCAGGCCATGCACCTGCGCGGCCTGATCGAGCCTGCCGAGCAGCGCACCGCCCTCGATCGTCGCGCGACGCTGTGCCGGGTCAACCCGCACGGCGTCCATCGCCCTGAGGTCAATCATCAGGCCACCGTCCGGGACGGCGAGGCCGACGATGCTGTGGCCGCCGCAACGCACCCCGATCCGCATGTCGTGTTCCCGTGCGTGGCGCACCGCGGCGGACACGTCGGCGGTGCTGGCGCACTGCACGATCAGCCGAGGGCGCCGATCCACCATGGCGTTCCAGACCGAGCGTGCCTCGTCGTAGCCGGGGTCGGTCGGGCGCAGCACCCGGCCCATGATCGTGGGCAGCGAGCGATCGATCAGCGTAGTCATGGCTCTGCCCTCACTCGCTGGGTTTGGCGTAGGACAGCACGACGATCCCGCTGGTGAGCGTCCGCGCGCCGACGAGGTCGAACGTGGTGAGCGCGCACTCGCGGAACATCAAGTCGTCCGGCCCGCCGTGTCCGACGAAGAACGGATGTACCCACAGGCGCAGCTCGTCCAGCAGTCCGCTGCCCATCAATGCGTAGGACAGTTCCCCGAAGCCGTACTGAACGATGTCCTGACCAGGCTGGTTCTTGAGCCGCTTGATCTCGTCGATGGGGTCGCTGCCGATGATCGTCGTGTTGGTCCACTTTGGATCACGCAGTGTGGACGAGACGACGTACTTCGGCATGCTGTTGATCCGGTCCGAGAACGGGTCGCCCGAGCGCTGGGGCCAGGCGGAGGCGAAACCGTCGTAGGTGCGCCGACCCATCAGCACGGCGTCGCAGGCGAAGAGCAGTTCCATCTGCACGGCGCCGGCGGCGCCGTCGTCCTGGTGTCTGGACGACGGCCAATCCTGCGGGTTCTCGATGACGCCGTCGAGCGATATGTACGTCGAGTTGATGATCCTTCGCATCTCCAGTCCTTCCGCTGCTGGTTTCTCTGTGGGCACTATCGTGACAACCGATCGGCACAGGATTAAGGTCCGATTCCGTGGTCGGATCGAGGACCAATTCCGTCGTCGCGGCCGAGCTGCTCGTCGAACTGGATCGCCAGCTGCCGATGCCGTTGCACCGGCAGCTGGTGGCCGGCATCCGGGAGCGGATCCGCGAAGGGCACCTTCGCGTGGGCGCCGCGCTGCCCGCTACGCGCGCCCTCGCCGCCGACCTGGGGCTGTCGCGTGGCGTGGTCGTCGAGGCCTACGCCCAGCTGGTCGCCGAGGGCTATCTGGTCAGCCGGACCGGCGGTTACACCCAGGTCGCCCACGACGGCGGACCCGCCACAACGGGCGAGGCCGCCGTGCTCAACACCGGCCCCGCGCTGGCCGTTGACTTCAGGTACGGACGGCCGGACGTCTCGCAGTTCCCCCGCGCGGCGTGGCTGCGTTCGCTGCGACGCGTCCTCAACGAGGTCCCCAATGACCGGCTCACCTACCTCGACGGGCGCGGAGCCCCGGAGCTGCACCAGGCGCTGGCCGACTACCTCAACCGGGCGCGCGGGACCGCCGTACTACCGCCCAACGTCGTCATCAGCAACGGCTTCGGGCAGGGCATCAGGCTCGTGACGCAGGTACTCGTCGCTCGCGGGTTCCGGCGACTGGCCGTCGAGGACCCGTCCAGCGACGACGACGTACGCGTTGTCGCGCCCGCCGTCGGACTCGAGATCGTCGGCATCCCGGTCGGCCCGCACGGCATTAACCTCAAGGCCCTCGAGAGATCCGGTGCCGACGCCGTCCTCCTCACCCCATCGCACCAGTTCCCGACCGGAGCGGTGCTGCCGCCCGAATCCAGAACCGCCCTGGTCGAATGGGCATCCCGGGGCAACCGGCTGATCATCGAAGACGACTACGACGCCGAATACCGCTACGACCGCGACCCCATCGGAGCCATCCAGGGACTCGCGCCCGATCACGTCATCTACGCGGGGACCGCGAGCAAGACACTCGCCCCCGGGCTCCGGCTCGGCTGGATCGTCCTCCCGGCCCGATTGGTTGCCGACCTTGCCGCCGCCAAGCTGCTGGACGATCGTGGCTCACCGGTGATCGAGCAGCTCGCCTTCGCCGACTTCCTGGCCGCCGGCGAGTTCGACCGCCACCTCCGGCGCATGCGCCCCCGCTACCGCACACGCCGCGACGCCCTGCTCAACGCCCTGCACGCACAACTGCCCGACCTGGAACCGACCGGCATCTCGGCCGGGCTGCACCTGGTCACCTGGCTACCCGACTACCTCGACGAAGCCGCCGTCGTCACCGCCGCGCTCAACCGAGGGCTCGGCGTCTACGGCCTCGAACCGTACCGGCTCTCGCCTGGCCGACCCGGCCTGCTCTTCGGCTACGGCAGCCTCAACGAACGCTCCATCATCCACGGCGTCGCACTGCTCACCGAGACACTTGCCGGCCTCCGGTAGGCGTGGTCGGTGGACTACCCACGCTACTTTCCGCCAGCCACGGGCCTCTCCGTGGTCAGACGCCCGTGCGGCCGTCGATCCGTTCGCGGATGAGGTCGGCATGACCGTTGTGGCGGGCGTACTCGGCAATCATGTGCGTGTAGATCCACCGCAGCGTGACTTCGCCGGCTGACGGCGGCACCGAGGCGGTCCGAAGCTGCCACTCGTCGAGCCCTCCGCATTTGTCGGCCAGGGTGGCGCGGTAGAACTCCAGCCAGCCTGCCAACGTAGCGCGTTCGTCGGCGTTCAGTGGCGGCATGGGGCGATCGGCGACCGGCATGCCGGCAAGCCTCCCACCAGGGCGGCCGATCGGGACGTCAGGGATCACGGCAGATGTGCGAGGACGTTGACTACCGTGCCGCTGGGATCCTCCAGGAAGAAGCGATGGACGCCCCAGAGCTCGTCGGTGAGTGGATAGACGACGCCCAATCCGCGGCGCGTCACCTCGGCATGTGCCGCGTCGACTGCCTCGGGGTCCCCGACGTCGATCCCGAAGCGTGGCTGGGGGTTCTCCATCCCTGGCGGCGGAATGATGAGCTGAGCAGTGGGGTTGGTCGGTGACCTCAAGACCAGGACTGGGTCTTGCATCCCGACCTGGAGCCCGAAGACGTCCAGGTAGAAATCCCGGGACGCGGCGATGCTGTCTCCAGCAGCGTAAGGAATGATTCTGTTGATCTCCATACTGGCGATCCCTCCTGCGATCTACTAGCTTCAGGCGTTCTCGAACGTGCGCCACCTGCGCTGGTTGCGACGCGAAGCCGTGGCTAGCTCTTGCGGGGCTCTCCTCGATACGAGCCAAAGCTCCACACGTTTCCCTCTGGGTCCGTCACTGTGAACTCGCGCTCGCCGTGGTGCTGCTCGGCGAGTTCACTTACGATCCTCGCGCCGGCGGCCTTGGCTCGTTCATAGACGTTCTCGACGTGGTCGGTAACGACGTAGGCGCCGAACGCGCCGGTCTGGCGGGAACAGTCACCGGCGACGCTGTGGTCTGCGAGCATGAGACTGCCGCCCTCAGGCCACCACAGCTGCGCGTGCACGACGGCGCCACCATCGGAGTAGACGAAGGTTTCCTCGAAGCCCAGGGCCACGAGCCAGTCGATCAGCGCACGGGCGTCGCGGGCTTGCAGGGTGGGCCAGACGGTCGGAGCGGGCACCTCGACGGAGGTGTCTTTAATGTTCATGGCGCCAGTCTGTGCCCGGTTGGTGGGCCCGTCTTGGATGTTTGGGAACTCATCACCTCGGAGACTTGCGTGACCAGACCGGCAGGATCGCCGAGGAGCGCCCTTCCCGGAGGCCATCCACAGGTTTTGATTACCCCGACCGGCCCGCCACCGACAACCAACACAGCAGTCTCAATCCACACCCCCTCCCAGTGGGTAGTGACTCATCGCTCGGCGCGGCCAGGCCGGGCCGGTGTGTATCGGATGGGAAACCGACTCGGGCCGGTGATGAAGGTCGATGTAAGGCGTCGGATCGGCCCGGCCAGCTGCAGGTCTGGGAGGCGCCGGGCGAGTTGGCCGATAAGTGCGCTTATCTCCAAGCGAGCGACGTGCGCGCCGAGACACAGGTGTGGGCCGCCACCGCCGAAGCCCATATGGGGATTAGGGGTCCGGGCAAGGTTCAGTCGGTCCGCGTCAGGCCAGATTGTCTCGTCACGGTTGGCTGACGGATAGAACATCACCACTTTGTCGCCGGCGGCGATGGTTCTTTCGCCCAGTTTCGTCTCGACCACGGCTGTCCGACGCATGTGGACCACAGGGCTGACAAACCGGAGTAGTTCCTCCACCGCGGTCGGCATCAAGCTGTCCGGATTAGCGACGATGCTCGCCCACTGGTCAGGCCGCTGTAGCAGGATCTCCATCGCACCACTGACCAAGTTGCGGGTCGTGTCGCCACCCGCGTTGATCAGAAGCAGAAAGAACCACATAAGCTCCCGGTCAGCGAGACCAGTCCCCTCGTACTCGGCCTGCACGAGCAACGTGGCGAGGTCGTCACCCGGACTCTTTCGCTTCGCTGCCGCCAGATCCCTGCAGTACCGAAGCGCCTCTTCGGCCGCCGCCGTCCGATCCTTGTCGTGCATGGACATGTTGTTGGAGTGCATGATCTCGGTCAGATGGGCTAGATGACTGCCGTCGTCTGAGGGAATTCCCATAAGGTCGGCGACGACCTGGGTGGGCAGTTCACTCGCTATGTCGCTCACTAAGTCGCATTCACCCCGCTCCGCGACGGCATCGACGATGGTGGCGGCCCGCTTGTCGACCCGTACCTCCCAGGATCGGATCGCGCGGGGCGTGAACGTCGCGCTGACCAAGCGGCGGTGACGGACGTGGTCGGGGGCGTCCATATAGAGCAGCATTTGCCGTTGCCCCGCCAGTTGCTTGGGCGATGAATCACCAGCGGTGACACCACCGAGCCATGACGAATAAGTACGCGTGTCCCGGCTCACCGTCCGCACATCGGCGTACCGCGTAACCGCCCAGAACCCCGGACCATCGGTTTCTGGATGGAAATGCACCGGGTCATGCTCGCGCAACCACCGATACGATTCCCATGGCTGCCCCAGTGCGAACGACTCCGGATCCGTCAGGTCCACCGGCCCGCAGGTTGAGTCGAGTTCCAACAGAACACCTCTCAAAGTAGCGAGCTCCTAGCGAGGAGCTCTTGCGCCCATACTCAGGCACTGCGCTGGTGTCGCCGTCGTCGGCAACAAAGGCGAGCGGGTAGCGGAGTAAAGCGGCTTTCCGCAACTGTATCCGTTAGTGGGCGAGCACTACTCGAGACAACACCTCCTCCCGCACCGGCGCGAAAGGGGGCAGCGCCGCCCCGACTCGTCGGACCGGTCGATCCTGATGGTTGCGAACCTGCTGACAAGCCCCAAGTCCCAACGGACCGCTCATCCCAGCCGTTCGCTCCACGCGGCGTTCTCCAGCCCAGGTACTAACATGCTAGAAGTTCAGCGTTGGGTCAAGCCATGATCGGCCTGAAGCGAGCCGAACGGCCTAGGGTGCGCCGCTGGCGCCGAGAACGAAGTGTGGCTTGGCGAGACCGGCAGCGGGACCGCGACCGAGCGCTGTGGCAGACCCCGGTAGCCGGAAGATCGCGCTCACTGCTCGACGGTCGCGCGTATTTCTGGTGTCGCCGGACCGCGATCGGATTTGCCATGCCCGCCGACTTCACCGAGCAGTTGTGAGGATCCCGGCGAAGCTGCGGACACCGGCCTGCAACAGTGACGGCGAGATCCACGAAGACGCTTGGTAGCCGAGGCCACTGGGCTGCTCAGCCCGAGGCAATTATTCCATTTTGCAAAATCCGCCTAATCTTTTATATCCAGGTACCTCTTTGTGTAGTCCGAGGGACGTGGTTCAATAGGTCTCGCATGCCTTCTTTCGGTTGAGGAGGAGGCCGCAGGTATCGCCCGCGCGACCGACAAACGACTTCAAAATGTTGACCTTGCTACCTGGCGCGGGAGGATCATTGGACAAGTTAGATTGGGAGTCGACCGTCCAGTTACCGGACGATCGAGTTGCAACCCGGCATGGCGGCGGGCGACATCCTGCGGGCTGTCTCGGGCTGCACGCGGGAATTTCATTGGTATCGACTAGACCGTCAGAGCATCCCGAGCGACGTCTTCAGAGCAATGGAGTGTCGTACCGAGAGTTCGTAATTGGAGATTTTCGTCAAGGATATAACGGGGATTTCGGATCTCGAACCAGTGTCGACGTAGTAATCGGGACCACATCGGGATCGGCATGCTATTACGATCCTCACCCGAAGCCATTTCCGGCATTTTCAGCCCCGTCGCGTCTGACGAGATTGCCTAGGCCATCGTGGTCTCTCTCTTCCTTGGAACGGATACTTTGCCTTCCAGATGGTGATGGGGGCTGGAGATCTAGTGGTCGCAGTCGAGGCTAACGGGTCGAAACCGCCCCTATTGGGCATGCGCTGTATTTGGGGATTGGTCGGGCGCGAGAACGAACTCCACATGGCTGACGATTTCTTGGACAAGGCGGCGGCAGGTGGTGCGGCCTTCGTGTTGGCAGGTGCTCCTGGCATCGGTAAGACGGCTCTGTTGCATGCGGTCGAGGCTGTCGCATCCGCCGCCGGCAGGCGGATCGTGCAGGTTGTCGGAGCCGAGTTCGAAACAGATATCGGCTTCTCGGGCCTGAACCAGGTTCTCTCGCCCCTGTTGTCAGATATTAGTGTACTGGCGTCTGTGCACCAGGAAGCGCTCCGCGTTGGTCTCGGATTTGGCGATGGCCCCCGACCCGACTGGCTACTCGTCTCGAATGCTACGGTGGCGTTGTTGCGGCACGCCGCGTCAATACAGCTCTTGCTAGTGATAATTGACGATGCGCAGTGGCTCGACAGAGCCAGCGCGACGGTACTGGGATTCGCCGCACGGCGCGTGGTCCCCAGGGTGGGTTTCCTCTGGGCGGGGCGGCCAGATCCGGGTGGCGTGATTGAGCGCAGCGGTCTACCGACGCATATGCTCGGGCCAGTCAGCGACGACGCGGCCGCCGCGCTTCTGGATTTATGCTCCCCGCCTCTCGCCCTCCGGGTTCGCCAGCGGTTGATCGTCGAGGCTGAAGGCAATCCCCTGGCACTCATCGAGCTGCCGACCGCGCTAAGTGCGCCTCAGCTGGCGGCGACGGAGGCATTGCCCAGCCCCCTGCCCATCACCGCCCGCCTGCAGGCCTTGTTCGAGGGGCGCATCAAGACCCTTCCCAGGGCAACTCAACGCCTTCTATTGCTTGCGGCGCTTGATGGCGCCGGTGAACTGCAGGTCCTGCAGGCGGCGGCCGACGGACCCGAGCTGCTCGAGGATCTCGAGCCTGCAGAGCAGGACCACCTGATCGTTGTGGACGACGTCAACCGCCTGGTGAATTTCCGTCATCCGCTGATCCGGTCCAGCGTGGTGGAACTGTCCACCGCCTGCGAGCGCAGGCAGGCGCACCGCGCGCTGGCGAGTGCGGTGCTGGACCAGCCTGACCGGCATGCGTGGCATCTCGCTGGCGCGACTTTCGAGACCAACGAGCAGGTAGCGGCGCTGCTCGACCAGGTCGGGCAGAGGATGTTCTGTCGAGGCGACCTCGCCGGCGCCGCAACCGCGTCGACGCGCGCGGCGTCGCTCAGCCCTGTTCCCCTTGACCAGGCTCGGCGGTTGACGGAAGCCGCCCAGCACGCCGCAAAATTAGGAGAACTCAGGACCGTCTCGCAGCTGCTCGCCGTCGTCGGCCAGACCGATCCTGGGTTCGCGGGGTCACTGGGCGGCGCCTCCCTTGCCGCGTCGCTGCTGATCGGGGGCGACGGCGACGTCTCCATCGCCCACCAGCTGCTCGTCGAAGCTCTCCAATCTCATCCTGACCCACAAAACGCCGAAGACGACACCCTGGTGGAGGCACTCCACACCCTGTCCTGGATCTGTGCGCTTGGTGGGAAAGCCGAGCTGTGGAAACCATTCAGCGAGATGGTCTCCCGACTGACCCCTCGAGCCCCGGTGTATCTCCTGCTCGCACACACTGTGTTGGCCGATCCGGCACGAGCCACGGCCACCTCGCTCGCTCACCTCGACCGCGCGCTTTCTCGGTCAGGGAGCGAAACCGACCTTACTAGCATCGTGCGGATCTCCAGATCCGCACGCTTCGTCGACCGGCTATACCTCTGCCGGGAACGCCTCTCGCGATTCGTCCGGGAACCCGTCGATGCCGGAATCATCGAGGCCAACGCGCTCCGTGACCTCTGCCTCGATGACTTCTTCACCGGGCAGTGGGACGAATCCGAGCAGCTGGCACGCGGCCTCAGTTCAGCCGAAGGACAGGAATCCAGGCTCCTCGGGTGTCATGCCCGCTATATACTCGCGCTTTTAGCGGCCGTGCGCGGAGACGACAACTCGAACCAAGCTCTGTGCGACGAACTAACCAGCTGGGCCGCCCTACGCACCGCCCTGAGCATCCAGTACACCGCGCTACATGCGCGAGCCCTCGCCGCAATCGGTCGGGGAGACTTTGATCAGGCCTACCAGTGGGCGGCGGCTATCAGCCCACCAGGAAAGTTCGCAACCTCTGTCGGCGAGGCGCTGTTCGTCTGCATCGACCTCGTCGAGGCGGCAGTACGCACGAACCGTCTCGACGAGGCCAAAGCCCACATCGCAGCCATGCGCGAAGAAGGCATCGCCGCACTATCGCCAAGGCTAGCACTCCTCGTCGCCGGCGCAGCCGCACTAGCAGCCCCAGATGATCTTGCTACGGAACTCTTCGAGCACGCATTAGCCCCGCCTGGTACCGATCGTTGGCCGTTCGACCGGGCGCGCGTTCAACTCGCTTATGGCGAACACCTCCGCCGAATCCGCTCGATGTCGTGCTCGCGCCTCCAACTGGCCGCCGCACTGGACGTCTTCCAGCGACTCGGTGCTCAGCCCTGGGCGAGGCGAACCGCCAACGAGCTTCGGGCGACCGGCCAGGTAAGGCCCGCCAATCAACGTCTCGAACCTCCGTCTCTGACTCCGCAAGAAGAAACGATCGCTAAGTTAGCGGCGACAGGGCTGACCAACAAGCAGATCGCTCAGCAACTCTACCTCTCCCACCGCACCATCCAGAATCACCTGCATCGAATCTTCCCGAAACTCGGCATCACCTCCCGAGCAGCGCTGCGTGACGCCCTCACCTACGACAAAACCAGACCGTAGCCCGCCAAGTCTGGGCGAGCGAGTTTGGCCAATGAGTGGCCGAACCGAAACCCCAAACCCTACCTCTCGGTGGGCAAAGTCGACGGCCTCAGGACTCCAATAATGATTCTCTGTAGGGCTTTCTCGGCCGCGCCGATGGTCAAATATATCTCGGGCTCGTCGTCGAGCCACACACAGGTCGTCAAGAAATTGGCCGCCTCAGTGCTACCGGGAATGCAACACATGCCGCTCTCTACAGACACGCATTTCCTACTCCGCCACGACAACCGACGAGTTTGATCGACACGAATGAATCGACGTTCGAGTGGGTGTTGGCGTTGACGTTGGCAACATAGTCGTTGCCCCCTCCTGAGATCGACCAGGCACCGAACAGGACAAGAAAGGCGCCCGCGCCGGTCCAGAGGGAACGCAGAGCAACGCTCTTCAGTTGACAGAACACTCTAGATCCACCTCTCAAATATCCAACTTGCGGTTTGTCAACCCATGTTGGATTATCGGTTAAATTCTCTTCGGCGGTGACCATTAAACGCGGGCGTCCCAGGAATTGAGAGAGCTGGAGTCAAGCCAGGCTGCTGTCGATCAGAAAGTCGGGATCGCGCTGGCAAGACTACGAACTCATCCTGTCACTTGAGAGAGATATTATCGATTCTCCCACCGGCAACTGTGAATCACGTGCAGCCACGTGTTTGACAGCCGGCGAGATGGATGGGCACGGATGACTCCACATTTGCCTTGCCGTTGGGATTGGCGACAGACTCGTTGGCCCCTCCTGAAATCGACCAAGCGCCGGCGAGCACAATAGATGCGCCGACAGCGATTGCCACGAGGGCACGCGCAGTAACGTTCGTCAGCTGTTTGTACACTTAGATACGCCTCTCATATATGCCAGTCATCAACATGGACTTCGACTAGTATCGAAGACGGTGACGCCAAGAGCATGAGTGATATGGCTCCACCCGTGGGCTGTTAGCCTCCACGTCCGCCGTGATGTGACCTGGTGAGGAGATCATCGACATGACCCGGGCAGTGACGGCACGACCTGGATATCCGCACCTGCCAGGACGGCGTCGAAGGAGGCGGTGAACTGACCGGCCCGATCGCAGAGGACGAATCTGAACTCGGCAGACCGCTCCCCCATCTCCATCATGAGATTGCGGGCCCGCTGAGTCGTCCACGGCCCGTCCGGGTGCCTCGCCGCCAGGTCGTATCGGTATGCCGAGCCGGCGCCGGTCGTATCCACCGGCACTTGAGGACATCCGCTCGATCAGCGCGGCGAGGCCCTCATCGATGGGCGGGCGCCCCGATTGGCGCGGGTAGGTCCACTTCCTGGCGACCAGGCGGCGTTGCCAACGCAAGACCGTGCCTGTGGTGACCAGCCGGTGGCTGCAGACCTTGCCCACATGGTCCAAGTCCGCGCCGCGATCGAGCTGTTTCGCCGCTACCTGTGCACTACCGACTGACTGCTGCGACTCGCGGCGGCCCGAACAGCTCTACCCAGCTCGTCGAGCGGGCCCGACCGACCTGCGGTGCAGGCCGAGGGCGTTGTAGCCGGCTGTGAAGCACAGTCATGTTTGGTAAGCGAGGACGCCCATCATGCCGGCGTTCTCGTGGTAGACGTTGTGGCAGTGGGTGACCCACAACCCGGGGTTGTCGGTGTCGAACTCACAGGTCATGCTGGCGCCGGGGAGCACCATGACGGTGTCCTTCCGAGGCCCATTGGGTCCGCCGACGGCGAAGGCGTGTCCGTGCAGGTGCATGGGGTGCCACATCGTGGTGGTGTTGGTGTAGGTCATCCGCACCCGCTGCCCGGAGGTGAGAATCGCCAGCGGCACCTTTGGGTTGTACTGCTCGCCATTGATGCCCCAGCTGTAGTTCGCCATGCTGCCGGTGAGCCTGAGTGGGATGTCGTCGTTGATCGCATGTGCGGGCAGCGTGGCGCTGCTGGCCGCGGTGAGCTGGGAGACCTGGCTGCCACCGACGAGCGTGCCGTTCAGTTCGCTCGGGCGTGCGGTGGCCGGCGGGGTAGGGCCGCTGCCGGTACGCACCAGCGCCAGCGCGGTGGCGTTCTTGCCCTCGGCCAACGCGACGAGCGGGAACACGCCGTCGGCGAGGGTCACGAGGACGTCGTAGCGCTCACCCATGCCGATCAGCAGCGTGTCGGCTTGGACCGGGTTGATCGGGTGGCCGTCGGTGTGCACGACGGTCATGCGATGCCCGCCCAGTGCAACGCGGAACGCCGTATCGCCGCCGGCATTGATGAACCGGATGCGTGCCCTGCGGCCCGGCTTGCTGGTGAGAGTCACGGGAGCGGTCGGCACCCGGCCGTTGATCAAGTAGTACGGATACTTCACATCTCCGGCGTCGCCCCCGAGCAGCGGGCTAGTCCCGTCCATCAGGATCGCGCTGGATCCCGGCATCGATCCGATCGACGGCATGGGACTGCCACCCATCGGCATGCCGCTCATCGCGTTGGCCGACGGTGGCGCCGAGCTCGTCCCCGGAGTGGTCACACCGGACATCGGGGGTGCGGCGCTCGGTGTCGCGGTGCTGCGGTCCATGCCGGGCATGCAGTGGCGCAGCGCGGCGAAGACCCCCTCGGGGGTGAGCCCGTCGACGCCGTCGAGCCAGTCGTCGAGCACGACGGTCCAGTCTTCGTCGTAGGACAGCGGTTCGTGGGGGTCCTCGACGATCAATGGCCCGTAGAGACCGTGGTCGAATTGGAGACCGATGTGGGGGTGGTACCAGTAAGTGCCGGGCTCGTCGACGACGTACCGGTAGGTGAACGATCCCCCGGCCTGGATGGGATTCTGGGTCACGTCGGGGACGCCGTCCATGTCGTTGCGGATGTCCAGGCCGTGCCAGTGCATGGTGGTGTCCTGCGGCAGGCGGTTGGTGACCTGGACATGGACCTGGTCCCCGGAGGTCAACCGCAGCTCGCGCCCGGGTACCACGCCGTCGTAGCTCCACGTCGACACGGTCGGGCCGCCGAGGTCGACCTCGCCGGTGGTGGCGGTGTAAGCGAAGGTGCGCGTTTCCCCGTCCCGGTAACGACGCGCGTCCTCGGCGTTGACCTGTGGCCCACTCGGCGACACCAGCGCCACCGACGGCGCGGAACGGTCAGCACCACAGGCCGCCAGTAGACCGGCACCGGCCAACGCCAGGCCACCGGCGAGGAAACCCCTACGGCTCAACGAATTCATGACTTACTCACGCCGAGGTAGCTCGCTGTGATCAACGCCTGTTTACTCATCCCACAAACCCTTCTGGATAGCCCCCGGGGGTATCTCTCAGCCTGAATAAATACCCTAGGGAGGTAGGGTGTCAATGTGATCAGTTGGACAGTGCGCCCCGGCACGACGCCGGGTACCGCCAGGACGTCGTTGATCGACGAGATCGTGCGCGAAGGCGCGCGCCGGATGCTGGCCGAGGCGTTGCAGGCCGAGGTCGAGGCCTACCTCGCCCAGTTCAGTAAGGACAGCTCACAGCCCTGGCCCGCGACACTCGTCGTCGGCTGGCGCGACGCCACCGGCAACCTCGGGAGTACGACGGTCACCACGGGCGCGCTGGTCAGCTGATCGGGGCTTGGGACTGGGCCGCCACACCTCTGGCGTCGGTCGGTCGAGCGCAGGTCAGCGCGACGGGGAGGGCTGCGGTGCCGGCGTGGCGGACGGCGCGGGCGGCTCGACCCGTTTGGTGCCGGTCACCTTCCAGATCGTCCCGTTGGCCTTGGCCAGCATGTACAGCTCGCCCTTGGCGTCGATGCCGAACTTCAGATCCACCCGGGGTTTGCCGGCCGTCAACACCTTCGGGTCGCCGGCCGCCGTGCGCAGGGTGATAGCGGCGCCGGCCTCGTCGAACAGCGTCACCTCGCGCACCTTCGCCAGCTCCTTGCCCCGGCGCATCTCGGCGGCTTCCGTGTAGAACACCCGCCCGGAGACGCCGTCGGCGAACACGTACTTCCCGCGCAGTTCGGGCAGCGCCTCGCCGCGGTAGACGAACCCGCCGATCACCGCGTGCCCGGTGTCGGAGCACGGTTCGATCCCCGGGGGGATGGTGTGGCTGTATGCGGCGACCGGGTAGACGAAGCCGCGCCGGTCGTCCGCCGGCAACTTCGTGACCAGGCAGTTCCGCGCGGGCTGGACCACGAACGGGCCCTCCCGTTCGCTCCAGCCGAAGTTGTCGCCCGGGTGCACATCGTAGATCGACTCCACATTGTCCTCCCCGATACTGCCCAGCAGCATCGAGCGGGCGCCTTCGGGGTCCCAGCTGAAGCGGTGCGGGTCGCGCAGCCCGTACGCGTAGATCTCGCCGAGGGCGCCGGGCTTGTCGACGAACGGATTGCCCCGGGGGATCCCGTACTGCTTGCCGGGGCTGGTGCCGAGCGGGTCGATCCGCAGGACCTTCCCCTGCGGCACCGTGAGATCCTGCGGGACCTTGCTGGTCAACCCGTCGTCGGCCGCCGTGTTGACCGCCCCGCCGTCCCCGACCGCGAGGTAGAGCAGGCCGTAGTCCTCGTCGCCGGGTTTGGCGGTGGGGTTGAAGTCGATCTGCTGGATGCTGTGGTACGTCCCGACCACGCCGACGCGCATCAGCTCGCGCCGGGTTCCGTCGAACGCGGCTGCCGCCGGGTCCTTGAAGGTCCACTCGATCACCACGCTGTGCATCTGGATGCCCGCCGGTGTCGGCCCCAGGTTCGGCTTCGCCCTGGTCAGCGCGCCGCGGGCCTCCGTGTGCACGGTGTAGACCTTGCCGTTGCGGGCGAAGTCCGGGTGGAAGGCGGCGAACGACAGGCCCGAGCCGAGGCCCTTCTGGGTGAAGAAGTCCGGGCCGACCCGGCCACCGACGTCCAGGTACGGAGCCGGCTTGCCGCCGGAGATGACGTAGAGCATCCCGTTCATGTCGGGCACGAACAGCCGCCCGGAGCCGTCCGGGATCTCGCCCAGGTAGTTGATCCGGTTGTAGCGCTCCAACCTGGGGTCCAACACCGGCGGGATCAGCTCGGACCGCGGCAGGGTGAGGAACTTGGTGAGCGTCACCCCGAAGCCGTCCGGTCGGGGCTCCGGTAGCGGGAACGACGGCGGAGTGAACGGCGGCAGCGGCAGCTCGGGGGCCGGCTCCGGCGACGCGGCGGGCCCGGCCGGCGTCGGGCGCGCCGGCTCCGGGGATCCCCCGCAGGCCGGTACCGCCAGAGTCAGCAGCAGCATCGCCCAGACCAGGCGGGTCCGCGTGCGGCGTCGCGCCGGTTCGTCATCGACCACGTGCCTAGCCCCCTCGTGCCGCATGACGCCGGGCGCCGGCTCCGCGCCGGCCGGCGTCGGGGACAGCCGCGCCGCGACCAATGGCGATCAGACTATGGGGTTTCCCGCCGGACGACCAGCGCGGGAGGGGACGTGCGGAACTCCTGGCCTGACCACGAAGTGACCCCTTCGTACCGCTACCCTCCGTTGCGAAGCCCAGCCCTCGCGCGGAGAGGCACGCCTGGAGAATGGCCAGCCGATGATGTCAACGGGCACGGGGTCGACGTCCCGGTCGCGCCGCCTGTCGACGATCATCGCCGGTGCGCTGCTCGCCGTGGCCTGCTCGGCACCGCCGGACCCACCGCCGCCGCCCGGCCCGGCACCGCCCCAACGGGACGAGACGGCCGCCGCCTGCGACGTCGACGACACCACGATGACGGACGTGATGACGGCGGACAACTGGGCCCCGATCACCGCCGGAAAGTGGCGATTCCCGGGGACAGAAGCGATCCTGGCCGAGGCCGGAACGGAACGGCCTGGTCCTCGCCGTCCCTTCGAGTATGCGGTGTTGTCGGCGGGCTCGGAGTTCGGCTCGGTGCGGATCGAGGGCGAGGTCCAGCTGGACTCGACTCTCGACGACAGTGCCCGGGACGCGATCATCGTGTTCGGCTACCGCTCCGACACGGAGTTCTACTACGTCCATCTCTCCACCGCCAACACGTCCTACGCGCACAACGGCATCTTCATCGTCAACAACGCCGATCGGCGACGAATCGACGATCAATGGGACGCGAGCCGCAAGAAGGGTGCCGCGCCCGCGATCACCGACAAGCGGTGGCATCGGGTACGGGTGCTGCGCTGCGCCGACCTGGGAACGATCGCGGTGTACCTGGACGGCGCACGGATTCCGCTCATGACGGCCACGGACACGAGTTTCAACTCCGGGAGGGTGGGCTTCGGGTCGTTCGACAACACCGCCCGACTCCGCAACCTGTCCCTTGCCGGGTCGGCCGGAACCCGGTGAGCGTGTCACCAGCGTGCTACGACCTCGGTGCCCGACCGGCTGGCTGGCAAACTCTCAGCGGAGATCGCTATATCTGTTCGCCTGGCCGTTCAGATTGCTAGCCTTTCGGGCCGACGCGGAGGTTGGCACCAGCCCCGCACCGCGCAGCCGGCTGGCGCTGGCTCCCGAGACGAAGGCCGGCGCGATGATCCGAGCTTCTCGCATCCTGGTTGTCCTGCTGCTGCCGCTGTTGGTAGTCGCGGGCTGCGGTGGCGCCCACAGCACCAGCACGCCGCCGGCGAGTGTGGCGGCCGACAGCGAGATACCGGCGGACCCATCGGAGAGCGCGGCGGACGCCCAGCCGATCGACGAGGGTTGCCCGACTAGCAACACGATCTCGTTCGCCAAGACGAAATTCGTCCTGCACTCCGGCCTGGCGTTCGGCGCGTTCCACCGCTACCTCTACAAGCCCTACCAGGCCGGGACCTTCAAGAAGGGCGCCTCGGGACGGATCACCGCATTCATCAAGGGCGGGCTGGCCGCACTGTTCGTCAAGCGCGAGATCCGGCTGGCCGCCCAGGATGTCAAGGCCAACCCCACGCTGTGCAAGGCGATCGCCGCCCCGCTCGGCAAGATCGGCGACACGGTGCAGGGGGCGTTCGACAAGCTCAAGACCGGCGACGCCAGCGGGATCACCGGCGTCAACTCTCTGGTGTCGTCAGTGGAAGGCACCTCGAAGTCGAATGGCGCCGAGATCACCGAGAACGACAACCCCGACCTGTCGGCCAAGCCCAGCTGACGCCGCTTCGCCTAGCAAGGGGTGTGCAGGGCGGAGCACAATGCCGAGTTCTGGTGGGCGCCGAGTGGCTGCTCCGCCGGCCGGCTCCCTCTGTTGGTCCAGGCGGGTTCCACGCGCGCAGGCGCCGTCGCGCATCTGGCGCAAGCCGGGCTCAGCTGTGCCGGCGCTCCATAGATTGCCGGCGGCGGGCCGGTTGATCGGTTGTGTTCCCAGGTGATTTGCACACAGGCCAAAGTGCGTCACCGCAGCTTCTGAGCCTTGTCAGCGAACATCCTCGAGCTCTAGCATCGTTTGGTCGGACCAAGCAGACCAATTAGACCAGGACGATTTCCATGGACGGCAGGTCAGCGATGTCCCCGATCGAGAGCCCGGCGGTCGCACACGTCTTGCAGCCGAGGGCGCAACCGGCCGACGACCATCCCTACCTCCCCGCAACGGCGACAACGACGCGGTGGGGCAGGCTGCCCTGCGAACAGGACTCGCCGGTCCTCGTCGTCGAGCCCGGCGCCACGGTAGTTGTGGACACGGTGAGTCACGAGGGGATTCTCGAGGACCAGGGGCGCGACCCGGTGGCCTACTTTGCCGGCCACGGGGTCGCCGTCACCGCCGTCCCCGCCGACGCGATTGCTATCGCAGCCGACGGGTCCCATGAACCGAGCGACGGCCCGCATGTCGTCACCGGTCCCATCGCGGTCACCGGTGCCAGGCCTGGTGATCTCGTGGCCGTCCGTATCAAGAAACTGGTCCCTCGAGTGCCTTACGGCGTGATCTCGAGCAGGCACGGCAGAGGTTTGCTGCCGCGGCGGTTGCCCGTCGCGGCCGACACCGTGAGCATCTTCTGTGCCGTGGAGGGCCTCGATGAAGGCCTGCGGCAGGCTCGCGCCACCATTCCGTTGCGCGCGGGAGCGGCCGATCAACGGGCCCGATTCCCTCTCGCGCCCTTCCTCGGTCTGATCGGCGTCAGCACCCCGGGCGCCGAACGGTTGCACTCGACGCCACCTGGTCTGCACGGCGGCAACATCGACATTGCGCTCCTGCAGGCTGGGACGACCTTGTACCTCCCGGTACAGATCCCCGAAGCGGGTGTCTATCTCGGCGATCCCCACTTCGCCCAGGGCAACGGCGAGATCGCCCTGACTGCCCTGGAGGCGTCATTGCGTGCCACAGTGACACTGGACCTCATTCCGGAGGCGCAGGCGATCGAACAATTCGGGCCAGGACGCGGAGTACGCCTATGCCTACATGAGCGCCGCGACGGACTTCGACATCTCACAGCTCGTCGACATCGTCAAAGGTGTGCATGCCCGCATCAGAGTGGCCGATTTCGCGACTGAGCGACCAGCACCCACAGGAACGAGGACACAGTGACACAGCCAATCAGTGACCTTCTTAGCGCATACGAGGCGGGCACGTTTGCCGGGGTCCCACGCGCGGGACTGGACTCCGGTGCGCGCGCGGCAATACTCGGCATTCCGTTCGATACAGGGCTCAACGCCTTCCGTATCGGTTGCCGCCAGGGCCCGGATCACATCCGGGCGACATCCCGACCCGACCGCCGGTACCTTTTCCATTCCGGCCGCGACTTCCTCGCCACCACGGCCGTTGTCGATCTGGGCAATGTAGCTGTCACCCCGAGCCATGTCGAGGAAGCCTTCGAACGCATCGAAGCGGCCACCGCGGCTGTACTGGATGCCGGAGTCGTTCCCATCACCCTCGGCGGCGACGGGTCAGTTACTCTGCCCCAACTACGCGCCGCCTATCGCAAGTTCGGCCCTCTTGCTGTCCTGCACTGCGACGCGCACACCGACACCAGTGACGCTCCCGGTGCCGCGCGCTACAGCACCACCTCGACCTTCCTTCGCGCCGCCGAGGAAGGCCTTGTCGACCCCGAGTTGACCTTCCATATCGGGGCACGCGGGACCGTGTCAGCGTTGGCCAGCACCCGCGACTACGCGTCGAAGGTCGGCCACCAGATCATCCCGATGGACGAGTTCCTGGGTGAGGGCATCGCCGCGGTGTCCCAGCGGCTCTCCGCCACGATCGGTGACCGACCGGTCTACGTGTGTTGGGACATGGACTTTTTCGACCCCGCCGTCGCCCCGGGAGTCGCCATGCCGGAATGGGGTGGTGCGAGCGCCCGTGAAGGGATCGAGCTGCTCCGCAACTTCGCCTCGCTGCACACGGTGTCCTTCGACCTCAACACCGTCAGCCCGCCGCACGACCCACAGGGCATGACGGCGGACCTGGCATCGCGGGTCATCTTGGAATACCTCGACCAGCTGGCTGCCAGAGAGAGCTGAACCTGCACCTGAATCTGACAACAGTATTGTGAGGAAGATCGGGAGATACTGTTCATGGCGACAGCAACCGAGTCGGCCGAAACCCCGGCCACACCGTCGCAACCTCGGCGGGCGGCATTGACCGCCCTGATCGGCCAGACCATCGAGTACTACGACTTCTATCTTTACGGAACGGCCGCTGCCCTGGTGCTCGGTCGGCTGTTCTTTCCGTCGCACGACCAGTCCGCCAGCACCCTGGCCGCTTTCGCTACGTTTGCGGCCGGCTTCCTGCTCCGGCCCGTCGGCGCAATCGTCTTCGGGCACCTCGGTGATCGGATAGGACGCAAAAGCGTACTGGTCACGACGCTATTGATGATGGGAGGAGCGACAACGCTCATCGGCGTGCTGCCGACCTATGCAACCGTCGGTGTCTGGGCACCGATCCTGCTGGTGTTACTGCGCTGCGCTCAGGGCTTCGCCATCGGCGGGGAATGGGGCGGGGCCTCTCTTGTATCGGTCGAGCACGCGCCAAAAGGACGTGCCGCCTTCTACGGTTCCATCCCACAGCTCGGCTCACCAGCCGGTCTACTGGGCTCCACGGTGATGGTCCTGCTATTCGGTCTGATACCGGATGAGGCGTTCCTGAGCTGGGGCTGGCGCATTCCGTTTCTCATCTCAGCCGCCCTCCTAGTCGTCGGCCTCGTCACAAGGCTGCGGCTCGAGGAAACGCCCGAGTTCGTAGAGGTAAGACGGACGAGGCGCCAAGCCCGGGTCCCGCTGTTCGAGCTGCTGCACACCGCGTCGCGCCCCGTCGTCACCGGCATCGCGGCAGCCATTCTCACCGGCGGCGGGTACTACCTCGTCAACACGTTCACCATCACCTACGCCACCACGCAACTAGGCCTGAGCCGCAACATCGGGCTCATCGGCCAGCTGATCACCGCCGTCACCCAGGCTGCTCTCATCGTGGCCATCGGCAGCTGGGCCACCGGCCGCAATGCGCGGTTGATCGCCGCCGGAGGGTGCGCCCTCGTCGGAGCCTGGGCCTTCCCACTGTTCGCCCTGATGAACACCGGTGCGCCTGTCGCCATCTGGCTGGGCCAAGCCGTCGCCACCGTGTTCCAGACCGGTATGTGGGCCCTCCTGCCCGCGCTGCTCGCCGCCCAGTTCCCGGCCCACCTGCGCTACACCGGGATATCCCTGTGCTACCAGGGCGCCAGCGTCATCGGCGGTTTCACCCCCGCCATTGCCACTTTCCTGCTCTTCCGAGCCGGCTCGTCATGGCCCGTGGCCACACTGCTCCTGGGTTTCGGGCTTGTCGGAACCCTCGGTTGCCTCGCGGCCCGGAGCGACACCGACCGAGTCCCCGACGACCGCATTGCCCCCGAAGGAGCGCTCGGCGAGGTCTAGCGTCCGCCAGTCCTCGGTGCTCCCGGTTAGGCTCGGGTGGCTGGATATCGAACCGCGCGCGGCGAGCATGAGGGGACACCGATGGGAACCGACCCCGACAACAACACTCCCCGCACCGTGGACACCTCTCTTTTCCTGGCCACCACCGCCTACGGGATGAGCTCGTCCAGCCGCCCTCGGAGCCTGGGCATCGAGATCACCGCCCGAATGGAGACGATGATCGCCCTCGGCGAGATCCGCCCCGGCGACCGACTACCCCCGGAGCGTGACCTGGCAGCGGCGCTCGGTGTATCGAGGTCCTCACTTCGCGACGCCATGCACGAGCTCGAGACGAAACATCTCATCGAGCGCCGTCCCGGACGAGGCACAACCGTTCTGGCCCCGCCAGCGCAAGTGCAGGCGTTATACGCGGCGGTGTCCGACGACGAACATCAGCTCCGCGACGTCGCGGAACTACGCGAAACCATCGAACCGACGCTGGCCGCGATGGCCGCGTCGCGGGCCACTGAAGCCAACCTCGTCGCATTGGAAGAAACCCTCCGACGGCCGGTGGCCGGCCTCACCCCGGCAGAGTCGTTGGAGCTCGATCTGCGGTTCCACACGCTCGTCGCCACCGCCTCACAGAACCCGCTCATGAGCGCGATAGCCACGCTGGCATGCTCGTGGACCTCCACGACACGCATCCTGTCCCACTCCTCCAGGTACGCACGGGAAGTGTCCTACCTCGGCCACCGCGCAATTCTGGCCGCTATCAGCCGACGTGATGCCCACGAAGCCCGCGCCGCGATGAGCCAACACCTCAAGGACGTGGTCGAGCTCACCCAGCACGGCTATGAAAGAGGAAACCCCGGCTAGCAGCACTGAGCACCCACAGTGCTCCCGAACCGCACCTGTGCCGCAGAGCCCGAGGTCTACGGCACGGCCGCGGCGCACGGCGCCCTCCGATACCGGATTGGCCGCGCCTGACGCGGCATTGGCAGCCTCCGAGCCCTGGCCTCGGTATATACGTAACCGTTCAGCCGGTTGTCACGGCGCGCCGCACAGTGTCCCTGAGCAGAGCGCGCCGCCGGCCGTGCAGCTCCTCGGGCTCCCCGGCGGACGCGGCATAGACGTTGCTGACCGGTGACCACGCCATGGACATCGCGATCACCATGGCCATCACGTCGAACGGGTCACCCGGCCGCACGATGCCCTCAGCCTGTGCGTCGGCGATGGCGCGCAGCTTGTGGTCGTCGAGCCGGTCGACCTCGGCGACGAGGTGACCGGTGGGGCGCCGCTCGAGCCGGGCCCAGGTGGCCAGCCGGATCAGGTCGGGCCGGCGGAGGTACTCGTCGTAGAGCCGCACGGCCCAGTCCGCGAGGTCGGTGGCGTCGACCGGGACGACGTTCACGATCCGCTCAAGCGAGCCGGCGAAGATCGCGTCGAACAGCCCTTCCTTACTGCCGAAGTAGGCGTAGAGCTGGGCCTTGTTGGTCCGCGCCTCGGCCACGATCCGCTCGATGCGCGCGCCGGCGATGCCGTGCTCGGCGAACTCACGGGTCGCCACATCGAGGATGCGCCCGTGGGTCGCGGCGCCGCGGGCGGTGAGGGGCTGGTCGGCCATGCCCGCCACCGTATCCAACAGACCAGTCGGTTTGCTCTGTGACCCGGGCACGACTATCGTCCAATAGACCGAATAGTCTGTTTGTCAGAGTTGTACGGAGGGGTTGCCATGCGGAGCACGGAGGGGTGGCGCGCGAGCGGTCCCGCCACGGCGCTCCAACGGGTGGTCCTGAAACGGCGCGACCCTCGGCCGGACGACGTCGCGGTGCGGGTCGACTACTGCGGCGTCTGCCACACCGACCTGCACGCCGTCCGGACCCATGCCGGCGACGCGCTCCTGGTGCCGGGCCACGAGTTCACCGGCGTGGTGACCGAGGTCGGCCGGGACGTGACCCGGTTCGGCGTCGGCGACCCCGTCGCGGTCGGCAACATCGTCGATTCGTGCGGCTCATGCGCCATGTGCCAGGCCGGTCAGGAGAACTTCTGCCACCAGTTCCCGACCCTGACCTACGCCGGCACCGACCGCCACGACGGATCGACCACCCAGGGCGGCTACTCCCGCGAGTACGTCGTCCGCGACCGGTTCGCCTACCACCTGCCCGCCGGCCTCGACCCCGCCGCCTCGGCCCCGCTGCTCTGTGCCGGGATCACCGTATGGGAGCCGCTGCACGCCCTCGGTGTGGGGCCGGGCACGCGGGTCGCCGTGGCCGGACTGGGCGGCCTGGGGCATCTCGCGGTCAAGCTGGCCGTGGCACTCGGCGCCAAGACCTCGGTGATCAGCCGCTCGGCGGACAAGGCCGCCGACGCGCACCGGCTGGGTGCCGACGACCTCATCGTCACCACGGACCTGGAGCAGCTGGCCGGCGCCCGGGACCGGTTCGACGTCGTCCTCGACACCATCTCCGCCCCGCACGACCTCGGCCCCTACCTGAGGTTGGTAGCCATGGACGGGACACTCAGCCAGCTCGGGTACCTCGGGCCGGTCACCGTGCAGACGATGGATCTCCTCGCCGGGCGCAAGAAGCTCAGCTCGTCGGGCAGCGGCGGCCGGCGCGCCACCGCGGCCATGCTGGCCTTCTGCGCCGAGCACGGGGTGGCCGCGGACATCGAGCTGCTGCCCTCGGCGCGCGCCGGCGAGGCCCTCGACCGCCTCGAGCGGGGCGACGTCCGCTACCGCTTCGTGCTCGACCTGTCCGACCTGTCCTGACGAGTCCGCCCGGAGCAGCCCGCACTAGTGTTTCCGGCGACGTCAGCCAACGACCCGCACCCCAGGAGCACCCCGTGAGCGCACCCGCCCTGCAGACCTACCGCATCCACCTGCGCAGCGACGAGTTCCAGTTCGAGCAGGAGATCCACGCCAGCCAGGTCGACCGCGAGGACGGCTGGACCGTGTTCTGGAACGGCAACGACGTCTTCCTCCGCGTCCGCGACGCGCACATCGTCAGCCTGGAGCTGCTCGACTGAACCACGCGGTGCCGCTCACCGCGGTGCCGCACACCGCGCATGACAGAGTGACGCGGTGCCGTTGCTCTCGGTCCTGACGCCGACCCAGGCCCACAACGCGGACCACATCGGCGCCCTGTGGCGCTCCCTGGCCGGCCAGGTACTGCCGCCGGGCTGGGACTGGGAGTGGGTGGTCCAGGAGGACGGACCGCGGCCGGCGGTGCGGGAGCTGCTGCCCGACGACCCCCGCATCCGGTACGACGCGCTCGGCGTGCAGCTCGGCGGCGCGGCGACCCGCAACGTGGCCATGGCCAGGGCGGCCGGCGACCTCGTCGCGGGCATGGACCACGACGACTGGTACGAGCCGGGCGGGTTGGCCGCGCTGGTCCGACCGCTGGCCGAGGACCCGGCCATCACGTGGTCCTGCGGCCGGATCCGCTGGCGGAACCCGGACGGTACGAGCTGGGTCAAGCCCGACGTGTTCCCGCCCGGCCGCGTCGAGCCCGCCCTGATCGCCGACACCTTCGTGCGGACCGACGACTTCCCGTTCCCCGCCTCGATCACCACCTACCGCCGCGCGCACCTCGTCGCCCACGGCGGCTGGCCGGCGGTGGCCAGGTCGACCGACGCGGTGCTGCTCGCCGCGTTCTCCACCCACTGGCCCGGGGTCTGGGTGGACCGGGTCGTCGCCGTGTACCGCCGCTGGCCAGCCCAGCACACCGTGCAGCCGGCCGACATCGCTATCCGCGACCTGCCCCACGTCCGCGGTGTGATCGCCGACCGGCTCGCCGCCGAGCGCACACTGACCGCCAGCGACAGGTCGCCCTAGTCCCGGCGGATGTTGACCGTCACGTTCATGCCCGGCAGCAGCCGCGCGCCGCCGCTGTCCGCGATGGCGATCTTGACCGGGATGTACTGGTCGACCTTCTGCGGGTTCGTCGGGTCGGAGTCGGGGCTCGGGTAGATGGTGAACTGGCCAGCGGCGGCGGCCTGGATCTGGGTCACGGTGCCTCGGACCGAGGTGTTCGGGTACGCGTCGACGGACACGTCGACCGCCTGGCCGAGCCGGACGCCGCTGATGTCCTTCTCCTCGACGCGCGCGGTGATGTAGATCGAGCTCGGGTCGTAGGCGGTGGCCAGGGTGGTGCCGGCGGTGACGTACTCGCCGTTGTCCACCGTGCTCACCGCGACGGTGCCGTCGCCCGGCGCCCTGACCGCGCGCTTGGGCTGCGCGCCGCCACCGACGCTCTGCACGCGGCCGACGATCTGGTTGTCCCTGACGGCGGACCCGTCGGTGATCGACCAGTCCGTGACGATGCCGGTGACCGGTGCGTTGATCTTGATCTGGTCGCCGTCGACCTGGGCGTTGTCGGTCGTGACGTAGTGCCGGGAGACCAGCAGGTAGGTGCCGGCGAAGGCGATGGCCTCGAGCAGGCTCACCGTGAGGATGACGATGAACGCGATCTTGAGTGGTCGCTTCATGCGCCGCCGGGGAGTCCGTTCGGACGGCGGCGCCGGCGGGGTGGAGGTCGAGGCGGATCGCGCCTCTTCCTCCGCTCGAGGTGCCAGTTCTGTCGTGGTCATGGACTTCCCTCGAGCTAGTGGGCGACTGGTTTGCTGGCGCCGGCGCTGGGGCGCCCGGAACGCAGCAGCAGGGCTAGGAACACGCCGGCGACGGTCACGCAGCCGGCGATGAAGAACGCGTTGCTGTAGGTCTGGGCCTGCACCAGCGCGGAGACCTTCTGCCACAGCGGTAGCAGGCCGGCCTCGCCCTGTTGTTGCATGTCCAGCACCTGTGGGTGGACGTCGGCCCCGCTGCCGGCCAGCAGCGCGGACCGGTCGGCCATGAACTGGGCGCGGTTGCTGGTCACCAGCGCCGTGAGCAGTGCCAGCCCCAGCGCGGCGCTGACCCGTTGGAACAGGGTGTTGAACGCGCTGCCGGTGTCGGTGACCTCGGGGGGGAGCATGGACAGCCCCGCCGTCATGATCGGCATCATGCCGAGCGCCAGGCCGCCGGCCATGATGCACATGCCGAGGATCAGCTCACCCTCGGTGATGTCGACGTTGATCCGGGACAACAGCAGGATGCCGCTCCCGGTCATCAGCACGCCCCCGATCGCCGGCCAGCGCGCGCCGAACCGGTCGTAGAGCTGGCCGGCGATCGGCATCAGCACCATCATCACCAGCGCCTGGGGCAGCAGCACCAGACCGGTGTCCCAGGAGCTGAAGCCCCGGACGCCCTGCAGGAACGTCGGGATGTAGAACAGCACCGCGAACAGGCCGACCGACATGACGCTGATCAGCAGCAGCGAGTTCACGTACTGCAGGTTCTTGAACACCCGGATGTCGAGCATGGGGTGCTTCACGTACAGCTCGACCACGACGAACAGGGCCAGCAGGTTGATCGCGGCGGCGAACAGGATCAGGATCGGGTAGCTCGTCCAGCCCCAGCTCGAGCCCTCCTCCAGCGCCAGCAGCAGCGAGAACAGCGCCCCGGCGATGCAGGCGAACCCGGCGAGGTCGAACGGCCGGTTGCGCTCGGCGGGGAACTTGGTCAGCACAACCGCGGCCGCGATCGCGCCCAGGATGCCGACCGGCACATTGATGTAGAAGATCACCCGCCAGCTGACGTGCTCGACGAGGTAGCCGCCCAGGGTCGGGCCGACCCCGGGGGCGACCACGATGCCCAGTCCGTACATGCCCATGGCGACGCCGAGCTTCTGGGTGGGCACGATGCGGTAGAGCATCGTCAGGCAGATCACCGGCAGCACCCCACCCGGGACGGCCTGCAGGATCCGGAACGCGATCAGCCCGCCCAGCCCGGTCGCCAGGCCGCACAGCATGGACGAGGCGGTGAACAGCACGATCAGCCAGATGTAGAGGCGCTTGAGCCCGAACCGCGCGCCCAGCCAGGCGCTGACCGGCACCATCACACCCTCGGTGAGGCTGTACGCGGTGCTGATCCACTGGATGCTCTCGGTGGACACCCCGAAGTCCCTGCGGATGACCGGGATCGCCACGTTCACGATGCTCAGGTCCAGCACGGACATGAACATCCCGACGATCAGCACCAGCAGCGGCAGCCCCCAGCCCTTCGCCCGCGCCGGTGTGACGGCCGGGGCCGGCGCGCCGGGATCCGGCCCGGCGGTGACAACGGCCGGGCCGGCGCCGGCGGCACCGATGTCTTGCGAAGCTGTCACCTGGCTGTCCTTCGGTACGCGGTCGGGGCGAGAGCGTCTCTCGGAGCAAACCGGGAGCGCAAACCGGGGAGCGCAAACCGGGGAGCTCCCCCCAGTTCCTTCGGACAGCCTACCGAAAAAAATGGGGACGCCTCCACGTTTTCTCCGTGACCCCGGATCATGCGGCGACGCCGGCGGTCCAGCGGGAGCGGCCGCGCAGGAGTGGAACGGCACGCGGTCCCGGGGGACAATCGTCGGCGGGGCCCCCGCCCCGGTCGTGTCAACGGAGACCGACGGAAGAGGGATCAGCCATGTCCAGCGGACAACAGGACGAGCGGCACGAGGATCGGGCGCCCGAGCGCGAGCTCGATGCGGTCGTGGTGGGAGCCGGCTTCTCGGGGCTCTACATGCTGCACCGGCTGCGGGACACGCTGGGCCTGTCGGCGCGGGTGTTCGAGGCGGCCGGCGACGTCGGCGGCACCTGGTACTGGAACCGGTAC
>Ga0137412_10000340_pt1 | contig 32128 bp, 29 predicted proteins | sample CZODoug2_1_16fun_FD_122160 | JGI IMG/M metagenome (GOLD analysis project Ga0137412, IMG submission 122160) | Vadose zone soil fungal communities from Angelo Coast Range Reserve, California, USA - CZODoug2_1_16fungal (Hybrid Assembly) | ecosystem: Environmental > Terrestrial > Soil > Vadose zone...
TTGCCGGGTGCAGCGGGTGTTGGCCTCGGTCCAGGGAGCGGACATCACCAAAATTCACAATCCCCGGACGGGCACCGATCACTGTATGCGCGTGCTCACCTGGATCGACGGGGATGTGCTGGCGAAAACTACTGCGCGCGGTTCTGCTTTGTTTGAGTCGATCGGTACGAGCATGGCCAAGGTCGACGCCGCGCTGTCCGATTTTTCGCACCCGGCCATGCGCCGCGCCCTGCAATGGGACCTGCGCCGGGCAGGAATGGCCCGGGAAAATGCGGCGCTGCTGCCCCGTGATCGGCGGGCTCGTGTCGAACGGCAATTTTCGCAATGGGAACGGATCGATTGGACGGCCTTGAGGCATAGCGTGATTCATGGCGACGCGAATGACTACAACGTCATCGTCGCCGCCGGACGCATGGTCGGGTTGCTGGATTTCGGCGACATCATCCATACGGCGACCGTCTGCGATCTGGCCATTGCTCTTGCCTACACCATGCTGGGCGAAGTGGAACCGATGGCCGCCGCCGCTCAGGTCATTGGCGCCTACCAGCGGCACTATGCACTGACCGAACCCGAGCAGCGCGTACTGTTTCCACTGGTCATGTCGCGCCTATGCATGAGCGTGTGCTATTCGGCCCACAACCGGGCGCGCAACCCCAACGACCCTTATCAGGTGGTATCCGAGGCCGCGGCCTGGGAGTTGCTGGACAGGCTCGAGCTCTGGTCGGACGGGGACGCGTTTGAATTGATCCACGCGGCGTGTGCTCCGGCGGACGCTCCCTAGGCGGGACGGGTGGTATGCGGCCCAGCAGGATGCGCGGCGTAGTGAGAACGCCGGGCGTCGGCTTGGGTTCAGTAGTGAGGCGGCCGCTCTTGCTCAGGCGGGCGCGGGCCGTCGTCGGGCTGAGCGCTGCTCAGGCGGTCGGTGACGGCTTTGAGTTTCGCCTCCAGCGCCTGAATTTCCTTGTGCTGCTGGAACACCACGTCGCTCAATTCCGCGCTCGCGCGCTCCAAAAAGGCGATCTTGGTTTGGATTTGTTCCAGCGTCTCGTCGTTCATCCGCGAAGTGTAGCCCTTACCCGCCGGCGGGCGGACAAAACGCGAGTGTTATGTAAACATTTGTTCCGGCTCGGACTGCCGGGATCTCGACGATCGCCCATACCTCGGCCATACTGGCCGCAACTCTGCTACCGACATGGACGGTAAAGACGGAGGCGAAGCCAGGGATCAAGGAGTCAGTCATGCCGGCACTCAGCCGTACGTCGATACAGGGATTGGTCGCCGTATTCGCTCTGTGCAGCGGGACGCTCTCAGCGCGAGCCGACGACTGGCTGCCGATCTCGGCCGATGAACTCAAGATGAGCAGTGAGCCGCGGGCGCCGAGCGCACCCGCGATTTTACTGTATCGGCAGGTGGACCGCGATGACAACGGGCCCATGGAGACGAACTACGCGCGAATCAAGATACTGACGGAAGAAGGCCGAAAGTTCGCCGATATCGAGATTCCCTTCGACAAGGCGACGGAGAGGGTTCACGGCATTCAGGCACGAACCATTCATCCGGACGGCGGCATCGTCAACTTCAACGGCACCGTTTACGAGAAGCCCATCGTCCAAGCGAGGGGAGTCAAGTTGCTCGCCAAGACTTTCACCATGCCCGAGGTTCAAGTCGGCAGCGTGATCGAGTATCGCTACAAGCATGATTTCGAATCCCACTATGTATTCAATTCAAACTGGATATTAAGTCAAGGCCTCTTCACGAAGTCTGCCAAGTTCTCCCTGAGTCCATATCGTGAGTTTGGACTGCGATTTAGCTGGCCCGCGGGACTTCCGCCGGACACCGCGCCGCCCAAGGAGGAACACGGCAAGATCCGTCTCGAAACGCACGATGTTCCGGCTTTTGTGACCGAAGAATACATGCCGCCCGAGAACGAATCGAAGTTTCGAGTGGATTTCATCTATATAGCGGACACTTTCGCGAGTCTCGAGAAGGATCCCAAAGTCTTTTGGAAGAGATACGGCAAAAGGACTTACGGTCTGGTCAACGACTTCGTGGACAAGCGCCGCGCCATGGCCGACGCGGTCGCGCAAATCACGGCGCCCGGCGATACGCCTGAGGTGAAGCTGCGCAAGATCTACGAGCGAACCCAACGGATACGCAATACATCCTTCGAGCGGCAGAAATCGCAACAGGAACAGGATCGAGAAAACCTCAAGTCCGCCAGGAGCGTGGAGGACGTTTGGACGCGCGGGTATGGCGACGGAAACCAGATCGCATGGCTGTTTCTCGCTTTGGTGCGCGCGGCAGGCATCCAGGCGGACCCTTTGATCGTGTCGACCCGCGACGTGCATTTCTTCAATCCCAACATCATGAATCCCAACGATCTCAATTCCAATGTCGTGATCGTGACGCTGGACGGAAAGGAATTGTACTTGGATCCGGGAACCGAATTCGCGCCGTTCGGCATCCTGCCGTGGAGCGAAACCGCTGTCCGGGGGTTGCGGCTCGACAAGGACGGCGGCACTTGGGCCAATACGCCCTTGCCCGACCCGAACGCCTCGCGTATCGAGCGCAAGGCACGTCTCAAGTTGACTTCATCCGGCTCGCTCGAAGGCAAGGTGACCGTCACTTATACGGGTCAGGAGGCGCTGTGGCGGCGCCACGAAGAGCGTAACGAGGACGAGGCCGATCGAAAGCAGTTTCTCGAGAACCAGATCAAGGCCGACATTCCCAGCGGCATAGAAGTTGAACTCAGCAATCGGCCGAACTGGAATAGTGCGTCAGCGGCCCTGGTCGCCGAATACGATTTGAAGGTACCCGGTTGGGCCGCCACGGCCGGACAACGGGCGCTGCTGCCCGTCGGGCTGTTCGGTGCTCAGGAAAAGCGGACGTTCCTGCATGCGGCGCGCATACATCCCCTGTACTTCAGTTTTCCCCACCAGAGCGCCGACGACGTGGCCATCGAATTACCGGCGAACTGGCAGGTGAGCAGCGTGCCTAAGCCGCGCAATGACAATCGCACCACTCTCATCTACTCGGTCTCGACCGAAGGCAAAAACGGATCACTGCTGCTGAATCGCGACCTTACGGTGAACATGACACTGGTGAACATCAAGTACTATGAATCGGTGCAGGATTTCTTCCAGGCGGTGCGGGCCGGCGACGAAGAGCAAGTGATCTTGCTCGCTGCCAAGCCTGCGGCGGGGCACTGAAATGCCTGTCAGCCACATTTATCCGACGATTTTCGGCTGCTGCGCGGTCTTGGGAATATTCGGCGCGCATCCAGCGTTGGCGGCGGACGCCCCGCCGTGGATGCACGCGCAGCTCAATGGAGCCCTCCCGGCGCATGATGAGAAAACGGACGCGGTGGTGCTGTTCGCCGAGACGACTCTGACCGTTCAGCCCAACGGCAAAATCAAAAGGCTGTATCGCGAGGTCGTCAAGATTTTGCGTCCGGACGGCGAGGCACGCGGCACCGTACGCGTGTATTTCGATGCGCAGAGCCGAATCACCGATTTGCATGCCTGGTGCATTCCTGTTTCCGGCAAAGATTACGAGGTGAAGGAGAGGGATGCCGTCGAGTCCGCGATCATCGGCGTGGACGGCGGCGAGTTGGTGAGCGATTTGCGCACGAAGACGCTGCGCATCCCGGCAGCCGTCGCGGGCAGCGTCATCGGCTACGAAATCGAACAGGAGCTGCGGCCCTATGTCATGGTCGACAAATGGGACTTTCAAGACACGGTGCCCGTACGCGAGGCCCATTACACTCTGCAGCTGCCGCGCGGCTGGTCCTACAAGGCGAACTGGCTCAATCATGGCGAGGAAAGCCCTACGGAAGCGGCAGCGGGTCAATGGCATTGGTCGATCAACGATGTCCGGGGGATTCGTGTCGAACGGGACATGCCGCCATGGCGGGGAATTGCCGGCAGCATGGTCGTCGCGCTGGTGCCTCCGAGCGGGCAAGACCCGGGCATTCAGAGTTGGCGCGATCTCGGTGCCTGGTATCTCGGGCTCACGCGTGGCCGTCGTGATGCGTCCCCGGAGATCAAGCAAAAGGTCGCGGACCTGACCGCGGCCGTTCCTACCATGCTGGGAAAAATGCAGGCGTTGGCCAGCTTCGTGCAAAACGATGTTCGCTACGTCGCTATTGAACTGGGCATCGGCGGGCATCAACCCCATCCCGCCGCCGAAGTATTCAGCCATCGCTACGGCGACTGCAAAGACAAGGTCACGTTGCTGAGTACGATGCTCAAGGAAATAGGCGTCGAATCCTACTACGTGCTGATCAACACCGAACGCGGGTCGGTCACCGCGACGACGCCGCCGAACCTGGCTTTCGATCACGCCATTCTGGCCATTGCATTGCCTGCCGGCCTCGAGACGGCCACGCTGCAGGCGGGCGTGACGCATCCGAAGCTGGGGAAAATCCTGTTCTTCGATCCGACCAATGAGCTGACGCCGCTTGGCCGATTGTCCGGCGGCCTGCAGGCCAATTTTGGAATGTTGGTCACCCCCGAGGGGGGAGAGCTGCTCGAGCTGCCTCAGCTGCCGGCGGATACCAACGGCATCGAGCGCACGGCGAAAATGACCTTGGATGACAAGGGCACGCTGCGCGGCGACGTGCATGAGGTCAGGTTGGGCGATAGGGCAGCCGCGCAGCGCTATGAATTGCGCTCGACAACTCAGGATACGGATCGTATCAGACCGGTGGAAGCGGTGGCCGGCGCTTCTTTCTCGACATTCCAGATCCTGAAGGCCACGGTCGCGAACCTGCGAGTTGCCGACCGGCCCTTCGAGTGGAACTACACATTGGAGGCCGATAATTTTGCTAAGGCGGCCGGCGATCTCCTATTGGTGCGGCCGCGGGTGCTGGGCAGTAAATCCAGCAGCCTGTTGGAGACCAAGGAGCCGCGCCAATATCCCATCGAATTCGCCGGCCCCGAACGCGATACGGATGTATTTGAAATTACGTTGCCGCCGGGCTACCAGTTGGACGAGCTGCCGCCGCCGGTCAATGTCGATGACGGCTTCGCCGCCTACCACAGCAAGACCGAGATCGTGGGCCGGGTCCTGCGCTATACGCGAACCTTCGAGATCAAGGATCTCAGCGTGCCCGTGAGCAAGGCGGAGCAACTCAGAGACTTCTACCGCATCATCGCCGGCGACGAACGCAATTCGGCGGTGTTGAGGCGCGTACCGCAGTAGGCGGCGTCGCGCCGCGCACGTTCGCGCGCGGCAGCGCGCCGGGTGATTGCGGCAATTTGTAAATACTACCTGCGTGACGCTTGCTCGAAAGCGCCCGAAATACTGAATTAGCTTGTTTGATCGAGGTCGATTGTCCCAATATCGCAGCGGGCCGCGACAATTGCGACTCTGAAAGGACGACATAGATGATATTTAGCGACACCTCCTCGGCCCAGGAGAGTCGGATTCAACGGCGTCTCGTGCAATTAACGCTTGCTGCAATGCTGCTGGGCGCGACGTCCGTTCACGGCGCAGACTCTCTGGCGCCGCCGATCGCGCCGCCTGCTGCGCCCGGACGCCCCGCGGGACTCGCCGATTCGGCGGCGCTGCGCGCCACGATCTTCGGTACGCCTCCGCAGGACATGGCCTCCATGCCGAGCAGAGTGCCGCTGGCGGAAATCAACATCGCCCTGCCTTGGTCGCGGCCGATACCCGATGTGTTCTGGTTCGATCGCAAACTGCGCGTGTGGTTTTCCGCGCAAGACAAACCCGCTCCCTTGGCCATAGTCATTTCAGGCACGGGGAACGACGGCAACACGGCGAAGCTTTCGGTGTTGCGCAGTGCGCTCTATGGCGCCGGCTATCACGTGCTGACCATGCCGTCTCCGACGTTCCCGGGATTCATCGTGTCGACGTCGAGCACGGGGGTCGCGGGCGATTTGATGCAGGACGGCCGCGATCTCTACGCCGCCATGCAGCAGATTGTCGCGCATCTGCCCAGAAGGGTTCGGATCACCGACGTTGACGTGCTCGGTTACAGTCTTGGCGGCGCCAATGCGGCGATCGTGAAATCGATCGCGGGGAAGGAAGGCAAGCTCAGGATTCACCGCGCGGTCATGATCAATCCGCCGGTGAATCTGTTTTCGTCGATTGGGCGGCTCGATGAATTATTCGCGCTGAGCATCGGTTCCGGCGACGAAGGAGTCGAACGGCTATATCGGAGGCTGTATGCCGAACTGGCGAACCTGTACCGGGCATCGGATCGGGTCCAGATCGACGAAGATTTCATTCTCGGCGCCGCCGCGACCGCCCTGAAGACGGACGCGGAATATTCCGCGGCGATTGCGTTGAGTTTCCGCATCAATCTCGAGGATATGTTCTTCGCCGGCGACCTTTATGCCGGCACGGGCGTGGTCGTCGATCCGAAACATCCGCCGAAGGTCGGCGATTCACTCGAGGAGACCCAGCGTATTTTGCGCAACAAGCCATTTTCGGAATACTTCACGAAGGTGTTCGCGCCCTATTACTTGAAGCACCGGCCCAATTCGACCGCCGCATCGTTGATCGCCGACAACCGTCTCAGCATCATCGGCGCCACCTTGCGCAATGACGCAGACTATTACGCGCAGACCAACAGCGACGATCTCATATTGAATGAGCAGGAACTTGCGTGGCTGCGGGACACCCTGGGTTCAAGGATTGCCGTCTACGACCACGGCGGTCACCTCGGCAATGTCGGTGAACGGCAACAAATCGCGGACATGCTCGACATGCTTGCCGGGCGCTGGCCCGGAGCGGCGAAATGAGATTCGTCCTAGGTTTGGGCATTCTCGCCATCGTGCAGGGCTGCGCCTCCCAGGTCAGTATCCGCAGCCTGCCTCCGGAACATCCGGCGGCCGAGAACGCCGCGGCCGTGGAAAGCGCCGCGGCATTCGCCGCTGCAACGAAGGCGAACGGGGCCGAAACCGAAGCGGACGCGGCCGAGACCAAAGGAAGCCCGGCCGGAAGTGAAACCGGTCGGGCAAGCCCAGGCGCTTCGGAGACGCTCCCTCCGGTGACTCCTGAGGATGCGCCGTCCATGTATACCTACGATCCGTGGGAGCGCATCAACCGATTCACCTATCGATTCAATGCGCGTTTCGACGAGGCCGTCTTTCTGCGCGCGGCGAATGCCTATCGCCGCGTTCCCTCGCCGATTCGTTCCGGCGTGCACAACTTCTTCGGCAATCTGTCCGAAGTCGACAGCGTGATCAACTACGCTCTTCAATGGCGCCTAACGTTGGCTGGGCGCAGCCTTGGCCGATTCGTGATCAACAGTACGATCGGCATCGGCGGCCTGTTCGACACAGCGGCCAGGCTCAAACTACCGGGCGCGCCGACCGGCTTGAGCTCGACGCTGGCCAAGTGGGGGATGCATCCGGGCCCCTATCTGGTGATCCCGCTTCTCGGACCTTCGACTTTGCGTGACGGCCTCGGCTTTCTCGGCGACTACGGCACGTCGTACGGAATCAATATTGCGGGGCTGTATCGCGGCAACGTGTCGTGGGCGCTCGGCACAGTCAATGCCGTGGACCAGCGTTCGAACGTCAATTTTCGCTACTATTCGACCGGCTCGCCATTCGAGTATGAAAACATTCGCTTTCTCTACGTACGCAAGCGCTTGATCGAAGACGAAGGCCTGCGGGCGAAACTCTCGAGAAGGCGCGCTCGATCGACCACCCAGCAGGAGAATGCGGTCGGCGAGCCGGCAGGGCAGTGACCGGTGCCTGGTGTCGCGGAATCCTCCAGGTGCCTGCTGTCACGGAATCCTCCACGGGAAATGTCATATTTTCCCTACATCACGGCCGCGCCCTTCGCTGTAGGCTTCCGCCAGAGCACTTCGGTCAGGTGACATTGAGAGCGCCTACGACCAAATGCGGTTGAAGGGATGACCAAAAATATGTCCAGAGCTCATATGTCGCCGACTCATCTGTCCGGCAGACGGTATATCCCGGCAAACGACAGCGCCGTGTCCTTGGAAACACGCGGTACCGCCTACGCGTTCGTCAGGAACCTGGCGCGCGAGGTGTCGAGCGGGAGCGTCGATCTTCCCTGCTTTCCGGAAGTGGTCATCAGGGTGCGCAATGCATTCGCCGATTCGAGCGCCTCGCCGGAGCGAACGGTCAAGATCGTCGGCAGCGAGCCGCGTCTTGCAGAAAAACTCCTGGAAACTGCCCGCTCCGAGGCTTTCAATCCGTCAGGCAGACAGCTGACGGATTTGCGATCCGCCGTCACGCGCCTCGGGCATGAGCTGGTGCAAGGCGCCGCCATGGCGTTCGCGGTGCAACAAATGAAGGACGAGGAGTCCTTGCGCCCGGTTGCCAAGCAGCTCTGCGAGCTGTGGAAAAAGAGCGTCGCGGTAGCGTCGATATGCCGCGTCGTGGCGCGGCGAACGAGCGTGAGCCCGGATCTGGCGTTTCTCACGGGCCTTCTGCACGGGATCGGTCGGCTGTTCATCATTGTTCGTGCGGTGGGCAGCGCAAGGGAGCTCTGCGAGGAACCGAGACTGCTGGATCTCGTTGCCGGTTGGCACGCATCGATCGGCAAAGCGGTGTTGGAAACCTGGGGCTTTGCCGAGGAGATGGCGGAAGCCGTCAACGACCAGGATGCGTATGAGCGCCGGCCCAGCAACGCGGCGGACTTGTCGGATGTGCTCATCGCGAGCGTCATTCTGGCCGACTCGTTGGAGGCGCCCGATCCTAGAACCATCGAGATGAACGGCGCAAGCGCCTTTCAGACGATTGGTTTGTCCGAACAGGACTGCGCGGCGATATTGACGCACGCCGAGCGCCAGCTGGGCTCGCTGCAAGATGCTCTGGGGTGCAATTGAAGCAGACCCCTCGTGCCCGTCTTCTCATCGTCGACGACGAGCGCGATTTGCTCATGGCTTTCTGCCGCGTGCTGGAAGCAGAGGGTTATTCGGCCATGGGGGCCGCCTCCGGCCTGGAGGCTCTCAGTGCCTTGCGAGCGGCGGCGGCCGATGAATCGAGCAGATTCGATATCCTCATCACCGATCTGATGATGCCCTTCATGGACGGCATAGCCTTGTTGCGCGAAGCGCGCAACATCGACGGCGACCTTGTCAGCATCATCATGACGGGTCATGGCACGATCGGCACGGCTGTGGAAGCTATGAAGGGCGGCGCCCTTGATTACATCCTCAAACCCTTCAATCTCAGCGTCGTCGCGCCGGTGCTGGCGCGCGCGATGGCTGTCAGACATCTGCGCCGCGAAAACGCCGCGCTCGTTCAACAGGTCGCCAATCGCTCCGCGGAACTCGAGGCGGCGAATCGTGATCTGCGAGGCGCAAACAAGGAGCTCGACGCATTTGCCCATTCCGTCTCGCACGATTTACGTCAGCCGCTCAATTACATTATCGGCTTCTCTGAATTCCTGATCACCGAAAAGCCGGGGGCATTGAACGCCAAACAGAAGGAGATTCTGGGCGATATCCACCACGGCGGCAATCATCTGCTGCGCCTCACCGACGACCTCCTGCAGTTCTCGCGCTTGAGCCAGCATGCGCTCAAGAAGGAGGATGTGAACATGGAGTCTCTCGTATGGGAAATCCTTCGCATGATGCAGTCAGCCGAGGCTCCCCGAAAATTCGAACTCCATGTGGGTCCGCTTCCCAATGTGTCCGCGGATCCGTCGCTACTCAGGCAAGTGCTCGTGAACCTGCTGGCCAACGCATTCAAATTCACCCGGCGCGTGGCCACGCCGGTAATCGAAGTCTTCGGGCAAATTCGCGTCTGCGAAGCGACTTACTGCATCCGCGACAACGGTGCCGGCTTCGATATGGCCAATTCGAAACGCTTGTTCTCCATATTTCAACGATTGCACGGCGAGGAGGAATTTGAGGGGACAGGCGTCGGTCTCTCCATCGTTCAACGCATCGTCGAGCGTCACGGAGGAACAATCACGGCGGAGGCGGCGGTCGATAGGGGCGCGACATTTACCTTCGCGCTGCCAACCTAGGGGTCGCGTCGAATGCCGCGTCGCATCGATGCCGTGTCGCATCGAATGCTGCGCGGCGTCGAACCGTCACACACCGGGCTTGAGCTGGGGGAGGAGGCGGTCGTATTCTTTTTTGACTACCGCATAACACTCGCAACTGCGCCGCTCCAACTCGCAGCGATCCAAAACCGTGATGTGGCCGCGCACGTAGTGAATCAATCCGGCTTCCTGCAAATGGAGCGCTGCTTGGGTGACGCCTTCTCGGCGCACGCCGAGCATGTCGGCGATCAATCTTTGGGTCATTTCGAGCTTGTCGCCTTGCAACCGATCCAGGCTCAAGAGTAGCCAGCGGCACAATTGCTGATCCAGGGAATGATGGCGATTGCAGACCGCCGTTTGAGCCATTTGCGTGGTCAACGCCTGGGTATAACGCAACAGCAGGTGCAGCACCGCCGAAGATCGTTTGAACTCTTGCTTGAACCGGTCGGCGGCCATCCGGAGGCCCGCGCCGCCGCTCTGCACCAGTGCACGGCTTGAAGTCGACCCGCCGCCCGTGAACAATGAGATGCCAACGATACCTTCGTTGCCGACGACGGCAATTTCCGCAGATGCGCCGCTCTCCATCACATAGAGGAGCGATACGATCGAGGTGGACGGAAAATAAACGTGGCTCGAAGTTTCACCGGACTCGAAGAGCACGCCTCCGAGCGGCATTTCCACCCATTCTAGGTGGGGAAGCCAGCGGTTCAGTACGTTCGTCGACAGCGCTGCGAGCAGCTGGTTCTGTCTGGGGTCCGGAGCGGTATGCGTCACCGAATCCATCGGTAACCGACATCCTCCCTGCAAATACTGCACTGCACTTGCATCATCCATTCCATGCGTTGCGGAACATGCAATCGGCGCGGTGCGCATCACTGCGTCACCCATCGCGATAATCTCATTTTACGATAACGCTGAAATCGATCGCTCACAATGGCGCTGCCTCGTTTGCAGGGTTCGAGGAATGCCAATACAGGCATTCCCCTAACGAACCCATGCAGCGTTGTCACGCTTTCCCTACATCGCAAACAATCAGCGGCCTCTACGCTGCAAGAAGTATCAGTCGCAAGAGACCATAGGGATAGCAGTATGGAAGTGCATCTTGAACGCGGCCCCCGACCGGTGGAGGACGCGACGGACCCTCTTCACGACACCACCATCATGCAGCAGCTGGTGCCGCAGTGGCAGTGCCGGGTGCTCGTCGTCGACGACGACGACATCGTACGCGCGCAACTCTCAAACGTGCTCAAGCGGGCCCATTTCGAGGTCGAAGTTGCCGCATCCGGGGAGGAAGCCATTCGGATGCTCGACAAGGCGAACTGTCAGATCGTGCTGACCGATTGGCAAATGCCGGGCATGGATGGCCTGGCGCTGTGCCGCAGGGTGCGGCTCGAGCACGTCCAGGGATATGTCTACGTCATGATGCTCACGGTGCGCGGCAGCAAACAAGACATGCTGCAGAGTCTCGCCGCCGGCGCGGATGACTACATCGTCAAAGGATCCTCTGTCGAGGAGATTCTTGCGCGAATGGAGGTCGCGCGCCGCATCACCCACCTCGAGTGCTCGCTGCGCTTGAGCAATCGGGAAAACAAACGCCTGTCGGTGACCGATCCCTTGACGGGGGCGCACAACCGGCGATATTTGATGAAATACCTGCCGCGCGAACTAGCCCGTGCACAGCGCTACAACCGGCCCCTGTCCGTGCTGTATTGCGACGTCGACGGATTCAAGAAGGTCAACGACAGCATGGGTCATGGTGCGGGAGACCGCGTTTTGCAGGAGTTCGTCCTGCGCGCCACGCGCTGCATTCGGGAAAAAAGCGACTGGCTCGCCAGATGCGGCGGCGACGAATTCATCGTCGTCATGCCCGAAACGGATCTCAAAGGCGCAAATTGCGTTGCCCAGAAATTGCGCCGCATTTTCGCAAGCCCGCCGCTGATCATCCACGAGCGCCCGCTCAAGATGACCGTCAGCATCGGGGTCGCCGCATTGGAGACGCATCGGGAACTATCGCAGACGTCGGCGGTGGAACTGCTCCGGACAGCCGATCACAGGCTCTACGCGAGCAAGCAAGCCCGTAAAGATCGGGTGGCGTCAACCTAACGAGGGCGCCGCGTCCGGGGCCGCGCCCTGCTTGCGCGCGAACGCCCGTGAAATGTAGCCCGCGAACTCGGTCTGCAGACGCATTTCCGCATCGTCGAAAAATTGCGGCTTCTCGGTCATCAGCACCAGCCGCCCCATGCACCCGTTGCCGGCGCTCATGGGCAGTGCGGCGATGGAGCGGTAGCCGCGGTCGAGCATCTCTCCGCGCAGCCGCACGCTTTGATCCGTGCTTTGCAGTTCATTGCAAATGGCGGGCCGCTGAGACGCCAGGGCAACCGTCAGCAGATCATCCTGCTCGGTCAGTTCCGCCGACATCCTGCGCGCGAGCGCCACGGCATCATCGCCGTCGCCGGCCGCGGCGGCGAGCACGATTTTGCCGGAACTCGAATCGAGAACCTCGATGTAGGCCAGCCGAAAATGTCCCTGATGGATCGCGAGGCGGCATGCCTCCTTGCAGAGTTCATCGCGATTCGGCGCCCGCTGTATCAGCAAATTGGTGCCGCCCAGCAGCGCATACACGCGATTCACATAATTGACCCCGGTATCGGTCAGCTGCCGCAGCCGGCCCTCGCTGCGATTGAGCTTTTCGGACTGCCATTTGAGCGCGAGATGCAGATTGAGGTTTTCGTAAATTCGCCCCGCCACCGTCCCCATGTGAAGCATGAGTGCCTCATCCTCGGCGTCGAATTCGTCGGCGCCGATTTTCTCGGCAAGACATATCCAGCCGTACGCCCGCGTCGGCGTCATCAGCGGAACCGCGAGGAATGCCCGCGCCGACGGATAGCCGCTCGGCAAGCCTGCGTCAGCTGCATTGCCGTGTGAACTGCCGAGCCTCCAGGGAACGCGGCTGCTCATGATCAGGCCGAGCGGCCCCGCGTCGAGAGCGGGCGCCGGCGGAGGAGCGCTGCCAAAGTCGATGCCGCTGGTCGAGTAGAATAAGCCGCCGGGGCCCGTCTTCTCGGTCACCGCGATCACCGCATATAGAGCGCCGAATAAATTGCGCGCGTCGGCGCACACCTTTTCCAGCAACGCGTGCGGCTCGAGTGCGGAGGCGGCCTCCAGACTGAATTTCGAGATCGCCTCGAAGCGCGAGCGGAAGGCGGTGAGGGCGGTGGCCCGTTCCGTGAGCTTGTCGGTAACCAGGCGCAGATGTTCGCGATCGAAGTTGTCCGGCAACGGATCAGGATCCGACTCACACACGCCCGCGAGCACCTGCTCGACGGCCCTGAGCAAATCGGCCGCCGGACTTGGTTTTACGACCACGTGGGCCACGCCACAGGCATGCGCGAGCTTGTGCGCCTCGCGTTCGTGATAATTGGCTGTGTAGAAAATGACCGGTATCAGGCAGAGGTCCGGATCGATGCGCAGCGCACGCACGAATCCGTAGCCATCCATGGTGGGCATCATGATGTCCGAAATGATGAGCTGCGGCCGCCGCGCACGCGCCTGGCGCAGTCCGTCCAGCCCGTCGCTCGCTTCGACAGTCAGATGTCCGTCGCTGCTCAGCAGCGTAACCAGCAGTTTGCGGTTATTGGCATTGTCGTCGACAACGAGGATCGTCGCCATCAGGGCGGCAGCACGGAGGTGCGGTACTCGGTGAGAAACCGCGCCAATCCGCTCAATTGAGGTCCGAGCCCGGACTTGACCATATAACCCGCGATGAATTCCCGATAGGCATGCGCCCGATCGACATCCGATCCCGATGTGGTCAACACGAACACCACCGTGCCTCGCAGTTGCTCGTCCGAGCGCAACTCGCGGAGAAATTCGATGCCGTTCATGCGAGGCATGTTGAGGTCCAACAAAACGAGATAGGGCTTGGCGATCTGCCGGGTCGAGTGCTTGCCGCGAAGTATCTCCAAAGCAGCCATACCGTCCTCCGCGATCACGATCGAGCAGTCCATGCCGTGCTTGCGCATGCCGCGCACCACCGCCTCCGCCGCCACGTCGTCGTCGTCGACCACCAAGAGGGAAAATGCAGCGGCTTTAGTCACGTGCCTTCAGCCATTGAATTCGCGGCCACCATACGCGGAAAGTGGTACCGCGCACTCCCGCTGTCGACTCGAGCTTGATGCGGCCGCCATGCGCTTCCACCAGGCGCTTGCTCAACGCCAGTCCGATTCCCGAATGATCGTGCGCTCCGGCCGCCAGCGTCTGGAACATTCGAAACACCCGTTCGTGAGAGGCGGGCGGAATACCTGGTCCGTCATCCGCCACGGTCAATACGCAGTAGCGGCCAGCGTCCTGCGCCTGCACTTCGATGTTTCCGCTGGACCCATCGTGGTGCTTCACCGCGTTGCCGATGAGATTGCGCAGCACGCTCTCGAGCGGCGCCTTATTGGTCATGAAGGGGCGCGACTCGATCTTGACCGTGATATTGAAGCCGGGCGGGCGCGGCAGAATGTCCAAGACACCGTCGATCAGGGCGTGCAGGTCGACGGATACCACGTCGCTCGATGTGGTCCCGGCGTGCGCGTAGGCCAATAGATCGTCGATTACGCATCCGAGGCGCTGAATACGGTCCGCGACGCGCCCGAAGTTGCGTTTGACCTCCTCGTTCGCGGCATCGCCCAGATCCTCCATGATCCAGGTGACGAGGTCGGCAATGCCGCGCAGCGGTGATTTCAGATCATGAGAGGCCGCGTAGGTGAATTCCTCCAAGTTGGCGTTGGCTTGACGCAGTTCCAACTGCAAGGTGCTGCGCCGCGTAATGTCGGTCACCGCCGCCAGCACCAGCCCGCCGTCGTCGGCCGGCACGGGGTTGAGGCCGATCTCCACGGGAAATTCCGATCCGTCCTTGCGTCTCGCGGTCAAATCTCGATCCACGCCCATTTGGCGCATGGATGGGGCGGCGGCAAAGGCGTGGCGGAGCGTCCCGTGGACCGCGCGAAGCCGGTCCGGCAGGAGCATCTCCAGCGGGTTGCCGATCAATTCGGCCCGATCATAGCCGAACATGACTTCGGCCTGAGGATTCGCAAGTACGATTCTGCCCGCCGCATCCACCATGATCATGGCGCACGGCGCCGCCTCGACGATTTTCTGAAACAACCGCTCGTGACGCTTGCGCACCGAGATGTCGACGATGCTCTCGACCACCATCATCCCCTCGGGAGTCTTGAGAGCGTTGATGCCGATTTCGATCGGAAACTCGGTTCCGTTCGCCCGCAGACCGAAGAGTTCGCGGCCGGCGCCCATGGCGTGCGACTGAAAGTCCTTCGACTCGCTTTCGCGCAGCAACGCGTGTCCGGAGCGGAACCGCTCAGGCACAAGGTGTTCTATTGGACTATTCAGAAGCTCCTCGCGCCCGCGGCCAAACATCCGTTCGAGCTCCGCATTGACCAGTACGATGCGGCCGTCGGTCATGGTCAGCGCGACTCCATTCGGAACCGACTCGACGACCCGAGACATCATCTGTTCGATGACGCCTCGCGACAATTGGGGGTGTAGGGCAAACGACCCGGTAAGCGAATCCGTGGCACTCAATCCGTTTCAATTCCTTATGTTCGGATAAAACTAGCTTACGCTCGAAGCGGTGCTGCATCAACGCGTTCACTGACGCGGCTCGCAAATTGAGGGAATGCTATGTGCGTTTCCGCACATAGGAACTGCGGCGCATCATCGCTCTCCGTTTACGTCGAATGAGCGCAAATGGGCTTCAGAACACAGTTCCATAGCCGATCCTGAGTAGTATGGGTCGCGCAAGAACGACGGGAGCATGGAGCAAGGAACGCATCCTTTGAATAAGATTTCGCTGATCGCCGGAGTATTGGTGGTGGACGACCACGGGATCGTGCGCGAGGGACTCATCGCTCTGCTCGCGGCACAGGACGGCATACGCGTCCTCGGATCCGCCGCGTCGGGACAGGAGGCCATTCTGGCCGCGGAACGGCTCAAGCCCGACATCGTCATCATGGATCTCGTTCTGCCGGACATGAACGGCATCGATGCGACGCATAGAATCGTTCGAATCCTACCGCTGACACGCGTCATCATTCTCTCCGCGAGCCACAACATCGAGAACGTGTACCGCGCATTGCGTTCAGGCGCCTGCGGCTACGTCGTCAAGGACGCGCTGGGGGAAGAACTCATGGACGCGGTCAGGGCGGTCAGGAACGGCAAACAGTTCCTCAGCCCCAAAGTGGCGCCGCCGGCCGTCGAGGGCGCCGGGTGCTATTCGATGCCAAAGAGCCCGCTGGAACGCCTCAGTTTGCGCGAGCGGGACGTGCTGCATCGAGTCGTAGCGGGGGCTTCCAGCGCCGTCATTGCGCGCAATCTGTCGCTGTCGCGCAAGACGGTCGACACCTACCGCTCGCGATTGATGGCGAAGCTCGGCGTATGCAATCGATCGGCGTTGATTCGCTTTGCCATCGAAAACGATTTCATGGCATAGCGGGACTCCGCGGGCAGGAGAAAACATGCAGTCAAACAATCATGCCGGAAAGTTCGCCAGGGGCGGGCCGGGCTTCGACGACGCCGCTCTCCCGGGTCCACGGGAGGCGCATGAACGATGCCGCATACTCGTGGTCGATGACGATGCATTGGTGCGCGCAAGGCTGGCGGCTCTGCTGCGAGCATCTCAGTTCGAGGTGGAATCGGCCGATTCCGCCGAGGATGCGCTGCGCATCATGGCGACCACGCGCTGTCAGGTTCTGCTCACCGATTGGCTGATGCCCGACATGGACGGCTTGTCGCTTTGCCGAAATGTGCGCGCCAACAGCAGCGACAGATATGTATACGTCCTGATGCTGACCATCCGCAGCGGCAGGGAAGACTTGCTGGCCGGACTCGCGGCGGGAGCGGACGACTATGTGGTGAAGGGAGCACCGGTCGAGGAGATCCTGGCGCGCGTGGAGGTGGCCCGGCGCATCACCCACTTTGGGCAGGCATTGCGCTCCAGCAAGCATGAGAACGGGCGGGACTCCCTGATCGATCCGCTCACCGGGGCGCACAACATGCGGTATCTCATGAAATACCTGCCGCGCGAACTCGAACGGTCGCGGCGCTATGGCCATCCATTGGCGGTCCTCAGCTGCGACGTGGACGGATTCAAGCAAATCAACGATCGCTATGGACGCGATGCCGGCAATGAGTCGTTGCGGGCATTCGTTGCGTGCGCAGAGAGCTGCATTAGAAAGGACTGCGATTGGCTCGCGCGCGTCAGCGGCGACGAGTTCATGATCGTGTTGCCGGAAACGAAGGTGCATGGGGCAAAGCGCGTTGCGCAAAGATTGCGCGAAGCCTTGGCCTCCTTTCCGGTAGTCACGAAGGCCGGGCCCGTGGCTTTTACGGTCAGCGTGGGCATGACCGCGGTCGAGCCGAAGCACGAGCGCGATGGCGCGTCCAAACTCGAAGACGTACTGCGGGCGGCGGACCGTGGTTTGTATGCCAGCAAGAGACGCGGCGGCGATCACGCGACGGCCGCCACGGTATCCGGTACCAGAGCGGCCGCAAGAGGCGCGCAGACAGGGAGCAAGTATGACATCCACTAGGCATCGGTCGCGCAAGGAGTTCTTGCAAAAGACACCCAGCGACGGACTCGAAGAGTTGCGTCTGGCTTTCCATGCCAGGCTACAAAGCGACCGCGTACATTTTGCGACGCTCAGCGCAGCGCTTGCGCGTGCCGAGGAAAGTCCCGGGTGGATTTTCCAGGACTTGCAGTTTCGCGCTCACAAGATCCGAGGCGGCGCCGCGATATTCGAGATCGCCGCGGTCGAAGCGGCGGCCTTTGCTTTGGAACAGGCCGCCATCTGCGCGGTCCAGTCGAATGCAAATAATACGGACGTCAGGGTGTGGGCCTCGCTCGAAGCCTTGGTTAGTTTGATGGGAGCGCTCGACGCCGATGCTGCTCCGGCGCAATTGCCGGGACCGGATCACCTCTTGAACACCGGAGCGGCCAAAAGCCTCGAGCGGTGAGATGCGCGTACGAGCGACACAGATAGCAGCGCTCGGTCAGTAAAGATTCGTTTGGCGCCAAACTACCCTGCGTACACCGGGTCGAGTATAGTCGAGCCACGCGCCCTGGAGAGCGCGCCAAGGGAGCCCACGCGCATGAACGATCCGGACAGATCGAATGGTGGAGCGGCGCACAGCTGGCTGGATGGCACCATCCGCCGGTTCGGCTTTCTATCGACGATGCGTGAAATCCACCACGTCAAGCGCGCCTGTCGCGAGTGCTTGGAGCTATACCGACAAGTTGAGCGGGAGAAAGCCGGTTCCACCGCCGCAGAACGATACGCATATGTGGTGGCCAGTCGAACCGGAGCGGACATCGACGGCGTCAAGTCCATCATGAGACATGTCGGGGACAGTTTTGCGGCATGGCCGACCGAGCGGCCCGTGAATTTTCGCGACGTGGTTCAATATCTCGCGATCACCGAATGCCTCAGCGAAGCCGTGTCCGAAAGCGGTGTCCGCGCCGAAGTGTCGGCGGTTGTTGCCAAGTTGATTCCTGAGAGTCTGTAGCGCCGCCCCACGCTAACAGCGCTGGTTCGTGTGATGCGCGAGCTCGACGCCGATACCGTTGCTCACGCCACCCCTCTTTCCGCCAGGAACTCACCCAAGATTCTCGCGGTGTGACTTTTGTCCGGCTTGCGGACGATGGCTTCGGGCGCACCTTGCGCGACGATCCGCCCGCCGCCGTCGCCGCCGTCCGGACCCAGGTCGACGATCCAATCCGCTTCGGCCATGATGTCTAGATTGTGTTCGATCACGACGACGGTGTTGCCGGTGTCGACCAGGCGATGCAGGACGCGCAGGAGTTTCTCGACATCCGCCATGTGCAGGCCGACCGTCGGTTCATCGAGCACATAGAGGGTGTGCTGACCCTCGCGGCGCGCGATATCGATGCCAAGGGCATCGGTGCGCACCTTCGCGAGTTCGGTGACCAGCTTGATCCGTTGGCTTTCGCCGCCCGAAAGCGTCGGGCTGGGTTGTCCCAGGCTGAGGTAGCCGAGTCCGACTTCCGCGAGCAGGCTCACCGGGTGGTGCACGCTGCGCTGGGCCGCGAAGAAGTCGAGCGCGTCGTCGACGCTCATGGCCAGGGTCTCGCCGATGCTCTTGCCCTTGAACAGGACGCCCAACGTCTCCGGGTTGAAGCGCTTGCCGCCGCAGACGTCGCACAGAACTTGCACATCGGGCAGGAAGCTCATTTCGATGCGCTGCATGCCCTGACCCTCGCAGGCTTCGCAACGGCCGCCGGCCGTGTTGAAGGAAAATCGGCTGGCCGTGAACCCTCGAATGCGCGCTTCGGTGGTGTCGGCGTAGAGGCGCCGAATGGAGTCCCAAAATCCGATGTAGGTCGCGGGGCAGGAGCGCGGGGTTTTACCGATCGGAGTTTGATCGACCTCGAGGACACGGCTGATTTGCTGCCACCCCGTGATCGCATCGCATCCCTCGAGGACGAATTCCGGCCCGCGCTTGCGCTCGGGCCGGTGGGAGCGCGTCAACAGCCGCTTCAAGTTGCGCAACAATACATCCCGCGCCAGCGAGGACTTGCCGGACCCGGAGACCCCGGTGACCACCGTCAATCGTTCGAGCGGAATGCGCGCATCGACCTTGCGAAGATTGTGAAGCGTGGCACCGCGGATCTCGATCGCGGATGTATCGCGACCGATGCGGCGGCGACGGGAGCGCGAATGCTGCAATGGCGCCGCCAGACAGCGGCCGGTTGCGGATACTCCCAAGCGGGCGAGTTCTGTCGCCGTCCCTTGCGCCACGACATGGCCGCCCCGAGTGCCCGCGCCCGGACCCAAGTCGATCACATGATCGGCGCGCCGAATGGTCTCTTCATCGTGTTCCACCACGACCAGCGTATTGCCCTTGGCGCGAAGTCTGTCCAGGGTGTGGAGCAGCGCGCCATTGTCGCGCGGGTGCAAACCGATGGTGGGCTCGTCCAGCACGTAGCACACACCTTGCAGGTTGGACCCGAGTTGAGCTGCCAGGCGAATGCGCTGCGCCTCACCCCCCGAAAGGGTCGGAGCCGCGCGGTTCAATTGCAGATAACCCAAACCGACGTCGCACAGAAAACTCGTGCGTGCCGCAAGCTCCGCCAGCAGATCACGCGCAATGTCGCGTTCGCGGCCAACCAGCTTCAGGGCTTGCAGGGTCGCGGCGAAATTCCGTACCGGTAAATCGGTGAGTGCGGCGATCGACCGGTCTCGGAACAATACGTGTAATGCAACGGGATTGAGGCGTAGACCTGCACAGTCGGGACAGGCGGCCGGTTGCGCATCCTCCGCCGGCGCAGCGCCCGCAGCGTCGGCGCGCGGGGCGCCGGCTTGGGGCCTCCCGGCGTCCCGCCACGTAGATTCTTCACCGCTCTGTTCGGCGTCGAATTGCTCCAACTGCAGTCCGGTGCCGAAGCAACTCTTGCACCAACCATGCTTCGAATTGAAGGAGAAGAGCCGGGGGTCGAGTTCCGGAAAGCCCGTACCGCAGTTGGGGCAGGCGCGTTTGGTCGAAAAGACGCTAGACGTAGCCGAATCGGCGGTCGACGCCACGTGCACGACCCCCTTTCCATGCTCCAGCGCCAAATCGAGCGCCCGGCGCAGTTCGGCCTCGCGCGCCGCGCTCACCGTCAGCGTTGCCACGGGCAGTTCGATGTTGTGCTCGATGAAGCGGTCGAGCCGCGGCCACTTCGTCGTCGGGAGCAGCGTGCCATCGACCTGCAGATGCGAAAAACCCTTGCCGCGCGCCCATTTGGCGAGCGCCGTGTACAGGCCTTTGCGCGCCACGATGAGCGGTGCCAGCAGAGAGACGCTCTTGCCGCGATAGTCCTTGAGCAGGCGCGCGGCGATGGCGTCCGCGGACTGCGGCTCGATGCGCGCCTCGCAGACAGGGCAGTACTGCACGCCCAGCTTCACGTACAGCAGGCGCAGGAAATGATAGATCTCGGTGAGAGTCGCCACCGTGCTCTTGTGGCCGCCGCGGCTGGTGCGCTGCTCGATGGCCACAGTGGGCGGAATGCCGAAGATGACGTCGACATCGGGCCGCGATGCCGGCTGCACGAATTGCCGCGCGTAGGCGTTCAGGGACTCGAGGTAACGGCGCTGCCCTTCGGCGAACAGGATATCGAACGCCAGGGTGCTCTTGCCGCTGCCCGATACGCCGGTGATCACGGTGAAGCGGTTAAGACCCAGATTCACGTCGACACTCTTGAGATTGTGTTCGCGGGCGCCACGAATCTAGATGGACGTGGGCAGCCCCGAACGCTGCGCCAATCCGTCCTGAGTGCGAGCGATCGCTTGCGCGCCGTAACGCGGGCCGCCGGCATCGCGAACGGCGGCGTTCACCGCGTCCATGGCGCCGCTGCCGCTCGCCCCGTCCGGAGCGCCGCTGCCGTACGCGGGGCCGAATGACGAGGGATTGTCCGCGTCGAGGAGCGCGCGCCCGGTGTGCGAGGCCGCGACGCGCATGACCTCGGCGGGCGTGCCGACGCACACGACGTCGCCGCCGGCTCCGCCTCCCTCGGGTCCCAAATCGATGATCCAGTCGGCGGCGCGCACCACATCCAAATTGTGCTCGATCACCAACAGCGAATGGCCGGCGTCGATCAGCCGCCGAAAGGCGCGCAGGAGCTTGGCGACATCGTCGAAGTGCAGGCCGGTGGTGGGCTCATCGAACAGAAACAGCGAGCCGCGGCGCGTCGGAGCGACTGCCGCGGCCGGTGCGGTTTTTCGCGCAGTCGCTTCCTTTTGCGCAGTCGCCTTGCGAGCGGCCTTCCTGGAGGCCTGCACGCGCACGGCATTCTCGGCCAGATGACCCGCCAGCTTGAGGCGCTGAGCCTCGCCCCCCGAGAGCGTCGGCACCGGTTGCCCCAGGCGCAGGTAATCCAGGCCGACATCGGCCAGCGGCGCGAGCACCAAGCACACTTCGGTGTCGGCGGCGAAAAATGCCAGCGCTTCTGACACCGTGAGGTCGAGAACATCGGCGATGCTCTTCGGCGGCGCATCGCCGCGCGACAACTGCACCTCGAGCACTTCCGCCCGATAGCGCCGGCCGTCGCAATCGGGACAGCGCAGGTACACGTCGGACAGGAATTGCATCTCGACGTGTTCGAAGCCGTTGCCGCCGCACCCCGGGCAGCGGCCGTTGCCGGCATTGAAACTGAAGGTGCCGGCGGTGTACTTGCGCGTCACGGCCAGCGGCAATCGGGCGAACAAATCGCGAATCGCATCGAAGGCGCCGACATAGCTCGCGGGATTCGAGCGGGTCGTGCGCCCGATACGGCTCTGGTCCACCATGACGACATCGGCGATCAATTCCGCGCCCTCGATCGCGCGGTGCAGTCCGGGGTTTTCGGTGGGTTTGCCCTTGGCGCGCAGCAGCGCCGGATACAGGATGTCGTGCACCAGGGTGGACTTTCCCGAGCCGCTGACGCCGGTGACGCATACCAGGCGCTCGAGCGGAATGTCCACGTCAATATTTTTGAGATTGTGTTCCGTCGCGCCCTGGAGGCGCAGAACGCCGGCGGCCGCCGCGTTGGCGGTGCCGGCCGCGCCTGTGCCAGCCGCGCCCCGGCCGGTCGCGCTCAGGCCAGCCGTGCCCCGGTCAACCGCGCCCGTACCGGCGGCGCCGATTTGCGGAATCTCCACTCGCTTGCGGCCAAACAGATAGTCGGCGGTGAGCGATCCCTTGGCCTTGGCGAGGTCTGCGATGGGCCCGAAGAATACGATTTCGCCGCCGTGCTCGCCCGGGCCGGGGCCAATGTCGAGTACGCGATCCGCGGCCTGCATCACCTTCGGATCATGTTCGACCACGACCAGCGTATTGCCGGCGTCGCGCAAGCGATGCATGACTCCGACGATGCGGCCGACGTCGCGCGGATGCAGGCCAATCGACGGCTCGTCCAACACGAACAGGGTGTTGACCAGCGAGGTGCCGAGCGCGGTGGTGAGATTGATCCGTTGTACCTCGCCGCCGGACAAGGTGCGCGACTGGCGGTCGAGGTTCAAATAGCCCAAGCCCACGTCCGTCAAATATTCGAGGCGGGCGCGGATTTCCCGCAGCAGCAAGTCGGCGGCTTCGTCGAGCGGCGGCGGCAAGTCGAGCGCCGCGAAAAAGCGGCGGCAGTCCTCGATCGGCAATAGCATCATTTCGCGGATGTTGATGCCGGGATTACCGACTCGCCACAGCAGGGCGTCCGGCTTCAGGCGCGCGCCGTTGCATGCGCCGCATTCCGTATAGGAACGGTAGCGCGAGAGCAGCACGCGGATGTGCATCTTGTAGGCCTTGGTTTCGAGCCAGGCGAAGAAGCGGCGCACTCCGTACCAGACATTCTTGGTCCACTCGCCCTCACCCTCGATCACCCAGGCGCGTTCGGCGTCGGTCAAGTCGCGCCAGGGAGTGTCCGTGGGGATGGCGCGCTTGCGCGCGTACTTGAGAAGATCCGCTTGGCATTCCTTGTAGGACTCGGTCTGCCAAGGCTTGATGGCCCCTTGGCGAAGACTCAATGCCGTATCCGGAATGACCAAGCCATAGTCGACACCAATGCTGCGGCCGAAGCCGCGGCAGGTCTCGCAGGCGCCGATGGGTGAATTGAAGCTGAAGGTGCTGGGGCTGGGGTCCTTGTAGCTGATGTCGCAGTCCGGACAGTGCAGTCCGGTGGAGAAGCGCCAGGGCGCGGCATCGCGCGGGTACACATCGAGACGGCCTTGACCCACCTTCAGCGCGGCCTCGATGGCATCGCCGGCTCGGGCGGGATCCACGCTGGACCACCGAAAACGATCCTGAATCACCTGCAGGGTGCCGCCGCGCTTTTCATGGATTCGCGTGTAGCCCTGACCGGCCAGCAATCCCATGATCTCGGCCTCGGTAAAATTTTTCGGGATCGGCACCGGAAAGGTCAGCAGCAGCGGCGGATCGCCGCTGCCCTGGGTGAGCGTGTTCAACGACTCTCGTATGCTCGCGGTCGTGTCGCGCCGCACCGGCCGGCCGCAGCCTTGGCAGTGCAGCACCCCCGCACGCGCGAACAAAAGCTTCAAGTGATCGTTGAGCTCGGTCATGGTGCCGACGGTGGAGCGCGAGGTTCGCACCGGGTTGGTTTGATCGATGGCGATCGCGGGCGGGATTCCGTCGATGCGGTCGACCAGCGGCTTATCCATGCGGTCCAGGAACTGACGCGCGTAGGGCGAGAAGGTCTCGACGTAGCGGCGCTGGCCTTCGGCATACAAGGTGTCGAAGACCAGCGAGGATTTTCCGGAGCCGCTCACCCCGGTCACGACGATCAACTCATTGAGCGGCAGATCGAGATCGAGACTCTTGAGATTGTTCTGGCGGGCGCCACGGATGCGGATGGCATCCGAGCGGGGCGGATCGAAAGGTGGCATTCCTGTAAGTTTACAGGATGTGTCAAGTTCAGCGGCCCGCGAACTGCTCCATCATGAGCCCGGTGCCGCCGCGCGTGACATGCGCCACGATGGCGGTGCGGCGATGGATCTTGGTGACCAACCCCAAGTTGATCGCGAAGGCCAACTGGACCTGCTGTCCCTTGCGCAGCCCAAGATTTTCCGTCTCGACGAACACGCCGTTTGCGCTCAGGTTTTTAGCCTTGCAAATTCGACTCTTTCGTCCTGACATCACCACGTACACAGTGGTGCGTGCGCGGTGTCGAGTGTGCAAGCGGCGCTCCATCCGTTCGGTCCCTTTAGTTAGAATCTCTTGGCTGGGATGAACATTATGCACATCGCGAAGTACTTAGCGAAGTGTTCAGTTGCCTGGGCGCGGATATGTAAGGCGCAATTTTGATATGTAAAATCAAGAACCTAGATACGTCCGGTGAGGCCGGAAAAAATCGACCGCAGAGCGGACGGATATTTAGGCGGGTTCTTTGCGCCGAATGGCGAGTTGTTCCGGGGCTTCGATCCCCATCTTGACGCGCCGTCCCGTTCCGCCCAGCAGAGTGATCTGGATGGGACCGTTCGCGAACAACTCTGCCATGGTCATGTTTGCGTCAGCCCCGTCCGCCGGTTGGATGACGATGGATTCATCGGCACGACGGCTGAGCACTAACATGGTTCAAGCCCGCGCCAGCGCGCGCAGCGCTTTGGCGAGGGTCTTTCCTTGGGGACTGTAGGTGATCGCGGGTCCGCCACGCACGATATCGAGCAGCTGCTGGACCTGATGTTGGCGGACGTGGACGATATAGCCATTGACTTCGTTCGCGGAGCGGCAGCCGGCAATCAGCTCCATCAGCACCCGCCAGCGCTCGGCGACCGTCGCCGCCAGTCCGAGGGTATTCGGTGCAGCCCACAGCTCGCGGCGTTCCGCTTCGAGTTTCTCGATGCTTTCCAGGATGCGGATTTTCTCGGCGGCCTTTTGTTCGACCGCCTGAGGGGAGTCGCCGGTGAGGGCGGTGCGCTCGGCGTCCAAAGTCGCCGCCAGGGAGCGCGCGACGTCAATCTCGCGATCCAGTACATCCTCGAGACGGCGGCGTGCTTCCTTCTCCATGGATTTACTTCAGCCCGCGCTCGAACTGCAACATTTTATCGGCGACCCGAGCGGCGTCGACCTTGTAGGTGCCGGAACTGACGGCGTGCTTCACCGCGGCTACCTTCGACGCGTTGACTACCGGCGCCTTGGCGACAGCCTCTTCAATCTTCTGCAGGGAACGGGCGGAGTCGGTCAGGGTGACGGTATCGCCGCTCTGCGAGGTCTGGGCGCTCGCGCCCGAAGCCTCACCTTGCGTTTTGTCGGCTACAACGCTGCCGTTGTTCGAACCCTTGACGGGCGCGACCGGTTCGGTTGGCGAATATGCACTGATTTTGACAGTCACCGAAATTCTCCTGGGGCCGAATCAGCCCATGCCAAGGTTATCGTCAGGGTATGGATGAACTTTAGCGCTCGTTCACGGGACCAGACCCTCTGGACTAGTTATCGACTGTGACGCGGTTCACTGAAGGGCTATTGAGAAACTATTTCGACGACCTGCTCAGAACGCGCAACGCCTTCCACAATTTTACCGGATGATGTGTTTTGCACTCTAACTCTTTGATTGATCAGACCGTCGCTCAGGGCCTTGCCGGCCATGCGCACGCTCATTCCGCCCACATCTGCGACCAGCGTCACAGATTGACCGCGCTGCACCGCCTTGGCGGCCACCAATTGCTGATTGGTGAGGAAGGCGCCGCCGGAGATCGGCCGGCTGGCGGTCAAACCCGCCGCGATGGCAGGGTCGTCGAGAAAGCCCAGCGGCAGCTCGGAGATGTCGTGCTGCTCGACGCGCACATCCGCGGCCTTGAGAACGCTGCCCACCACGATGGCGTGGGCCGCGACCACCACCGATGAGGTGCCGATCACTCTGACCTGCACATAAAGATGCCAGGGCTTGGCGTCCTGACAGCGCAATTCGATCGTTGCCCTATCTTGCATGTGGTGCGCCGAGGCGAGAGCAGCCCGCACGGGTCCGCGGCAGCGCGCGAGTTCCAAACGCGGCTCGATCGGTCCGATCACCAAGCGCTGCCGATCGGTCATTGCGGGAAACTGCCGCAGGGCCTCGGCCTTAGCCAGGGACTCGAGCGTGGGAATATCCTGCAGATCCGTATCCCGTCGAGGAATCGAATCGGCCTCGGTCAGCGGGGGCGCAGCCTGCAGCAGCGGCGCCGCCGCGAGGCCTAAGCAAAGGCTCGTGCCGCGCAGCCAGCGGCCGATTAACCAACGACGATATTTTGGCGCTGTTCGCATCAAGGAGAATAAGTGCAAGCCGCGTGCCATGCCTCGGGGCCCGGGCTTGCGCGTAGCAGGGACTGCGCAGCGCAATGGGTCTACGGCGGTCCGGACTGTGCCTGCCCAATCCCGCCCTCGTGTACGAGGAGACCGGCGGCCGCCTACGGCAAGATCTTGCCGCATGGCCGGTGTCCGCGCGCGCGCTTTCAAACCGGCAATTCGCACGGGGACGCTCCTGTTCGGCCGATTTCCGGCGCAAATGGGTTTGGCACAGCTCTTGCTTAATGTTTCCGTCAAGGAGATCAACTTCATGTTCGACAAGATTTTCGGCATTCATGAGCAAGCGCTGCTGCTGCACGGGCAGCGGATCGGAGTGCTGGCCACGAATATCGCCAACGCCGACACCCCGAACTACAAGGCGCGCGACATCGATTTCAACGAAGTGCTGGCGAACAACGGCGAGGGGTCGATGCCGATGCGCGTGACGCAGGCGTCGCACATCACGATATCCGGCGGTGAATTGCCGGCCGGCGACTTGAAGTACCGCAATCCGTATCAGGCCTCGCTCGACGGCAACACCGTCGAAATGCCGGTGGAGCAGGCGGCCTTCGCGGAGAACAACGTCCGGTACCAAGCCAGCTTGACGTTCATCAATTTGCGAATAGCGCAGATGCAGCTCGCCATTGCCGGCCAGTAGTCCCATTGCCGGGCGTTAGTCGCCCTCGAGGAACGGAAAATGTCTCTATTCAATGTATTCAACGTCGGCGGCAGCGCACTGAACGCCGAAACCATCCGGCTGAACACCACGGCCAGCAACCTGGCCAACGCCGAAAGCGTGAGCGGCGATCCGACCAAGATCTATCGCGCGCGGCATCCCGTGTTCCAGTCGATGATGGATACCGCGAGTCCCTTTGGCGACGACCCGGAAGCGTCGGCGGGCGTGCGCGTACTCGGCGTGGTGGAAAGCACGACGCCGCCGTTGATGCGCTATGAACCGGAGAATCCGTCGGCCAACAAAGACGGCTACGTGTTCTCGTCGAACGTCAACTCGATCGAAGAGATGACCAACATGATTTCGGCCAACCGCTCATTCGCCACCAACATCGACGTGATCAACACGGCACGCGATCTACTGCTCAAAACCATCTCGATGGGACACTAGGAATTCATCATGGTAGTCAACGGAACAAACGCTGCCGGCACCAACACCGGAACCGGAACCACCACCGGAACGGGCACGGATCCGACGTCCGGCGCGGGGGCAATCAACAACGCCGCGACCTTGGGCGGCACCGATTTTCTCACGCTCATGCTGGCCCAATTGAAGAACCAGGACCCGACGAGCCCGGTGGACAGCAACACCTTTCTCACGCAGTTGGCCCAGCTCAGCCAAGTACAGGGGATCACTCAGCTGAATACCTCGTTCGGCGCCTTGTCGAGTTCGCTGACTTCCAGCCAGGCGCTGCAGGCGTCGTCGCTGCTGGGGCATCAAGCGCTGGTGAACAGCACGACCGCCAACCTGGCGGCGAACGGGACCGTTACCGGTGCAGTCAATGTTCCGCAGAACACCTCGCAAGTGCTGCTCACCGTCAAGGATGCGAGCGGCGTCCTGGTGCGGCAAATCAATCTTGGCGCGCAATCGACCGGCCTCGCGAGTTTCTCGTGGGACGGCAAAGAGGGCGACGGCTCACAGGCGCCCGCGGGGACTTATACATTGAGCGCGCAGTATGCGGGCGCCACCTCCGGCGGCACGGCCGCGACCACGCTGGTCAACGGCACGGTCGAGAGCGTGAGCATGGGCGCGGGGTCGACCGGACTTACCTTGAACGTCAGCGGACTCGGCAGCGTGCCGTTCAGCAGCGTTCAGCAAATTTCCAATTAATTTTTTAGAGTAGGAGTTTCAAGACATGGCGCAGTTCAGCATTGCTTTATCGGGTTTGACGGCGGCGAGTTCGGATTTGGACGTCACGGCCAACAACGTGGCGAACGCCGACACGGTCGGGTTCAAGGACTCGCGCGCGGAGTTCGCGGATGTGTATTCGGCCGGCGCGGTGAATCTGAACACCTCGGTCGTCGGTCAGGGCGTGAGGCAAACGACCACGGCACAGCAATTTACCCAGGGCAACATCACCTCGTCGTCCTCCAACCTGGACCTGGCGATCAGCGGCGATGGTTTCTTCACCCTGCACGATGCCAAGGGCTACGTCTATTCGCGCAACGGTCAGTTCTCCGAAGACAAGAGCGGCAATGTGGTGAGCGCCACCGGTCAGGCGCTGCAGGTGTACCCGCCGCTTCTCAATGGTGGATTCAATACCGGAACCCTGACGGACTTGAACCTGCAGACGGCGCAGAGCGCGCCGTTGGCGACCACTTCCGGCACGGTGATCCTGAATCTTCCGGCGAACACGGCCGCGCCGACGGTAACGCCGTTCGATCCGACCAACTCGCAGACCTACAATCAGTCCACGTCGACGTCGGTGTACGACTCGCTGGGCAATCAGTACTCGGCGACCTTTTATTTCACCCAGACCGCGACGCCCAATCAGTGGAACGTCAACATGACGGTCAACGGCACTCAAGTCGGCGCCGCACAACCCATGACGTTCTCGAGCACGGGCGCGGTGACCACGCCGGTGGGCGGCGCAATGGCCTTCGGAGGCTTCGTGCCACCGGGCGGCGCAAACCCCATGAACATGTCGTTCAATTTCGGCGCCACCACGCAGTACGGCTCGCAGTTCGGCGTGACCTCGATCGTCCAGAACGGCTATGCGACGGGCCAGCTGAGCACGGTGGCAATCGACACCGCCGGCGTCGTGTCCGCGGTCTATACCAACGGCCGTTCGACGGAGCTCGGACAACTGGCCATGGCGAACTTTCCGAATCCCCAGGGCCTCAAGCAATTGGGCGACACGAACTGGTCCGAGACATTCACCTCCGGCACGGTCGTGTCGGGTGCGGCCGCGTCGGCCGGATTCGGCAGCATTCAATCGGGCGCCTTGGAATCCTCCAACGTCGACCTGACCACGCAGCTGGTGAACATGATCACCGCGCAAAGGGCCTTCCAGGCCAATGCGCAGGTCATCACCACGGCCAATCAGCTGTCCCAGACCGTCATCAACATCACGCATTGATCCAGCGGCCCACTGAGAATCTGAATCATGGATAGAGGACTCTATGTGGCGATGACCGGCGCGAAGCAAATCATGCAAGCGCAGGCCGTCAACAACCACAACATCGCCAACCTGAGCACCGTCGGGTTCCGCGCGGACACCGTGGCGTTCGACAGCGAGCCGATCTACGGTCCCGGCTATGCGACGCGGGTCAATGCCGTGGCCGGCGATGCGGGCACCGATTTTTCCATGGGCGTGATGCAGAGCACGAGCCGCGATCTCGACATCGCGGTCAACGGCAAGGGCTTTATTGCCGTGCGCGGCACCGACGGCAAGGAGGCCTATACGCGCGCCGGCGACCTGCGCGTGACGCCGACGGGGGCGGTGACGACCGCGAGCGGATTGGCGGTGCTGACCGAGTCCGGTCCCTTGGTGATACCGCCCTCGACTCAGGTGACCATCGGCGGCGACGGCACGGTGTCGGTGGTTCCGCAGGGCTCGGCGCCGTTTGCGGTCACGCAAGTCGATCGGATCAAGTTGGTGAACCCCAAGACCACGGACTTGCAAAAAGGCGACGACGGCCTGCTGCGGCTCAAGTCGGGCGGCAAGGCGAAGGCCGACGACACCGTGTCCGTGACGTCCGGCATGCTCGAGTCGAGCAATGTCAACGCGGCCCAGTCGTTGATCAGCATGATCGAACTGCAGCGCATGTACGAGCTGCAGATCAAGGGCATCAATTCGGCCAATCAGAACGATCAGAGCGCCGAGCGCCTGATCTCGACCCCGTAATCATTCAAGGAAATACGCGATGAATCTTGCTTTATGGGCCGCAAAAACCGGTCTCGACGCGCAAAACACCCGGATGTCGGTGATCTCCAACAATTTGGCCAACACCAACACGACGGGTTTCAAGGCGGGTCGCGCCGCCTTTCAAGACCTCATGTACCAGAACATCCGCCAGGTCGGCGCGCAGAGCACGCAGAATACGCAGTATTCGACCGGCCTGACGCTCGGCACCGGCGTGCGCATCGTCGCCACGGAAAAGGACTACTCCCAGGGCAGCGTGCTGCAGACCAACAACAGCTTGGACATGACGGTGAACGGGCGCGGATTTCTGCAGATCACCATGCCGGACGGCACCATCGCCTATTCGCGCGACGGCGCATTTTCCTTGGACAATCAGGGCAACGTGGTCACCGCGTCGGGGTACCCGCTGCAGCCGGCGATCAACATTCCGGCGGGCTCACAGTCGGTCACCATCGGCAACGACGGCGTCGTGACGGTGAAAACAGGGACCAACCCCAAGGGCACTCAAGTCGGACAGATCCAGTTGGCGGACTTCATCAACGAAGAAGGCCTGCAGCCCATCGGCAACAACTTGGTGGTCGAATCCGCGGCCAGCGGATCGCCGCAGGTGGGTACGGCGGGCACCAATGGACTCGGGACTCTGCAGCAGGGTGCGCTCGAGACCTCGAATGTGAACTCGGTGACGGAGCTCGTCTCCATGATCGAGTGTCAACGCTCCTACGAGATGAACTCCAAGGCCATCAGCGCCACCGATCAAATGCTCCAGTACTTGACGACCAACTTGACATGAGGCGGCAACCAACAGCTGTTTCGCGCATTATTTTGCCGGCAGTGCTGCTCTGCGCTCTCGCGTCGGCGTGCGGGCTCATATCGGCATGCGGAATGTTGCCGGCGCGGCAGCACAAGCCCGATCCCGTCGTCGCCCGCGTTTTGCCGCCGCCCACGCCGCGCACCGACGGCGCGATCTATCAGGCGGGCCAGCAAATGGAATTGTTCGCGGATCTCAAGGCGCGCCGCGTCGGCGACGTGTTGACGATTCGTCTGACGGAATCGACCAATGCCAGCAAGAGTGCGGTCACCAAGACCACGAAAACCACGGCAGTCAACAATACGGGCCCCACGATTTTCGGCAAGACCTTCACCGCGGCCGGCGTGCCGATTCTGACCACCACGATGAATGGCGCGGATAGCTTCGACGGCGAGGGATCGAGCACGCAGGGCAATAGTCTGGCGGGCAGTCTGACGGTGACGGTGATGGAGGTTCAGCCCAACGGCAATCTGGTCATCCAGGGCGAGAAGACCTTGAAGCTCAATCAGGGCGATGAATTCGTGCGCGTTTCAGGCGTAGTGCGCCGCGCCGACATCGCGACCGACAACACGGTAACCTCCGACAAGGTCGCGGATGCGCACATCAGCTACTCCGGCAGGGGTGTGATCGACAGTTCCAACCG
>Ga0137412_10000341_pt1 | contig 32116 bp, 29 predicted proteins | sample CZODoug2_1_16fun_FD_122160 | JGI IMG/M metagenome (GOLD analysis project Ga0137412, IMG submission 122160) | Vadose zone soil fungal communities from Angelo Coast Range Reserve, California, USA - CZODoug2_1_16fungal (Hybrid Assembly) | ecosystem: Environmental > Terrestrial > Soil > Vadose zone...
TCATGACCCGGCTACGGCAGAACGAGCGCCGCGTGCTCGACACCCTGGTCGACGCCGGCGTGGCCCGGTCGCGCTCCGAGGCACTGGCCTGGTGCGTCAAGCTCGTCGGCGAGAATACCGACGAGTGGCTGGCCAGCCTGCGCACCGCGATGTCCGAAGTGGACAAGCTGCGCGCCGAGGGTCCCGATCTCGGTGACGTCGAGGACGACGCCGTCGAGGAGTAACTCAGTCCAGTAATGCCGCGAGCTGCGCGGGCCAGTCGTCGCCATGTGCGACCCGGCCGCGCAGCTTCGCGCGTAGCTGGGCCACGTGCGGCAACCGGGCCGCGGCGCCGTATCCCGAGCCGGCCGAATCCACGTCCGCGTCGAGGACGTCCACGCGGTATCCGATCAAGGCCAGGCCGGTGGCAATGTCGGCTACGGCCGTGGTGGCGCCACCCGAACCGATGTTGTAGACGAAGGTCGGGTAGGCGCCGTCGTTGAGCACCTCGTGGACGATCGCCCGCTCGGCGGGTAGCACGACGAACGCCATCGCCAGCACCGACGTGTCCTCCCCGTGCACGGTAAGCGCCGCGAAGTCCGTGTGCGGCACGTCGGATCCACCCGTCCGCGGCTCACTCCGGGGACGGCGCTGTCGCGGGGTCGTCCCGCCGACGAGACCGTCGTAGAGGGCCGGCCCGAACGGGCCACCGTGATCCGGACCGGAGAGCATCTCGGCCGCGAGTACCCCGCCGAGCCCACCGAACCCGCCCCCGTAGAACGCGGGCGGCCGGTGGTCTACCCCGACGCGGATGCGGCGAGCCCGCAGGTCTGCGCCACCGGTCGCCGCCACCTCCACCGAGCCCCGCTGATACAAGGCCAGCCATAGATCCCCCTGGGCGGCCAGGTCGGCCACGCCGGGGAGTCGATCCTCGAGACCACACGCCGCCAGCACCGAGGCGCTGACCGTGCGCTCGACGGCGTCCAGGTCGGCCGCGCGCGCCGGCACCCCGTCCCGCAGCTGGGCGGTGACCGAGCGCAGCGCGAGGCTGCCCAGCCCGGGCAGCAGCGATTCGATCACCGTGCCGGTCCGCACCTGCGCGCGCTCCCTGCGCTCGCGCAGGGCCTGAACGAACTCCGAGGTCCGCTCGGCCAGCCGGTGCAGCTCCAAGCTCTGCTCACCGGCGGTGACGGTGATGCGGTAGCCCGAACCATCCGTGCTCACGTCGTCGACGAACGAGTAGAGCGCCGGCCGCGGCTCGCCGGCCACGGGCAGCACGAGCAACCGGTCGTCGTAGAGGCGGATCTCGGCCTCGACCTCACTGAGCGCACCGGGGAACGCCAGGGGTGTGCCGACACCGGCCAGCAGCAGCGAATCGACGGTGTCCTTCTTGCGAACCGTGGCGAAGTCGCTGAGCACCTGGGTGTGCAGCACACCCAGGCGGGCGAGCTCCAGAGTCGGCCCCTCGGCGAGCAGCAGCCGCAACAGGTAGGGCTGCGGCTCGCTGATCTCGGTGACGTCCGCGGGACGCACCCGCACCGGCTGGCCGGACTCCGGCGTGACGGTGAGGGCGCCGCCGAGCACGCCGGCCTCGCCCTCCCCCTCCTCGAGCACCTCGCCGGACGCAGCCAGCAAGCGGTAGTGCACTAGAAGGCCGAGGTTCCGCACTCGGGGCAGAACGCGGCGCTGCCGGTCAGCTTGGTCCCGCAGTTGCCGCAGAACGGTTTGGTCGCCTTCGGAGCGGCGTTGAGTGCGTCCCCGCAGCTCTGGCAGAACTTGCCGCCGCCGGACTCCTGGTTGCAGCTGGGACACAGCCCCACCCGCTCGTCGACGACGTTGAACCCGGCCGTGAAGTCCTGCTGCTGGACGCGTTCCTCGAGCTGACGGCGCTGGGCCTCGGCCTGCATGCCGGCGATCTCCTGGTCCAGGCGCGGCGCGCAGTCGGTGCACAGCCCGCGCTCACCGTTCCAGCAGATGTCCTTGCACACCCACTGCCCGCAGCGGTGGCACTGGGTGAAGTACGGGCGGACGTCCTCGATAGCCTCGCCGAGCCGCTTGTCCTTCGTGGTGCCGCCGCCGCCCCGATCGCGCAGCCACTCGGCGTCCCAGCCGACGTCGCTGATCTTGTCGCCGAGCTTGTTGCCGAGCAGGTCGCCACCGAGACGGGCCAGCCGACCGCCGAAGCCGGTGACCGAGTGGCGGAACTTCGACTTGTAACCGTTGCCGCAGCGCATGCAGTTGAACTCGAACTGGTAGCCCTCGACGGTGGTCAAGTCGTCGTAGTTGTTGGTGAACGGAACAACGTCTGTCACTGCTCTGCCCCTTTTCTGGCCTGCTTATCGGGTCCACTCAGCAGACCACGGGCGGGGCACCTCGCGAACCCGTGAAATCACCTGTATGCGGCCCCCTAACCCAGGGCGGCGACCAGCTGCTCGACGTCGGTTACGGGGGCATCGCAGACCATTCCCCGGCAGACGTAGGCGGCCGACCGGCCGGCCACGAGCGGGCGCGCTTCGAGCAACGGCACCCCTGGGGCATCCGGCGCCCCCGAGACCACCACCGCTCCCGGCGGGCGCTTGAGCCAGGTCGTGCGAGCCAGCGGAGCCCCGCCGGTCTCGCCGACGATCGCCACCTGGAGCGGCCCGCTGACCAGGCCCTCGGCGGCGGCCAGCCCCCAGCCCAGGAAGCGTGGTTGCGGCACGCCCAGCCACGACACCACCCGCAGCGCCGACTCGGCCGCGTCGCGATGACGCAGCGACCCGGTGAGCGCCGAATACGTCAGCAGGGACTGCGCGAGCGCGCTCTGACCCGACGGCGCGGCGTTGTCGGACGGATCCTTGGGCCGGCGGATCAGCTGCTCGGCGTCGTCGGCCGTGTCGAAGAAGCCACCCTCGCCGTCGGCGAAGTGCGCCAGTGCGGTGTCGAGCAGTTCGCCCGCCAGCCGCAGCCAGCGCGGATCGGCGCTCGCCTGGTGCAGCGCCAGCAGCCCGTCGGCCAGGTCGCCGTAGTCGTCGGCGACGGCCACGGCGGTGCCCACCTCGCCGTCGCGGGACGTGCGGCGTAGCCGGCCGGCCACGAGGTGCGTATTGGTAAGCAGAGCAGCGCAGGCTGACGCGGCCTCCACATAGGCCGGTTCGTCGAGCAGGACGCCGGCCTCGGCCAGTCCGGCGATGGCCAGGCCATTCCAGGCGGTGACCACCTTGTCGTCACGGGCCGGCTGGGGGCGCAGGTTCCGGGCGGCCAGCAGCCGGGCCCGAACATCCGTCCACTGTGGACGGTCAGATGGGTCGTGCAGCAGCTGCAGGGTCGAGGCGCCGTGCTCGAACGTGCCGTCGTCGGTGACCTCGAACAGGTCCGCCGCGGCCTCGGCGTCGTCGCCGAGCAACTCGCTCAGCTGGGCCGGCGTCCAGACGTAGGTAAGGCCCTCGATGCCGTCGGTGTCGGCGTCCAGCGCCGAGGCGAAGCCACCCTGCGGGGTGCGCAGATCGCGCAGCAGGAAGTCGGCCGTCTCGCGGGCGATGCGCTCGGCCAGCGGCGAGCCGGTGAGTCGCCACCAGTGCAGGTACACGCGCAGCAGCAACGCGTTGTCGTAGAGCATCTTCTCGAAGTGCGGCACCACCCAGGCGTCGTCCACCGAGTAGCGGGCGAAACCGCCGGCGAGCTGGTCGTACAGGCCGCCGCGGGCCATCGCCTCGCAGGTGCGCGCGGCCATCGCCAACGAGGTCGGTGCGCCCGTCCGCTCGTAGTGGCGGAACAGGAACTCCAGCACCATCGACGGCGGGAACTTCGGAGCCTTGCCGAAACCACCTCGGTCGGCGTCGTACTCGGCGGCGAGGCGGGCCGCGGCGGCGTCGAGCTGTGTGGCGCCCGGGACGTCGCTCACGGGGGTCTTCAGGTTCACCTCGGCCAGGGACGCCGTGATGCGCTGACCGGCCGCGATCACCTCGTCCCGGTCCTCGACCCACGCTTGGGCGACCGCGTCCAGCAGCTGGGTGAACTGCTCGCGCGGGAAGAACGTCCCGGCGAAGAACGGCTCCCCGTCCGGCGTCAGGATGCAGGTCATCGGCCAGCCGCCGTGTCCGGTGAGGGCACTCGTCGCTTCCATGTAGACCGCATCGATATCTGGACGCTCCTCGCGGTCGACCTTGATGCTCACGAAGTGCTCGTTCATCAGCGCCGCAACGTCCGCGTCCTCGAACGAGTCGTGGGCCATCACGTGGCACCAGTGGCAGGCCGCGTACCCGACGGACAGCAGGATCGGCACGTCGCGGCGGCGCGCCTCGGCGAGCGCCTCGTCGCTCCAGGGCCACCAGTCGACGGGGTTGTCGGCATGTTGGCGTAGATATGGCGAGGTGGATTGAGCTAGCCGATTTACCACCTGCCCAGTATGGAAGGTCGAGAAGCGGTACGCCGCGTCGAAATGATCGATCGAGGAGATTCGATGAACACCGTTACGTCGACCGACGGCACCACCATCGCCTTCGACGAGCTCGGCCACGGCCCGCCCGTGGTCCTGGTCGGCGGCGCTTTCCAGCATCGCGCCTTCGACGAGCGGACCTCGCGGCTGGCCGATCTGCTGGCCACCCGGTTCACCGTCGTCCACTACGACCGGCGCGGTCGGGGCGAGTCCGGCGACGGCCCGCACTACGCCGTCGAGCGTGAGGTCGAGGACCTCGGCGCCATCATCGGCCGGCTGGGCTCGGCCCAGGTGTTCGGGCACTCCTCCGGCGCCACGCTCGCGCTCGACGCCGTCGCGGCCGGCCTTCCGATCACGCAGCTGGCCGTCTACGAGCCGCCGTTCGCCGTCGACGACAGCCGTCCGCCGCAGCCACCCGGCTACGTGCAACACCTGCGCGACCTGATCGCGGCCGACCGGCGGGGCGACGCCGTCCAGTACTTTCTCGCCTTCGGGGTCAACCTGCCGACCGAGGTCATCGAGCAGATGCGGACGGCGCCGATGTGGCCCGGCTTCGAGGCGGTCGCGCACACGCTGCCCTACGACGCCGCCGTCGTGGACGGCACCGTGAACGGGCAGCCGCTCCCGGAGGGGCGCTGGTCCTCGGTCAAGATCCCGGTTCTGGTCCTCGACGGCGATGCCAGTCCCACGTGGATGCGCAACGGCGCCGAGGCATTAGGGCAGTTGCTCGCGGACCCGCGGCGGATCACCCTGCCCGGCCAGGACCACAGCGTCGCCCCCGACGCACTCGCTCCGGCGCTGTTCGACTTCTTCGGCGAGCGCGACGGCTATTGAACCACCATCAATAAGTGTGGCATGGTGGCGTCATGGCGAAGCGACGGCGTCCGTACGACATCGTGCTGTTCGGCGCGACCGGCTTCACCGGTGGGCTGACCGCCGAGTACCTGGCTCGCACCGTGCCGCCGAATGCCAGCTGGGCGCTCGCCGGGCGCAATCGGGCCAAGCTCGAGGCGGTGCGGGATCGCCTCGGTGTGCTGTGGTCCGAACTGCCGCTGCTGCCCGCGGACGTCGACGATCCGGACTCGCTGCGGGATCTCGCGCAGAGCACCCGACTGGTCATCACGACAGTTGGCCCCTACCTCAGGTACGGCGACGCTCTCGTGGCTGCCTGCGCCGAGGCCGGTACCGACTACCTCGACCTCACCGGTGAGCCCGAGTTCGTCGAGCGCTGCTACAGCCGCTTCCACGCGCAGGCTGTCGAGACCGGCGCGCGGCTCGTGCACAGTTGCGGCTTCGACTCCATTCCCTACGACCTCGGCGCGTACTTCACCGTGCAGCAGTTGCCCGAGGGAGTACCGCTGCGGCTGCGCGGCTTCGTTCGGGCCTCGGCCATGTTCTCCGGCGGCACGTACCAGTCGGCGATCACCGGCTTGTCCCGCATCCGCCCGAACCTCGCCGCCATCCGTGGGCGCAACCGGGCCGAGCCGCCTCTCACCGACCGTCGCGCTCGGGCCGTCGGCGGTCGGCTGCATCACGATCGCGACGCCCAGGCCTGGGCGGTTCCGCTGCCCACGATCGACGGGCAGGTCGTCGGCCGGTCGGCGCGGGCGCTGGATCGGTACGGCCCGGATTTCACCTACGCGCACTTCGCCGCCGTCAAGCGACTGCCGTCGGTGCTCGGCGGCGCGACTGCCCTGGCCGGGATCGCCGCCCTGGCCCAGGTGCCGCCGGCCCGGCGCTGGCTGCTCAACCGCGTGCCGGCCGGAACGGGTCCGTCACCGGAGCGGCGGGCCCGCAGCTGGTTCACGGTGCGCTTCGTCGGTGAGGGCGGTGGCCAGCGGGTCGTCACCGAAGTCGCGGGCGGTGATCCCGGCTATGACGAGACGGCGAAGATGCTGGCCGAATCGGCGCTGTGCCTCGCCTTCGACCAGGTGCCGCCGACGTCCGGGCAGGTCACCACGGCGACCGCCATGGGCGACGCCCTGATCGAACGACTCACCAAGGCCGGCATCACGTTCACCGTGCTCGACGAGCCACCCACGGCGCCGCCGTCACGCCGCCAGTCCTAGCTCCTCGCCCGGCCAGCGGCGGCGCAGCCACCGGTCGTGGCTGGCGGCCACGATCGCGGACGGTGCCGATGCGAGCGCCTGCTCCAGGTCCTCGACGAGCGTCAGCGACAGGTGGTTCGTCGGCTCGTCGAGCAGCAGCACGTGCGGCGCGCCGGCGATCAGCAAGGCGAGCGCCAACCGGCGTCGCTGCCCGACACTGAGCGTCCACAGTGGACGGTCCAGGTCGCGACCGCCGAGCAGGCCGAGCTCCTGAGGGTTCGGGGCCGGTCGGTCGCCCCACACCGCCCGGGGCGTGCGCGACGGTTCGGCGAACACGACGTCCTGTTCGAGCAGCCCGACGCGCAGGCCCCGGCGCCGCCACACCCAGCCGGACGCCGTCGGCAACGCGCCGGCCAACACACTCAGCAGCGTCGACTTGCCCGCCCCGTTGGGACCGGTGACGAGCAGCCGCCCGTCGGCGGGCACGTCGAGCATCTTCAGGCGCAGGCGGCCGGGCACGTCGACGTCCCGCGCCGCGAGCACCAGGGCGTCACCCTGCACGTGTTCGCCGAGCGCTCCGCTGAAGTGCAGCTGGGCCGGCGGCTTGCGTACCGGGTCGGCGAGCAGGACGTCCAGGCGCCGCTGCGCGTTGCGTACCCGGCTCGAGACCGATGCCTGCACCCGATCGCCGAGCCGGCCGTAGGACATCTTGTTGTTGTCGCGCATCGCCCGTCCCGGCGTGAGATTCCGGGAGGTGACGGCCACTGCGTGCCGCAGCGCCGCGACCTCGTCCTGGTGTTCGGCGTAGGCCTGCCCCCAGCGCGCCCGTTCGGCCCGCTTGGCGACCAGGTATTCGGTGTAGGCGCCGCCGTAGCGGGTGATGCCACCGCGCGCGGGATCGAGATCGCAGATGTCGGTGCACACCGCGTCGAGCAGCATCCGATCATGGCTGGCGACGATCACCACGCCGGGCAACGCGATCAGATGCCGCTGCAGGAACTCGACCGCCCCGTCGTCGAGATGATTGGTCGGCTCGTCGAGCAGCATCGCTCGCGGCTGGCTCATGAGCAACGCCGCCAGGGCCAGCCGCGAGCGTTCGCCGCCGGAGATCTCGTCGAGGCGGCGCTCGCGCGGCAGAGCGCCGAGGCCCAGTCCGTCGAGGACGAGGCCGGCCCGCCGCGCGGCGTCCCAGACGTCGCGCGCCGTGGCCTGTTCGAGCACGTCCGCGTACTCGTTGGCGTACTCGTCGAGGCGATCGGGGTCATCGCCGAGCACCACCGCGAGTTCCTCGACCCGCCGCGCCAGCTCGCGGGGTTCGGCCAGTGCCCCGTCGATGACGTCGGCGACGCTGCGGGCGACATCGGCCGGCAGCTCCTGGGCGAGGTAGCCGACGTCGTCGGGGCGACTGATCTCACCACCGTCGGGCGCCTCGACGCCGGCCAGCAGGCGAAGCAGCGTCGACTTGCCGACGCCGTTCTCGCCGACCAGACCGAGACGCTGCCCGGGCGAGGCGATCAGGTCGACGCCGCGCAGCACCGGCCGGTCGCCGTAGGACTTGGTGACGTCACGGGCGTACAGCACCGATGTAGACGTTGAGGTAGACACACGTACCGCCCAGAACTGGCCGGGTGACCGGCCGGGCAGCATGCCTCGGCGCCGGTCCTGACGTGGTCTCAGCTCTCCATGATGGGTCGATCATGCCGTCCCGGTACGGCGGCGCACAACTCAATTGCCGGGTCCTCGAACCACCGCTTCCCCTCCGAACTGACCAGATTCGAGCTGGAGGTTCTGGTCGTTGCGGAGGGGAAGCGGTGGTTGCTACTTCGAGTCTCCCGGGGTCTTGCGGGTCGTGCGGTTACGCGCAGCTGGGCGAGCGGCGGCCGCGGTCTTGCGCGGCGGGGTCCGCTTCGTCGTGGGCTTGCGCGCCGCCTTCGGTCGCGACCCCGCCGACTCGGCGGCGCCACTGTGATCGTCGGCGCTCGCCTCGGCCGGAGGTTTGGCCGCCGCCGGCTTCGGCGTCGCCTTGCGGGCGGGCGCCTTCGGGCGAGCGTCACCGGACCGCGCCGGCTTGGCCCCCGCGGCCTTCGCCGGGGCCTTGCGCGCGGCCTTGGGCCGAGCCGCGGCCGGTTCGGCGGTGGCTGCCGGTTCGGGCGCGGCAGCCACCGGTTCGACCACGGGTGCGACGACGGGCACGGCCTCGACCGGTGGCGACGTGAACGCGACCGACGGCTCGAGCGCGCGGTACCGCGCGGCGGGCTGTTCGAGTGCACGCTCAGGTTGCGTGGCATACGGGTAGCCCGCGCTGGGCTCCTCGCTGACTACCGGTTCCCCGACGAGAACGAACTCCGGCTCGTAGACCTGATCGACAGGTACGAAATCAGTCCTCGTCCTCGTCACTTTTCTTGCCCGCCTTGCGACCACCCGGGCGCGCACCCGACCCTTTCGGGTTCGCCTGCCCACCGAGCATGACCTCGGCGAAGTCGGCCAGCGCACCGTCGAGCTGCTGGGTGATGCGGCGTTCGGAGTCGTGCTGCGAGTCGCGCAGGACCCGGGCGAACTCGTTGCGGTCGGGTCGCGAGTCGACGCTGCGGTCGATCTTGTCGACGCCGTTCTCGATGGCGCCGGACAGCGAGCCGACACCGGCGTGGATGGTGTCCTCGACCGCCTTGACCCGGACGTTGGCCGCCTCGAGCCGCTCGGCGATCTGCTCGATCCGGGACCCCATGCCGTCCAGGCGCTCGCTCGGGTCGACCGCGGGGCGGGCCATGACCTCTTCGAAGCGGCCGTGCACGCGGGTCATCTCGTCCTCGAGGCGCTGGTGCACGCTGGCCGACAACTCGTCGAAGCGCCGGTGCACCGAGGCGGGGTCGAGCTGACCGGGCAGCAGGTCGACGGCGGCCTGCGCGCGGGCGACGGTCGCGTCGGTCTCGTCCAGGCGCGAGTGCAGGTGCTGGAGCCGATCGTCGAGTCCGTCCAAGCGTCCGGACACGCCTTCGAACCGGCCGGCCACCCCCTCGAGACGCCCCTCGAGCGCTTCGAGCGGGGCGCCCACGCGCTCGCTCAGCGCGGTTACCGCCTCGATAACACGGGTGAGCACGGTGTCTTGCGCGTCGATGCGAGCGAGCGTCTCGTCCAGCCGCTCGGCAATGACGCTGACCTCGGTACGGTCGGGCAGTTCGGTCAACCGCGCCTGGATGGTGGCGACGTTGTCGTGGGTGGCCGCGACCCGCGACCTGCCCTCGCCTACGAATCCTTCGATGGGGGAGAGCCGCGTCCTGATCTCGTCGAGGATGTCGACGACCTGGCGCTGCTCATCGGCGTGCAGATCCGAGGCGCGGGCGAGCATTGCCCGCATTTTCTCGAATCCGGCTGGGGATTGTCCGTTGGCGGTCTGGTCCACCGTGCTACTACCTCTCTCAGTTCTGGGACCCAAACGACCGGTCCGCTCGCAACGGTTAGTGCTTGTACGAGCGCGAAGGATCGCAGTGGTGCGGGGGTTATTAGGCCCACAGCATGCACCACTTGCCCCGGGCCTGCCAGGGGAGGGTGGATCGTCTCGGCGTGCCGGCGCAGCGCTCGCGGGGTGTGCGGCACCACGACCCCGGCGTTTGTCGGGGTTACCTCGCCTAAACCAAGATCAAGAAGACGTTACGGATTGCCGTGCCGCGACAAACGCCGAACTGACAAGTGCCGTGTCTCAGGATTCGGGCACATCGGGACGACGCTCCTCGGGCAGCGGCAGCGGCACGGTGGGCGGCGATCCCGGAAGCGGCAGCTCAGGCGCCGGCTGCGGCGCCCGCGGCAAGGTGACCTCGGTCGGGTCCTCGTAGCCGGGCGCGGGCGAGGCCGGGCTCGGGGCCGGTGGGCTCGGCGGTTCCGCGTCGGGCGTCCTGGACAGCTCGGTCGTCGACTCGGTGACGCTCGACCAGGTGTCAGGCCCGCTGCCCTGACGCTCTGCCGGTGGCCTTGACCACGGCGGCGCTGCGCTCTCGGGCGTAGACGGAGGTGCGGACGTAGGTCCGGGGGTAGGTGCGGACGTGGGTGGGGGCTCGGAGCGCGGTGGCTCGGAGCGTGGCGGCTCGGGGGCCGGCCAACCAGACACCCGATCAGCCGGGTCCGGCGGCGGCCAGCTGGCCACCGGATCGGCCTCTCGGCCGATCGCCTGCGTCGAACTGACGTCCGGCGTCGAACCGATGGCTTGCGTCGAACCGATGTCCGGTGTCGAGCCGATGGCTTGCGTCGAACCGATCGCGGCGGACCAGTCGGGCACGTCGTCCGGTTCGGTCCCGCTCGGCCCGCCGAGCTCGTCGCCCGGCTCAGCCTTGTCAGTGCCCCGGCTGGTGACCACGGCGACGATGCCGGCGACGATCGCGACGATCAGCCCGCTGACGCCGCCGAAGAGCACGGTGTCGGCGGTGGGGCCGTCGAACACGGAGAACCAGAACCGCCCCAACCGTTCCGGGTCGACGTCCTTGGGCAGGTTGCCGTAGGCGAGCAGCGCCCGTCCGATCGCGGCGATCTGGGTGAGGCCGACGACAACGCCCCAGACGCCGAGGAACACCGGCAGGAATCGACGCGGCGGGCGCATCGGACCGACGAGGGCGATCACGAGCAGGAACACCACGACGACCAGGCCGACGACCGCGACCACCTCGCCGAGCCACAGCATGCGTTCGTGGCTGCGTGGCGTCCATCGCCAGGGGAAGGCCGTGAGCGCCGACTTGAGCTCGCGATTGCGAGGCAGCTCGCGGGCCGACTCGTTCTTGACGAGGTGGTTGACGATCCACTGGTTGCCCGCCGCCGCCACGAGCACGAGTTCGACGATGGCCGCGCAGAAGGCAACCAGGAACGTGGGAGCACGTCGCATTCGCCTGAGCATAGGAGCTGCGGCGCCTCCTGCGAAGCACCCTGCTTTCGGCCCACATGACGATTTGACACGAGCGACCTGCCTCCGAATGCCAGGCCTAGACTCGGGTCATGACGAGCGACGCCGAAATCCAGCCCGAAACCGAGGGAAGCGCATCGCACGACGTCCCGATCTCGGACGAGCTGCGCGCCGCGATCGCCGCGGACTGGGACCCGGCACCGGTGATGCCCCATCCGGCCCGCGCCGACGGCCAGCCGTACTGGGCGCGTCGGCGCGCGGCCCTGTCGGCGGCGTTCCCGGGGCAACTCGTGGTGGTGCCGGCCGGTCCGCTGAAGGCCCGCGCCAACGACACCGACTACGCCTTCCGGGCGGCCAGCTCGTTCACCTGGCTGACCGGCGAAACCGTCGAGAGCGCCGTGCTCGTCATGACGCCGACGTCGTCCGGGCATGACAGCACGCTCTACGTGGTCGAGTACGCGGCGCCCGGGCAGATCGAGTACTTCACCGATCGGGTGCACGGCGCGCTGTGGGTGGGCAACGTGCCCTCCCCCACCGAGACCGGCGACGCGCTCGGCATCACCACGCGGCCGCGCCGCGACCTGGCCGGCGACGTCGCCGCCTGGCGCGACCGCGACAGCGCCGTCCTGACCGGATTCGATCCCGACGTGGACGCACTGTTCGCGCGCAGCGACGGTAAGAAGCTCGGCGAGGTGCTCGACGAGCTGCGACTGATCAAGGACGAGTGGGAGATCGCCCGCCTGCAAGATGCCTGCGACGTCACTGCACTCGGCTTCGCCGACGTCGCCCGGGAGCTGCCGCTGCTCGTCTCGCGCGGCACCCCGCGGGGTGAGCGGTGGCTGGAGGGCACGTTCTGGCGGCGGGCTCGTCTTCAGGGCAACGAGGTGGGCTATACCTCGATCGTCGGTGCCGGCGCGCACGGCACCACGCTGCACTGGTGGCGCAACGACGGCCGGGTCGAGGCCGGCCAGCTGCTGCTCGCCGACATGGGCGTCGAGACCGACGAGCTGTACACCGCCGACGTCACCCGCACCATGCCGGTCAGTGGCGAGTGGACGCCCGACCAGCTGCGCGTGTACCAAGCCGTGTACGAGGCGCAGAGTGCCGGCATCGCCGAGGTGAAGGCGGGCGCCGACTTCCTCGCCGCGCACAACGCCGCGATGTGGGTGCTGGCCGATCACCTGTACTCGTGGGGGATCCTGCCGGTTACGGCCGACGTCTCGTGCGCGGAGGATCCCGAGAGCCCCAAGGCCGGCCTGCACCGCCGGTACACGCTGCACGGCACGTCGCACATGCTCGGCATCGACGTGCACGACTGCGCACTGGCCCGCGAGGAGACCTACCGCAAGGGCACCCTGGCCGCCGGGCACGTGCTCACCGTCGAGCCCGGGCTGTACTTCCAGACGAACGACCGCTCCGTGCCGGAATCCCTGCGCGGCCTGGCGGTGCGCATCGAGGACGACATCCTGGTCACCGACGGGGCGCCGGTGAACCTGTCGGCCTCGCTGCCCCGTGACGCCGCCGACGTCACGGCCTGGATGCGCGAGGTGCAGTCGGCGCCGGCGGTCCCCTAGATCCCGGGTATCGCCCGCGCGTGGAAGGCGGCGCGAACCGAGTTCGCGGCCGAGGTGCCGTACATCTGCTGGGCGGCGTTGATCGTGGCGAGCGCCGCGTCGTGGAACGACGTGTCCGCGGCGAAGGCGAACTGGGCATTGATGATGATGCGGTTCGCCGTCATGTCGCCGAGTGCGCTACGAATGTCCCACAGCGCGCGCGACCAGATCTCGCCGTCGGCGTGCACCTCGCCGACCAGGTCGGCGTAGGTCTTGTTGCCGTCGACGCGGCGCAGGCAGTGCACTGGGCCGGCGGTGTAGCTCACCGAGTCCCAGTCGGCGACGCAGGCCGCCGGCGTGGTGATCGGCCAGCCGTAGCGGGCATCCGCGGCCAGCCCGACGCTCACCGCGAGGTAGTCGCCGAACGCCTCACCGATCGAACCGGCCTCCTCGGACGATCCGAAGCCCGGCACCTGCGACGCGTGCACCGAGTGGCCGTACTCGTGCACGATCACCTCGGCGTCCTCGGCGTCATCGACGCCGCCCTTGCCGTAGCGGATCTCGGCGTGCTGATCGGTGAAGAACGAGTTGTCGGCGCCGTACTGGTCGATGCGGACGGCTTGCTGGTCGGCGTGCACGCTACGCAGGTTGGAGCCGAACCCCAGCGATTGGATGTACTCCTGCGCCTCGTTCACCCAGAAGTAGGCCATCACCTGCTCGAACTGATCGGCATGCCGGGTGTACACGAACCGCCCGGCGCTCGCTTCGGCGAGCTTGCCGGTCGAGCTCCGCACTATGACGTACTTGCCCGACAGGTGGCCCGATGCGTCCAGGTTGCGTAGTGGCACCGTGACGTACTCCGACGCCGGCACCGCCGCATCGGAGTCCTTCGCGTCGACGAGGTTCTCATCACCGGACGACTGAACCGGGTTGACCATGAAGACCTGCCCGACCGGTGTGGCGGCAGGCGCGGCCGGCGCGGCGTCGGCGGCGCGAACGGCCACCGTGGTAGCCAGGGCCAGAACGAGCACCCCTCCAGCTGCAGTGCGACGCGTGCGGATGCTCGACATGTGAACTCCCCCGGGTCGTGGTCGTGGTGGCGAATCCTGCCCCTCGGCACCGGTGTTGCCCAGCCCCGGGCGCGTCAGTGACACCACATCGTGACGGCGGGAAGAATGGCGGCATGACTCGTCCGTCCCGTATCTCCGCGACCGGGGATCTCGAGCTCCCGCCCGGTCGCGGTCTGCCCGACGGCTTGACGATTCCCGGCGCCGAGCTGGTCGAGCGGTTCAGCCGCTCGTCCGGGCCGGGTGGCCAGTCGGTGAACACCACCGACAGCCGGGTCGAGCTCTCGTGGGACGTCGCGTCGTCCGCGGCGCTGAGCGACGCGCAGCGAGCCCGCCTGGTCGCCCGCCTCGGCGCTCGCCTGACCGACGGCGTGCTGACGATCAGCGCGTCCGAGCATCGGGCCCAGCTGCGCAACCGCGTCGCCGCCCGCGAGCGGCTGGCCGGCATCGTGGCGACCGCGCTCGCGCCCGAACGCGTCCGCCGCGCGACCCGTCCGTCGAAGCGGGCCAAGCAGAAGCGCCTGGACGCCAAGCGCCACCGCGGCGCACTGAAGGCGGCGCGGCGCCTGCGCGACGAGTGATGTCGGCCGGTTTTGGCCGCCCAGCATCAAATAGATGCCTGGGCGGCCAAAACCGGAACTGATCAGGAGCGGGCGGCGGCCTGCACGGCGTGCTGGACGCGCTGGATCTGCGGCAACGACGCCGGCGCGGCTGTTGCCTGCGCCCCGGTCCCGGTCAGGAAGCCGTTCTCGGCGGTGGCGGCCGGCTTGGACGGGGTGAACAGCCAGGTCTGGAAGAAGCCACCGAGGTCCTGCCCGGACAGCAACTCGGCGAGCGACTCGAACTGCGCGATCGAGGCGTTGCCGTGCCGGTGGAGCAGCGCCCACACCCGTAACAGGCTGAAGAACGTCCCGTCGCCGATCCGGTTGCGCAGCGCCTGCAGCACCATCGGGCCCCGCTCGTAGATCGGCGTGGAGAAGATCTTCGCCGCGCCCGGGTCGCCCACCTTCACCGTCCAGAACGGATCACTCGCCGGGTACTTGGCGTAGGTGCTGTCGAACAACGACTGCGCCGACCCGTCGCCGTGCGTCTCGGACCACAGCCACTCGGTCATCACGGCGAATCCCTCGTTGAGCCAGATGTCGCTCCAGTCGCTTACCGAGACGCTGTCGCCGAACCACTGGTGCGCGTTCTCGTGTACGACCACATAGATGTCCGAGCCGCCGTCCCAGAATTCCGGCGAGTAGGTCGGACGGGTCTGCGTCTCGAGTGCGTAACCGAACGCCAGGTCAGGGACGACGCCGCCGGTCGAGTCGAACGGGTACGGACCCCATAGCTTGGTCTCCCAGTCGATGACCTCGGGCGTGCGCGCGATGTCGGCGGCCGCCGCGGGCGGGACGTCCTGCTTCGCGATCGCGTTCGTGTACGGGACCCCGCCCCGCGTGTGCCCCGTCGTCACGGTGTACTTGCCGATCGCGACGAACGCGAGGTAGGTGGCCATCGGCAGGTCCTCGCGCCAGCGGTAGGTGCTCTTCGCGCCGTGCGTGGTGGTGCTCGCCAGTCGCCCGTTGCCGATGGCTTGCACGCCGGCCGGCACCGTCGTCGATACGTCGTAGGTCGCCTTGTCGGTCGGGTGGTCGTTCGCCGGGAACCACCACGCCGACGCCTCGGCCTCATCCGCAATGACCGCACCGGTCGGGGTCGGGAACCAGGGCGAGAAGCCGCCGACCAGCACCTCGGCCGGCTTCCCCGCGTACTTCACCCGCACGGTCAACGCCGTACCTCGGCGTATGGAGTGCGCCGGCGTGACGACGAGTTCGCCGCCGTAGTTGCGCGCCGGCGTGTCGTAGGCGTACTCGCTGGTGGTCGCCGGCTGTCCGTTCACCGTCGCCGAGGTGACGGGCAGCAGGAAGTCCAGGTCGAACTGCGAGAGATCCTGGGTGGCCCGGGCGGTGATCGTCGTGTCGCCGGTGAGCACGCCGGTCGCCGGGTCGTAGTCGATCGCGATCTTGTAGTGCGACACGTCGTAGCCGCCGTTGCCGTAGCGCGGATAGTACGAGTCGCCCGCACCGTCACTGCCCGGACTGGGGGCAGCCGAAGCGGCGACGGCAGGCGCGATGAGCGCAATGGCGGCACCAACCGCCAGGCCTCGTCGCGCGAGTCTCGAGAACACGGACACAACCACTCCTCAGGGGTGAACGAGTCAAAGGGGTTGAGCGGGCTAAGCCGATCACAGTCGGCTTACGTTGCGCAATGGACGCGCGGACTGCTGCCCGCCTCAAACGATCTTCCTGCGCCGGTTGCCCCCGGAGGCCGGATCCGCAGGAAGATCCGCACCACCACGTGATCTTCCGGCGCCGATTGCCCCCGGAGGCCGAATGCGCAGGAAGATCCGCACCACCACGTGATCTTCCGGCGCCGATTGCCCCCGGAGGCCGAATGCGCAGGAAGATCGCCGCGGCGGGTCCAGCCGTGGGCTCAGCGGCCCCTAGTCAGTCCACGTCACGGCGACGTCCGCGACGCCCCGGACAGCGGCCACCCGCGCGGCCTCCGCCTCGACCTCATCGCGCACGGACGGTGGCAGCGGCGCGAACGCGTCGACCGTGATCTCGAGCCGAGCCTTGGCGCTGCGGGGTCGCCAGGTACCGACCACCTCGCCGTCGACGAACAGCACACCGGGACGTCCGAGGATCGGCCACAGCGTCTTCTGCACCGCCCGGTCCGGGACGATCAGATCGCGATCACGGGCCTGCAGGTACGGGTCGAACCCGCCGAGCAGCCGGGTGAGGCGCGGCGCGCGCCGCCGCCGGCGCGCCGCCGCCACCGCCTCGGCCGGCAACCACCCCTGGCGTCCCTCGACGCTGACCTCGACCAGGTCGTCGGGCCACACCTCGACGAGGTCGGCCCGGCGCGCGCCGAGGTAGTCGGCCACGTCGGCGTCCGTGCCCGGACCGAGCAGCGTGAGGTAGCTGCGGATGAGGCCCTGCAGCGCCGTGACATCCGGCCCGTGCGGTGATGCGGCGCCCGAGCGCGGCACCAGCACCGGCGGCGCCGTGCCCGGTTCGAGCTCGATGCCCGCTTGCAGGGTCGGCATCCGGAGCACCATCTCGAACACGTGCGTCGCCTGGCAGGCCCGGCAGTAGCGATGCATGCCGTCGGGAGTGGCGGCGGTGAGCGCGGTGCTCGCCGCCCCCTTGCCCGTCGGCGCGGTGACGATCGTGCGCAGGGCGTCCAGTGCGAGGTTGAAGCCGTCGAGCCCGCTGATGCCCGCCTTGCGCATCCGGCCCGACGCGTCGACCCGAGACAGCGCATCCGCGTCGGACAGCGGCCACAGCGCGCCGGCCAACCGGTCCAGATCCCGCCGCCGGTGCAGATGCGGCGCGCCCCGCAGCGTCCAGGCCAGGGCTACCGACGACGGGACGGGCGTCGGCCTGGCCAGCCGCGCGTCGAGCGACAACCGCGCCGACCCGGACGTGTCCTGAACGCCGAAGTCGAGCACGGCGAGTTTGGCGACGCTCGATCCGTCGCGCAACAGGCCCTGGGCCACCACCCGGTAGCCGATGACCTGCTGGCGATCCAACGACAGCATCAGTGCACCGCGGGGTCCTGCTCGAACGCGTAGGACAGCGTCACCTCGTAGGTCGTATCGCTCGCGGCCGCCTCGAGCTCACCGTGCAGCCCGACGAGATCCCCGGTGGCCGAATCGGCAACGATCCGGCCGGTCGTGCGGGCGACGCCGCCCTCGTGCCGGCCCTGATGCCGGACCACGAAGCTGCCGGTGCGGCCGTCGAGCGTCCCGGTGATGCGCTCGAATCCGACGTAGTCGCCAACGAGCGAGGCCGGTTCGGCGGGATCGCCGCCGGTGTAGACGAGCAGCAGCCGGGTGGTCGACTCGCCGACGAGATCTCCCTTGTACGTCAAGGGGAACTCGGCCTGCGCCAGGGCCGGCTGCCCGTCGGGGGCGTCGTAATGCGACTCGTCCCAGGACGTGGCGGTCACGGTGGCCGTTGCGGTCTTGCGGAGCTGGGATCTGATCATGGGCCCATCCTTGCCGCTGTACCCGACATCGAACGGCCTGATTCTGCGCCTTCAGGCTAGGGACCGGGGGCCGGTGGCTTCTCGGCTGTTCCGTTCTGCTGAATTGCCGGCGGCGCGGGCTCCTCGGTCCGTTCGTCCGCGGGCGGTTGGGGTGCGGACGGAGCCGGGTCGTTTCCCGGGAACTCCTCGCGCACCTTGCGCAGGTGCCGGGTCATCGACCGGAACAGGAAGTAGCAGGCGATGGCCAGCACCAGGATCACGACCAGCGCGATAGGCCCCGCCTTCTTGGCCTCGCCCCCACCGTCGTCCCCGTTGTCGGCTAGCACCCAGGCCACCGACAGCGCCGCAACGCCGGGAACGGGCATCAGGCGAGCGCCTTCTCGCGGACACCGGCGAAGAGGTCGTCCTCGGGGATCGACGTCTCGACGAGCGACCGGACCAGCTCGAAGTCCTCGGTCGGCCACGCGTCACGTTGGATGTCGAGCGGCACCTTGAAGAACCAACCGTCCGGATCGACCTGGGTCGCGTGCGCGATCAGTGCGGCGTCGCGGCGCTCGAACCACTTGCCACACGGCACTCGCGTTGTGATCTTGGGTTCGCGGCGCTTCTCCTCGCTCTCCGACCACCGCTGCATGACCTCCTCATACGGCGATTCCAGTCCGCGCTCGACCATGGCTCCGTGCAGCGCCATCATCCGGTCGCGGCTCCAACCGACGTCGTAGTACAGCTTCAACGGCTGCCACGGATCGCCGGCGTCGGGGTAGGCGTCGGGATCCGCCGCCGCATCGAACGCCGCCATCGAGATCTTGTGGCACATGATGTGGTCGGGGTGCGGGTACCCGCCGTTCTCGTCGTAGGTCGTGATGACGTGCGGGCGAAACGTCCGGATCTGGGCGACCAACCGCTCGGCCGCCACCTCGACCGGCTGCAGCGCGAAGCAACCTTCCGGCAGCGGGGGCAGCGGGTCGCCCTCGGGCAGTCCCGAGTCGACGAAGCCGAGCCATTCCTGGTGCACGCCGAGGATCTCGCGGGCCCGGCGCATCTCGGCTTCCCGGATCTCGGCGATATTGGCCTCGATGTCGGCCCGGTGCTGTAACGCCGGATTCAGGATGCTGCCCCGTTCACCACCGGTACAGGTCACGACGAGAACGTCGACGCCCTCGTCGACATAGCGCGCCATCGTGGCGGCGCCCTTGCTGGATTCGTCATCCGGGTGCGCGTGCACGGCCATCAGGCGCAGTGCGTCGCCGCCGGTGGTTCCATCGGTCACGGACCCATTGTTGCGGATCGGACGACAGCATTTGCTCGGCGGTCGCCACGCCCGGCGGGGCCCCAACATCTTCGCGGAACCCGGGGGCTCAGTGTTACGTTCGACGTTCGTCTGTCCGCAGCACTAGGAGCTCCCGTGTCTTCCACCGACAGTGTTAAGAGCGCGCCCACAGTCACCTGGCTCACCCAGGATGCTCACGCCCGCCTGTCGAAGGAGCTCGACGACCTCATCGCCAACCGCCCGTCCATTGCCAAGGAAATCAACGATCGTCGCGAAGAGGGCGATCTGCGCGAGAACGGTGGTTACCAGGCCGCCCGCGAGGAGCAGGGCAAGCAGGAGGGCCGCATCCTGCAGCTGCAGCAGTTGCTGCGCGAGGCGAAGGTCGGTGAGGCTCCGACCACCAATGGCATGGGCGGCCCGGGCATGGTCGTCACCGTGAGTTACCCCGGCGACGATGAGAGCGAGACGTTCCTGATCGGCTCCCGCGAGGAGGCCGCCACCGCCGACATCGAGGTCTATTCGGCCGCGTCGCCGCTGGGCAAGGCGCTCACCGGAGCGCGCGAAGGCGACACCGTTTCCTACGAAACGCCGACCGGCAAGACCGTCGAAGTGACGCTACTCACCGCCAAACGGTTCACCCCCTGACGGTACGGGCCTTGATCATCTCTGCTGAAACGACCAGATTTCGCCGCTACAGCAGAGATCATCGGCTCGCATCGTCCACCTCATGACGTGGACCGACCGGGGCACCCTGCGCAGCACCGACTATCCGGACGGTCGGCGCCTGGCCTCCCGCCAATCGATCTACCAATGGCAGGAGCCGCGCGTCGACCTGGCCGCGCACGTCATGGACGCGCTCGCGGCGTTGTCGGGCGGCTCTGTGGTCGGCGACCTGGGTTGCGGCAACGGCGCCCTGCTCGCTCGGGTGCGGGCCGCGCGCCCCGAGCTTCGCTACCTCGCCCTCGATCTGAGCGAGGGCATGCTGCGCGAGCTGGACGGCCTCCGGGTGTCCGGCTCGATCGATGCGCTGCCGCTGCGTGACGCGACGTTGGATGCGGCGCTGGCCATGCACGTCCTGTACCACCTACCGGATCCAGCGGTGGGCATCGCCGAGCTGCGGCGCGTGATTCGCCCGGGTGGGGTCGTCGTGGCGAGCACCAACTCGGCCGCCAGCCTCACCGAGCTGTGGGACCTGCTCGTCTCGGCCGGCGGTGAACGCTCGCCGGTGCACGATCACTGGCCGCTCGAAACCGCGGCTGATGCGATGCGCGGCTCGTTCGATCACGTTCACGTGAACGCGATCGACTACGTGGTGGACGTCCCGGCGGCCGAGCCGGTCGTCGACTACCTCGCCAGCACCGGCGCATCCGCCGCGATCCTGGCCCGCGCTCGCGACCGTGTGGCATCCGCGATCCAGCGGGACGGCTGCTTCCACGCCAGCGGGCGAACCGGCGTGATCGTCGGCGCCGGCGCGGCTCAGCTCTCGGCGAGGTGAACCAACGGCAGCACCCGATGGGGCACCGGGTTGGCCATGGCGATCACCGTTGAGGTGCGGACGATGGCGTCGTCGCCGTTGACCCGGTCGATCACGTGCTGCAGGTCGGCGTTGGAGCGGGCGACGAGGCGGCACAGCATGTCGCCCTGGCCGGTGATCGTGTGCACCTCGAGCACCTCGGGGATGGCGTCGAGATGCGCCAGCACCGCGGGGCCGGCGCCCTGGCGGATCTCGAGCGTCGCGAACGCCGTGACCCCGTAGCCGAGCGCCTCGGGCTCGATGCGCGGCGCGAAGCTCGCGATCACGCCCCGCTTGGCCAGCTGGTCCAGGCGGGCCTGCGCGGTGGCCCGGGCGACGCCCAGCCGGCGGGACAGTTCCAGCACGCCCATCCGCGGCTCGGCGTCGAGCTCGCGCAGCAGCCGGGCGTCGAGGGCATCGATCGGACGCGTCACGTCGCCAGCCTAGGTTTCGCCGACGTTGTCCGCGCGTCGCGACGCTATGACATCGCGAAGCGCGGACAACTTGGACCACGACGCGATGAGCGCTCGCGCGAAGAGCCCGCCGCCGCCACGCGGCCCGCGACGAAGGAGCGGTGCGGATCTGCGTTGGACCCCGAGCCTGCGAGGGGGTCCACAAGCAGGTTCGCGAACGGCGGGATAGGTTCAGCGCGACAATCGGCGGAAGCGCGACACGCACAGCGGCACGAACACGACGAGGATGCCGACGATCCACGCCAGCGACTGCAGCCCGTTGACCGTCGCGTGGATGTGCAGCGTCTCGCGAACCCCGTCGTCGAACCAGCCCCGCAGCGCGTCGACGATGAGCGTGATCGGGTTGTACTTGGCGAACGCCTGCAGCCAGCCCGGCATCCGCTGCACCGGCACGAACGCCGCGCTCGCGAACGTCAGCGGGAACAGCCAGATGAAGCCGCCCGACTGGGCGGCCTCGACCGTCTTGACGATCAGCCCGATCCAGATGCCGATCCAGCTGAACGCGAAGCTGAACAGCAGGATCAGGGCCAGGCCGGCGATGATGTGCACCGCCGAGCCGTGGAACCGGAACCCGGTCAGCATGCCCACGCCGATCATCATGATCAGCATGAAGGTCGCCCGGACCAGGTCGGAGATCGCCCGCCCGACGAACATCGCCACCGGCGAGATCGGCATCGAGCGGAACCGGTCGACGATGCCCTTGGCCATGTCGTCGGCCATGCCGATACCGGTCACGGCCCCGTTGAACGCAAGGGTCTGCACGAAGATGCCCGGCATCAGGAACTGCACGTACGCGACGCCGCCGGTGTCGATCGCGCCGCCGAACACGTAGCGGAACAGCAGCACGAACATGATCGTCTGGACGGTCGAGAACATGAACAGCTCGGGCTGGCGGGGAGTCGCCTTGAGCAGCCGCCAGGCCATCATCCACGAATCGGCCACCAGGCGAGGCCCGGCCGTCGGTCGCGGCGCTTGCGCCACTGCCGTCATCGCTGGCTCGCCTTCTCCCGCGACGCGGGCTCATCGTCGGGGTCGGGCTTGCTGTCCTCGGCGGCGTGACCGGTCAGGCGCATGAAGACGTCGTCGAGCGTCGGTCGCCGTAGCGCCAGGTCGGCGATGGTGACCCGCGCGGCGTCGACCTCGCGCACCACGTCGATCAGCACGCTGGCACCGGCGCTGACCGGCACCGAGATGTCGCGCCCGTCGACGGTCGGCTCGGTGCCGTCGCCGACCTTGCGCATGATCTCCGTCGCCCGGCCGACGCACTCGTCCGAGCCCACGATGAGCTCGAGGCGCGCGCCGCCAACCTGGGCCTTCAACTCGTCCGACGTGCCCCGGGCGATCACCCTGCCGTGGTCGATGACGGCGATGGAGTCGGCGAGCCGATCGGCTTCGTCCAGGTACTGCGTGGTGAGCAGCATCGTCGTGCCCTCCCGGACGAGGTCTTCGATCACGCCCCACATGCCGAGGCGGCCGCGCGGATCCAGGCCGGTCGTCGGCTCGTCGAGGAACATCACCTGCGGGCGGGCGACGAGCGACGCGGCGATGTCGAGGCGCCGGCGCATTCCGCCCGAATAGGTCTTGGCCATGCGGCCGGCCGGCTCGACCAGGTCGAACCGCTCGAGCAACTCGTCGGCCCGCTGCTCGGCCGCCTTGGCGCCCAGGTGGTAGAGGCGCCCGAACAGGATCAGGTTCTCGCGGCCGGTCAGGTAGTCGTCGATCGCGGCGAACTGGCCGGTCAGCCCGATGCTGCGGCGCACCTGCTGCGGATGCTTCACGACATCGATGCCCAGCACCTCCGCGCGACCGCCGTCGGGGCGCAACAGGGTCGAGAACACGCGGACCGCGGTGGTCTTGCCCGCGCCGTTGGGCCCCAACAGGCCGACGACGGTGCCCTCCGGGACGGCGAGATCGAGGCCGTCCAGGGCTCGAGTCTCGCCGAAGGTCTTGACCAGCCCCTCGGCCAGTACGGCGTCGGTCATGTCATGGCCCATGGACTCATGGCCGCAACCTAGCGGACGACAACGACATAAGACCCGGCGTTTTGGGCAACCTCACAGCGCGCCAGTGCTAACAGTAGATTTCGTGCAGAGCGAACACCTGGCACGGGATGCGAGCGCGACGTAGCGTCGAATGGGTGACTGCCCCCTCCATCGCCACGCTGGGCGAGCTGCGCTCGTCCGATCACATCCACCGCAGCGTCAAGACCGAGATCCGCTCCAACCTCATCGCCCGGCTCGCGGCGGGTGAGCCGTCGTTGCCCGGCATCGTCGGGTTCGACGACACCGTCACCCCCGAGGTCGAGCGGGCGCTGCTGGCCGGGCACGACCTGGTGCTGCTCGGCGAGCGCGGCCAGGGCAAGACCCGCCTCATCCGCACGCTCGTCGGCCTGCTCGACGAGTGGACGCCCGTCGTCGCCGGCTGCGAGATCAACGACCATCCGTACGCCCCGGTATGTGCGCGCTGCGTCGCGCTCGTCGCCACCGATGGCGAGCTCACTCCCGTCGCCTGGAAGCACCGGTCTGAACGGTACGGCGAGAAGCTGGCCACCCCCGACACGTCCGTCGGCGACCTCATCGGCGACATCGATCCGATCAAGGTGGCCGAGGGACGCACTCTCGGCGACCCCGAGACCGTCCACTATGGACTCGTACCGCGCACCAACCGCGGCATCTTCGCGGTGAACGAGCTGCCCGACCTCGCCGAGCGGATCCAGGTCGCGCTGCTGAACGTCCTGGAGGAACGCGACATCCAGGTGCGCGGCTACCAGCTGCGGTTGCCGCTGGACGTGTTGCTCGTCGCGAGCGCCAACCCCGAGGACTACACCAACCGCGGCCGCATCATCACGCCGTTGAAGGACCGGTTCGGCGCCGAGGTGCGTACGCACTATCCCCTGTCGCTCGAGGACGAACTGGCGATGGTGGCCCAGGAAGCCGCCGTGCTGTGGGACGACTCCCCGCACGCCGCCCCGCTCGTGCCGTCCCATCTGCTCGACGTGGTGGGCCGCTTCGCCCGGGCGGTGCGCGACGCGCCCCAGGTCGATCAACGTTCGGGCGTCTCGGCCCGGTTCGCCATCGCCGCGGTCGAGACCGTCGCGGCGAGCGCGGTGCGACGGGCCGCGATCACCGGCGAGGCCGCCGCCGTGGCTCGGATTGTCGATCTGCCCTCGATCGTGCCGGCGTCGCTGGGCAAGGTCGAGTTCGACGACGCCGACGAGGGGCGCGAGTTCGAGGTGCTCGAACACCTGCTGCGCCGCGCCGTCGCCGAGACGTCGCGGGCCCGGCTGGCCGGGCTGGATCTGCGTCCACTGCAGGAGAAGTTCGACGGCGGGCTGCTCGTCGAGTCCGGCGACACCGTGTCGGCGGATCGGTTGCTGAGCCAGGTCGGCTCGGTGCCGGGGCTGTCCGAGCTGCTCGATCGGCTCGAGCCGGACGGTGTGGGCGAGGGCCCGGCGGCGGTCGGGGTGGCGGCGGCGGTCGTCGAGTTCGCGCTGGAGGGGCTGTACCTGAACAAGCGCCTGGCGAAGGAGAGCAGTGGCAACCGAACCGTGTACGGCGCGTAGTCCCGGTTTTGGCCGCCCAGGCTCGTATTTGATGCTGGGCGGCCAAAACCGTGGCTAGGGCCAGGTACGGGGCGTGGCACGGCGGACCGGATCCGCTGGAGCCGCCCTACGACATCCGCCGGGCGATCGACGAGATCGGCGAGGACGTGCTGGCCGGCATGTCCCCGCGCAATGCCCTGAACCGGCTGCTGCGCCGCGGGGCCAGCGGCCGCAACGGCCTGGACTCGCTACGTCGCCGCGCGCGTGACCGGGCCCGCGAGCTGCGCCGTAGCGGCCAGCTCGACGGCACCCTGCAGCAGGTCCGCGAGCTGCTCGACCAGGCGGTCGAGGCCGAGCGCCGGGCGCTGTTCCCCGATCCGGACGACAGCGCCCGCCTGGCCGAGGCCGAGCTCGACGCCCTGCCCCGCGACACCGCCCGAGCCGTCCGCGAGCTCGCCGACTACCAGTGGCGCTCCCCCGAGGCCCGCGACAAGTACCAGCAGATCCAGGACCTGCTGCGCTCGGAGGTGCTCGACGCGCAGTTCGCCGGCATGCGCGACGCGCTGGCCAACGCCACGCCGGAGGATCTGGCCCGGGTCCGCGAGATGATGAGCGCGCTGAACGACCTGCTCGACGCCGACGCCCGCGGCGAACACACTCAGGAACAGTTCGACGAGTTCATGCAGCAGTACGGCGAGTTCTTCCCGGAGAACCCGACCAACCTCGCCGAGCTGATCGACTCGCTGGCCCGGCGCGCGGCCGCGACACAGCGGCTGATGGACTCCCTCACCCCCGAGCAGCGGGCCGAGCTCGGCGGACTCATGTCCCAGGCGATGGGCAATTCCGGGCTGGCCGAGGAGATGGCCCGCCTGCAGAGTGGGCTGCGCGCGGCCCGTCCCGACCTGCAATGGGGCGGGGCGGAACGCATGGACGGCTCCGAGCCCATGGGCTACTCGGACGCCACCGAGGCGCTGGCCGAGATCGCCGAGCTCGACGACCTCTCCGAGCTCACCCTGCAGGACTACCCCGGCGCCAGCCTGGACGACATCGACGAGGAACTCGTGCAGCGCGCCCTGGGCCGCCAAGCCGTCGACGACCTCGACCAGCTGCGCCGCATCGAGCGCGAGCTGCAACGGCAGGGCTACCTCGAACGCGGCGGGGACGGCCTGCAACTCACGCCCCGCGCGTTACGCCGCCTCGGCGCGTCGGCGCTGCGGCGGGTGTTCTCGACGATCGAGAACGGACGCCGGGGCGATCACGACGTCCGGGACGCCGGCGCCGCCGGGGAGGTCACCGGGGCCACCCGCGAGTGGCGCTTCGGTGACGAGCAGCCGATCAACGTCGTCCGCACGGTGCGCAACGCGGTGCTGCGTGGCGGGCGCGGCCGCATCCGGCTCACCCCCGAGGACTTCGAGGTGGACGAGACGGAGCGCCGCAGCTCGGCGGCGGTCGCCCTGCTCGTCGACATGTCCTACTCGATGGAGCTGCGCGGCACCTGGGGCGAGGCGAAGACCACGGCGCTCGCCCTGCACTCGCTGGTCAGCACGAAGTACCCGCAGGATTCCATCGAGATCATCGGGTTCTCCGACTACGCCCGGGTCATGACACCGCGCGCGCTCGTCGACCACGACTGGGACCGCGTGCAGGGCACCAACCTGCAACACGCGCTCATGCTGGCCCGGCGCCACCTCGACAAGCACCGCGACGCCGAGCCGGTCATCCTGGTGATCACCGACGGCGAGCCGACCGCGCACCTGGCCGCCGACGGGTTCGCCGACTTCGCCTGGCCGCCCACCCGCGAGACGATCGCCGCCACGCTGGCCGAGGTCGAACGGTGCACCCGGCGTGGCGCCACCATCAACGTCTTCATGCTCGACGACGAGCCGCGGCTGGTGTCGTTCATGCAGGAGATGGGGCGGCGCAACGGCGGGCGGGTGTTCCTGCCCAACCGCGGATCGCTCGGCGAGTACGTCGTCTCCGACTATCTGCGCACCCGCCGCGGCCGCCGCCGCCAATCCCGGGCCAGCTGAGGCGCGGCTGCGCCCCGTCGATAGCCTCGGCGAATGCACAAGTTCCTGCTGGCGCTGCACGTTCTGACCGCGGTGTTCGCGATCGGCCCCTTGGCGCATGCCGTCACGACGGCGTCGCGGGGCGTGCGAAACGGCGACGCGGTGGCCACGGCGGCCAGCGCTCGGATGGCCCGCCTGTACGGGTACGTGTCGGTGATCGTCGCCGTGCTGGGCCTCTCGCTCGTCCGGCCGAAGTGGCACGCCGAGTTCGGTGACACCTGGGTCTGGCTGTCCCTCGTGCTGTGGGCGCTCGCGGTGGCGCTCGTCCTGGCGCTGATCGTCCCGACGCTCGATCGGGCGACGACGCTGATCACGTCCGGTGAGTCGGCCCGCGCCCTGACCGCCCGGGTTGCCGCGGGCGGCGGTCTCGTCGGCTTGATCTTCGCCGGCATCGTGTTCCTCATGATCTACCAGCCCGGACGGTGAGCGTCGAGGTCGTCGATCAGGCGCGAACCCGCGAGTTGCGTCGCGCGGTGTTGCGTCCGCACCTGTCCCTGGACGATGTGCTCCCGGGCGACGAGGTCCCGGACGCGATCCACTTCGCCGCGTTGGACGGCGACGACGGCGCCGACGGCACGGACGGCGACGGGGCGATCGGCGCCTGCTTCATCTACCCGGAACCCTGCCCGTGGCGCTCCGGCCCCGCGTGGCGGCTGCGTCAGATGGCGACCGCCGAGTCGCGCCGCGGCACCGGCGTCGGCGCGGCGGTGCTGGCCGGCGTTGTCGCCTACATCGCCGAACGGGGCGGCGGCACGCTGTGGCTGCACGCCCGTCAGGTGGCCGTGCCCTTCTATGCCCGGAACGACCTCCGCATCCACGGCGAGCCGTTCGTCGAGAACGACCTGCCGCACCGCGAGATGTGGCGGCCCGTCGACAACCTTTCGGCTGCCCCATCTCGTCCTAGTTAGAGAAGGAGGCCACATGCGCGACGAGACGGCGTTCCGGGAATTCGTCGAGGCGAACGGCGCGACACTGCTGCACGCCGCGCGGCTGCTGACCGGCGACTACCAGCGCGCCGAGGACCTCGTCCAGACCGCCCTCACCAAGGTGTACGTCCGGTGGGGACGGGCGCGCGAGCCGCTGGCCTACACCCGACGGGTGCTCGTCAGCACCCACATCGACGGGACGCGTCGACGGTGGCGGGGCGAGCGTCCGACCGGGGCATTGCCCGAGGAACCAACCGACGGGGGCCTGGCCACGAGCGACGAACGCGACGAGCTCCGCCGGATGCTGCGCGACCTGACCTCCCTCGAACGCGCGGTCGTCGTGCTGCGCTACTACTGCGATCTGACCGAGAAGGACACCGCAGCCTCACTGCGGATCCCGGTAGGCACCGTCAAGAGCGCGGCGTCGCGGGCATTGGCCCGGCTGCGGGTGGAGGCGATTCGATGAGTCCCAGTGAATCGGAGCTGCGGGCCTCGCTGCGCGCCGGCGAGGGTGAACGCCTCGACACCGACGAGGTGCTGGCCCGGGCCCGTACGGCCCGCCGCGACCGTCGGCGCAACCTCGGAGCCATCGGCGGAGCCGTGGTCGCCGTTCTCGCCGTCGGCGGGGTGATCACGGGAATCCAGCTCAACCGCACCGACCACACCACGGCCGGCGGCCCGAGCCCGATCCCCACCGCGCAGGTCGTGGCGAGCTGCCCGGCCGGCGCGCCGATCGTGCCGAAGCCGCCGGCACCCGCGAGCGGTCCGCTGTTCCCCGACGATGTGACCTCGATCAAGGTGTGTGTCTACGACGCCGAGCGGCTCACCACGTCCAAGGACGTCGACGGGCCGGCCGCCCGTTCCTACGCCCAGCGCTTCAACGCCCTGCCGGCGAACAGCCGGGCCCAGATCTGTCCGCAGTTCCTGACCCAGATCACGATCGCGCTGCTGCCGATGACCCCGAACGGCGTGGCCCCGACCGTGGTCGGCCGGGTCGGCGGATGCGGCACGACGTCGAACAACACCGCATCCCGCAACGCCGGCCAGCTGCTCGGCGAGCTGCAGGTCGGGACGAGCCAGACCCCGCCCCCCATCGTGCCCAGCCATTCGGTGAGCCACGGCCCTGGCCCGTCCTAGCGGATAGGCGGCTTACAAACCGGGTAGGCGGCGGGGGCCGGTGTCGGCGCGTCCCGTGGGCGGCGCCACCCGCATGCTCGCCGAGTTCACGTGAACGCCGGTCGGCGTGCCCCGGGCCACCACCGAACACTCGGCCACCTCGGGCAGGTCGTCGGCCAATGCCGACAGGCGCAGCACGACGTCGGTCAGAGCGTCGAGGGACGCCGGCGCGGCACCGCCGTATCCGTCCAACAACGGGAAGGCCCGCGGAGCGCGGATCAGAGCGGCCGCGTCCACGTCGGTGAGCGGCACGGTGGCGTAGGCGCGATCGCCGAGCAGCTCGGTGGCCACCCCGCCGACCCCGAAGGACACCAGCGCCCCGAACGAGGGGTCGTCGTGCACCCCGAGCACGACCTCGACCCCGTCGGTCCGATCCGAGACGGGGATGCCGTAGCAGGCCAGCACCGCGTCGACGTCGCCCGCCTCGGCCAGCGTCCGGGCCCGGTCCACGTCCACGTCGAAGACGGGCACCTCACCGGCCGGACGGCGCCGCCACTGCGCGTAACGCACGACGCTGGCCAGGGCCCGAACGGCCCGCTCGGGCGTCGGATAGGACGGCACCGAGCCCCGGGTGGGCGCGTACGGTCCGGGCTTGGCCAGCGCGGACGGGATGCCCTCGAAGCCGAGGAACGTCGACAGCACCGGCTTGCCCCCCATCGCCGCCGCCGCGTGCAGCGCCAGGGCGTACTCGTCGGCCGCGATATCCATCAACGGCGGCACGAACACGGCCACGACGGCGTCGACATCGTCCGCGCGGACGGCGTCGAGCACGGCCGTCTCGAACACTTCCGGGGTGCCGTCGGCGCCCACGTCGGTCAGCCGTTGCAGGGGCAGATGCTCACTGGCGCACGCGTCGGCGACGAGCACGGCGACCGCTGTCGAGTTGCTCACCACCGCCACCCGGTCACCCGGCGGCAGCGGCTGCGTGGTGAGCAACAACGCCACCTCGAGCAGGTCCCCGAGCGTGTCGACGCGGATCACGCCGGACGCCTCGAACAGCGTCGCCACCGTCAGCTCGGGCAGCTCCACCGCCGTGCTGGTCGGCCCGGCCGACACCACGCCGCGGCCGCTCTTGACCGCCACGATCGGCTTGCGTCGCCCGAGTCGGCGGGCCAGCCGGGCGAACTTGCGCGGATTGCCGAAGCTCTCCAGGTACAGCAGCACGACCTCGGTGGCCTCGTCCGTCTCCCAGTACTGCAGCAGGTCGTTGCCCGACACGTCGGCCCGGTTGCCGGCCGACACGAACGTCGAGACACCCAGGCCGCGTCGGGCCGCCTCGCCCAGCACCGCGACACCGAGCGCACCCGATTGGCAGAAGAACCCGGCCCGTCCGGCGAGTGGCGGCAACACGGCGAGGGACGCGTTGAGCCGCACCGCCGGATCGGTGTTGATCACGCCGAGGCAGTTCGGGCCCACCACCCGCATGCCGTGCTGGCGAGCGGCCCCCACCAGCGAGCGCTGCGCCTCGCGTCCGGCCGCGTCGCCGCCTTCGCCGTAGCCGCCGCTGATCACGACCACGGCGTGGACGCCCCGGGCGGCGCACTGCTCGACGACGGGCGGCACGGCGTCGGCCGGGACGCAGATCACGGCCAGGTCGATCGGATCGGGGACGTCGAGCACGGACGGGTAGGCGCGCACCCCGGACACGTGCCGCGCGTGCTCGTTCACCGGGTAGAGCGTGCCCTCGAGGCCCATCCGCAACATGTTGCGGAACACGACGTTGCCGATCTTGCCCTCGTCGCTGCTCGCGCCGATGACGGCCACCGACGACGGGAACAGCAGCCGCCGGATCGAGCGAGCCTCGGCGTGCTGTTCGCGCTCGCGCATGACCTCCTCGGTCAGGGCCGTCTCGTCGATGTCGAACTCCAAGGTGATCTCGCCGTGGTCGATGTGACGCGTCGTCTGATAACCGGCCTCGCGGAACACCCGGATCATGGCGTCGTTCTCGGCGAGCACGAGCGCGCCGAATCTCGCGATGCCGCTCTCGCGGGCGGCGGCGGCCAGGTGTTCGAGCAGCACCGAGCCGATGCCGCGGCCCTGGTGGGCGTCGGCGACGACGAAGGCCACCTCGGCCTCGTCGGTACCCGGGGCTCGCTCGTAGCGTCCGACCGCGATGATCTCCTCGCCCAGCCAGGCCACGAGGGCGACCCGGTCGTGGTGGTCGACGGTGGTGAACCGGCGCAGGTCGCGGTCGGGGATGCGCGGGTAGGCGGAGAAGTAGCGCAGATAGCGGGTGCGGGCCGAGAGCCCGGCGTGGAACTTGACGAGTGCGTCCGCGTCGGACGGCTCGATCGGGCGCAGGTGCACCGTGCCACCGTCCGCGACGACGACGTCGGCCTCCCAGTGCGGCGGATAGGACATGTCAGTCACGGGGGTCGTCGGGATCGAGCCCGAGTAGCGGAAAGACGGCGTGCCGGGTCGCCCCGATTGCGCGGTCGAGCCACGAATCGCCGCCGGGCTGCCACGGCTGGACGGTCGGTGGCTCGATGCGCTCGCCCATCCGCTCGGGTGGACGCCCGCCCCGCTGCCGCGCGTACGCGGCCCAGCCGGCCGGGATCGGTGTCTCGGGATCGATCGGCCGTCCGGACGCCTCGGCGATCAGGTGGGTCCAGGTACGCGGCACGCAGCGCACCAGCCCGTATCCCCCGCCACCGAACGCCAACCACCGCCCGCCGGCGACCTCGTGGGCCAGGGCGTGCAGCTCGCCGATCGCGGTCCGTTGCCCGTCGACGGTGAGCTCGAGATTGGCGAGCGGGTCGTCGCGGTGCGTATCGCAGCCGCACTGCGTCACCAGGACGTCGGGACGGAACGCCCGCACCGCCCCGGGCACCACCGCCCGGAACGCGCGCAGCCAGCCCGAGTCGTCGGTACCCGGCGGCAGGGCCACGTTGATCGACGTGCCCTCGGCGTCGCCCCGCCCGATCTCGGACGGCAGGCCGGTTCCGGGGAAGAGCGTGCGCGGGTCCTGGTGGAGGCTGATCGTCAGTACGCGCGGATCGTCGTAGAACGCCGCCTGCACGCCGTCGCCGTGATGCACGTCCACGTCCACGTAGGCGATGCGTTGCGCGCCGGACGACAGCAGCGTGCGGATCCCGAGCACCACGTCATTGAAGACGCAGAACCCCGACGCGTGGTCGCGCATGGCGTGGTGCAGGCCCCCG
>Ga0137412_10000342_pt1 | contig 32096 bp, 23 predicted proteins | sample CZODoug2_1_16fun_FD_122160 | JGI IMG/M metagenome (GOLD analysis project Ga0137412, IMG submission 122160) | Vadose zone soil fungal communities from Angelo Coast Range Reserve, California, USA - CZODoug2_1_16fungal (Hybrid Assembly) | ecosystem: Environmental > Terrestrial > Soil > Vadose zone...
TTTTTGCGAGGGGCTATGTTTCCGTTTGTCCGGGAGTTTCTAGGTTTGCCACCGGATCGGGAATTGCGAGCGGCACGCTACGTCAGACGGTAGGCCGAGGTGGTGCGGCCTTGCAGGACGCCGGCGCCCGGGCGGTCTTCTTCGACCGGCTGGTCACCGGGCTGCTGCCGCTTGATCATAAGCGGATCTTCTGGGGCGGCCGGCTTCTGACGCTCGGCAAGAGTGCCGGCTTTCTCGATGATCCGGTCGGCCGCGGTTTTCCCGTCGACGCTGTAGTGACCGAGCTTCTCGCGCAGCAACGGCGACATCATCCCTGACCTGCCCGAAGACGAGTGGTCGATCTCCGCCGTCATGGTGCAATCGCGCAGCACGATCGGGCAGCAGCGGCTGATCTACAACTTCAAGGTGATCGACGACCGCGCGACCGCTGAGCTCGAGGCGGAGGTGGCCAAGGCCGTCGGCTTGGCCGAGGCCATCGACGTGCCCAAGTTCCAGGGCCTGCGCCACAACGACACCGCCCTGGCCGTGGTCTCACCGCACCTGGAGTCGCGGTGGGACTGGGCACCGACGGTCCTGCTGGAAGCAACAATGATCTCGATCTGATGGAAGAAATCGATCTCGCGGCGAAACTGGCGAAGATCACGAAACTGGATCCGCTGGCACTGAACGCGAAGGCGGTAGTTGAAATGGCCACCATTGATGGCGCCCGTGCGTTGCATATGGAAAAGGAAATAGGATCGCTGGAGGCGGGGAAAAAGGCCGACATCGTGCTCATCAGCCTCGACGAACCGAATGCAGTTCCGATGTATGACATCTACGCGCAGCTTGCCTATGCGCTGAAAGGCAGCGACGCGCCCTTCGACGAGCGCATCCATGAAGTTCGAGGACAACCGGGGCAGATCGCCGTGGCGCGCGAGTACCGAGACTTGATCGCCGGCAGCGCCATTCGCGCCTCGCACCTCGATTGCACGCGCGTGCAGGATCCGTATTCCTTCCGCTGTCAGCCGCAGGTCATGGGTGCCTGCTTGGATTTGATCCGCAATTGCAGCGTCACGCTCGAGCTGGAGGCGAATGCCGTCACCGACAATCCGCTGCTGTTCGTCGAGGCCGGCGAGGTACTGTCGGGCGGAAACTTCCATGCCGAACCCGTGGCATTCGCGGCCGATACGCTGGCGCTCGCACTTGCGGAGATCGGCAGCATGGCGGAGCGGCGAGTGGCCGTATTGGTCGATCCCAAGATGAGCGGTCTACCCGCTTTCTTGGTCGAAAACAGCGGGGTGAATTCCGGATTCATGATGGCGCAGGTCACCGCCGCCGCGCTGGTGTCGGAGAACAAGACCATCGCCGTTCCCTGCAGCGTCGACTCGATTCCCACCTCGGCCAATCAGGAAGACCACGTCAGCATGGCCACCCACGGCGCACGCCGCTTGGGAAGGATGGTCGACAATGCGGCGGCCGTGATCGGCATCGAATTGCTGGCCGCGGCGCAAGGCATCGACTTCCACCGGCCGGCCCGATCCTCGGTCAGCCTCGAGCAGGTTCACGCCGCCATTCGCGGCGACGTGCCCTACTACGCGGCCGATCGGTATGTCGCGCCGGATATCCAGGCGGCGCAGTCTTGGGTCAAGTCGGGACGATTCTCGCCGCTGGTGAAGCGGATATTGCCGTCGAGGGGCGGCGCCTGAAGTGGCCCGCCCGCGGGGCGGGCGCTAACCACCGGAATACCACCGCCCCACGGGCCGTCATAACTTTGCGGTCAGAACTTGTCACGAGACTGAATACGTCGGTGGCGACGCCTGTCAGTATTTCGCCGTCAGCCCCACGAACAAATAACGCCCAAACGTGTCGTACGTGGCCGCGAGCATATTTCCGTTCACGAGCAGCGGATTGGCATTGAAGCCGACGATGGGCGGCTGCCGATCGAACAAGTTGTTGACTCCCAATCTCAGGTTGACGTGCGATCCCAGATCGAAACCCACATCCATGTCGATATAGTCGTACGTCGGAACGTGCGAATCCACCGGATAAACGGTGCCCGTCGCCAGATGCGAATTGCTGCTGGTTTGCTCGGAATCCAGATGGCCTATGTGCCGCCAGTTCAATGAGACTTCGAAATCCTTGCGCGCTTCCCACGTGGCTCGCAGTTTGTGGCGCCACTTCGGAATGGGCGAGGTCGGGCCTTCACCGGTGCAGGTGGGGCCGTAGAGGCCCGTGCAATCGAAGGGTATCAGGCCCGGTACGACTTGGATGACGTTGTCGAGCGCCAGGCTGCCCGCGAAGCTGAACGAGATTTTTCCCGCAGAGAGTGCGCTGATGTCGAGCACGTAGCGTCCCTCGAGATCGAGTCCGCTCATTTCGAACGAGCCGGTGTTCAATCCCGTAGCGATTACGCGCCCCGACGTCGGCCCGTTGCCCACAGACAAAGAGCCGTTGGCGTCGCGGCGGACGAGGTCGCAGTACACGGAATCTCCGGTATTGAGGCAGTTGTTGAGTGAATCGATGGCGGCCAGCGAGCCGATGTAGTGTTTCACTTTGATGCGCCAATAATCCACGCTCATCAGCAAGCCCGGAACCCAGGCCGTCGGAGCGAAGACCAGACCGCCCGTGATGGTGTCGGCCGTCTGCGGCTTCAAGTTCGGATTGCCCCCTGTCAATTGATTGAAGCTGTTTGCCGATGGAATCTTGCCATATTGCGCGGCGCTGACGCCGCTCCGGGCACATGCCGCGGCAGATGCCGTCGGCACGCCGGTGGTCGCGTCGTTGGCACAGGGATCGCTGGAAGCAACTTGCGAGATGGTTTCGCTGAGAAACAATTCGTGGCCGTTCGGTGCGCGCACTGCCCTGCTGAGGGTGCCGCGGAATCGAAGGGGATCTATCGGACGCCATTCGGCGCCGAAGTTGTAGGCGTTGGCAGGGCCCTGAGGCGCGTACTCCGCGTAGCGGTCGCTCAAATTCACCGTCAGTGACTTTGCGAACGGACGATCTTCGAGCAGCGGTGCGCGCACTTCGACGAACCCTTCGGTAACCCGATAAGTGCCGTAGGTTGGCCGCGCCGCACCCGTCACGAGCAAATCACCCGTGAGATAGGCCGCATTGGGCTGATTACTGATGGTTTGCGCACGCTGCTCCATGCCCACCGCCACGTCCAAGCCACTTTCCGCAAGCGGGCTCTTGATGCCGTATTTGCCGAGTTCGCCAATCAATTTGCCGTCGAACACGTATTGCTTGGCATACCCGTCCTGGGCCCCCGCGGCTGTAATGTAGTTGACCGCCGCGGGCGTGACGCCGCCCGTCGAGAAGATATTATAGGGAACGCACGCAGGGTCCGTTCCGTCCACCACCGACTGACACGTGGGTACGCCGTTGACGCCGACCACATTGAGCGCTCTACCGGGACGCTCCTGCGAAATGTCGTTGGACAGCCGTTCGTGAGAATCCGTGTTGCCATATTGGCCGTTGACGTCATAGTTCCACACGTCGTTGAGCTCGCCTTTGAGACCGAGCAACAACCGGTAAGATCGATGCCGGAAATCATCCTCACGCAGGCCTCCCTCGACATTGCGCCGGCCAATGCCCACCTGTGCCGTATCGGCCGCACCGAGCCCGTTCTGCGTGCACAGTGCATCGGCTTCGCCGGGCGATAGCAACGGATTGTTGCAGTTGACGCCGAAAACGTTCAGACCCGAACCGGTCGGTGTCGTGCCGGCGTTTTCGTAAAGCACGCTGGTATGATCGTCGGAGAAGGTACCTTCCACGTAGGCATCGGCGCGCTTGCTGAACGCATAGTGTCCGAAAATGCCCGCGTTGTAGCGCGTATCGGGTCGCGCCAAGGTCTGGAATGGCGCGGCATTATAGCCATCGCGCGCGGTATCGAACGGACGGAACGTGTTTCCGGTTGCCGGATCGAGCGTCAGGTTCGAGCCGGTACCGCCGTTGGGGACGAACTGGCCCGCGGGAGTGGTACCGTCCAAAAGGCACTGATAGGAACTCCCGGTTTCTTGAAGGGTGCAGCCTCCGAAATCGCGGCTGGATCCATAGACACCTTGGTTGTGCCGGTATCCCGCATATCCGACGATATGCCCATCACCGCCGAACAGATCCGTGCCGAAGACACCGGTCACGTCGGCGTTGCGGCCGTCGTAAAGGGCTCCGTTGCGCGGATTAATTCCGCTGCTGCGCATGATATTTTGGATGGCCATATTGTCATTGCTGGCCCGGTTGAGTCCGTACTCCGTCTCGAGCTTCGCGCCCGTAAATTCGGTGTCCATGACGAAGTTGACCACGCCGGAGATCGCGTCGGACCCGTAGATCGACGACGCGCCGCCGGTCAGCACTTCCACGCGCTTCACCAATATCGTCGGAATCGCGTTCAGATCGGGCGATGGATTGATGGAATCCCCGGGATTGAGCCGGCGGCTGTTCATCAGCACCAGCGTGTTGAACGAACCGATTCCGCGCAAATCAGCGGTTGCAGTTCCCGTCACCGGAGATACCCCATCACCGTTGGCCGAGTTGTTGAGACCCGCATTGAGTTGCGGCATGTTGTCGAGCAAGTCTTCGGCGCGCGCAGTACCCTGATGCTTCATTTCCTCGGCGTCGACCACCATAACGGGACTGATACTGCTGGCATTTGGGGTCGCAAAATGCGAGCCGACGACGACGATTTCCAGCAGTGGCTTGTCTGCTTCCTCATCGGCGGGACCGGCGGCCCGCGCGATCGACGGCGCCATCACACCGATTGCCAAGACGGTGCCCACGACGGCAAGCAGCGCCGATGCGCATCCGCATGTCCGGTGCCGAACGCCGCGCGGACGCATTCTCGAGGACGGATGATCGAGCACCCGCGAGGATTTGCTGAGCGACGATGTTGCCGCCGGCGCAAGCAATGCCGGATGTGACTTATTATTCAAGATGTTTCCCCCTAATTAGCGATGGCCCAGCCGTAAATATTTGTCCACGTGCCCATTTCATCCGCAGGCAATGGACCTCAATCGATGTGTCGTCCTCGCATTTGAGTGATTCCTGATTCGGGTCGAGCCCGACTTATATGTCGCTCACGCAGATTCACCGCGGAGAAGCGGCGTCAATCCATTGATCGTGGGAGCCATTTCCAGCCCCTCCACGAATGCGATCAGCGCGTCGGTCTTGGATTTCGGCCATTCGACGTATTCGGCGCAGCCTCGGAACTTGACGGCCGTTTCTTCGAACGTCATCGGGTCCGCTGGACTTCCTTTGCCGAAAGTCGCCCGGCCCGAGATCACCTTGCCGGTCCTCAGGATGATTTTGATGATCGACGTCATCTTGTCGAAGCCGGCGGCTTCCGCTTCGGGATCGATGTAGTATCTGACCCGGCCGATCATTTCCCTGACGTCGGCGCGCTGCACGACTTGATTCGTGAACTCCGCAAGACCGGCCTTCCGACGCAGCAGCAGAATTGCCGCGCAAAATTCCATACTGAACTTCGCTTCCAATCCATTCTGCGGCTGGTGATGCAACAACGCCTGCGTCATGGCGTGGTTGGCGCCTATTTCCACCTGCTTTACCTGTGCGGGCCGAATGTCGTGCAGCTCGATCAACCGCATCATCTCGGTCATTGCAGGATGGCTGAGCGATCCGGACGGATACGGCTTCAGCGAAATGCCGGGCGCCGCGAAGCACCATGGGGCGCCGAGTTTGCCGAGAATCGCAGCCGGATCGAAAGAACCGCCGGCCGCATGAAAGAAGCCGCGCTGCGCCTCCAGGATCTGTGTGGCGGCAGTCCAGCCTATCTCCGCCAGCTGAACCGATTGCAGGCCGCTCTCTGCCGCATGCCCGGCTTGAAGCGGTTTGGTCATCGTGCCGAAATTCTCGCGCAGCCCGGCGGACCGGCTGGCGGCGATACCGAACGCGTTCAGGGTTTTTTCGCGGTCGAGCCTGAACAGCTTCGAGCAAGCGGCCGCAGATCCAAACGGGCCGCAGGTCCCCGTGGAATGGAAGCCGTCCTCATAGTGGCGCGGTGCGATCGCCTCTGCAATTTTACACTCGACCTCGACGCCGAGGTGGTATGCGAGTAAAAAGTCCTTGCCCGAAATTCTCCTTTGTTCGCCGAGCGCCAACACCGCGGGCAGGACCGCAACCGTTGGATGCACTAACAGGCCGTAGACGCGGTCCTTGGCCGCCGCGAGCTGCGTGTCGTCGAAGTCATCCGCGTGGATCGAAATGCCGTTCACCAGCGCCGCAAACTGCGGCGCAGTCTTTCGCGAGGTGCCGATGATCGTCGAGCCGCCTTGCGGGGCGCCAAGGGTGTCCAGATACTTCAGGCACAACGGACCGCTTTCCGCCCTCGAACCCGCCAGCGCCAATCCGAGACCGTCCAGGATCGATTTCTTGCCGAGCTGCACCACTTCCGGCGGAATGGCATCGTAGGCCGTATCGATGACAAATTTCGCGACGTAATCCGTCAGTCCGTGGACGTCGGGAAATGCATTGGAGCACTGGGCCGCGGTTTCCGCCGCCATCACGTCGCGGGATGTCAGGGCAGATCCAAGCGTGCCGATGCAGATTTTTCCAAATTCACGTCTGAACATGGGTGAATAGCTCCTACGTTGAGGTGGAACAGCGGCCGCCGTGCCGCGGCGGCCGCTCCGTCCGCTCAGTTCACGACATCGAATATGAAGAGCTGTGCCGGCACGGCTCCCTGCTTCGATGAAGCGACGTAGTAGCGGTGCAGTTCCGGCACCAGGATGCCGATTTTTCCGCGATATCCGCTGGCAACGCTGCCGACAGCCTCGTAATGATCGGCATCGACTTGCCGAAAGACGTTCACGAATCCGTCGGCGCACGCGATATAGATCATCTTCGTTGCCGGGTCGAAGGACATATCGTCGACGCCGTCGGCGGCTGCCAATGACGCGATCTCCTTCCCCGAGTCGGTTGACACCACTCCGAATACGCCGGGTTTGCGGCCGGCGATGAGCAGGCGGTGGTTGGGCTCGTCCAGCACCATCGGCGTATTGTGCAAAACCTTGCTCAATTGCCAGGTCGCCGTGATCGCATTCGTCTTGCGGTCGATGACGCCGATCTGATTCTTGTCGCGCATGTTCACGTACAAAAGAGAGCCCTGCTTTTGCAGCGCCATTGCCTCCAAATTTCCCGACGGAATCTTGATTTCGCCTACCCGTTCACTCTTGCTGGTGTCGATCGCCGTCACGAGGGAATAATCGTTGCCGGCCTCTTTTCCGCCGTTGCCGACGTATAGAATATGGCCTGCGCTGTCGTAGACCAGGGCGTCGGCATCTTCCGAGAGCTTGATCGCCTTCTGCACCTCATAATTGGTTGCGTTGAGAATCTGAACCGACCCGCCTTTTCCGCCGTCAACGATGAACAGCTTGTTTGCGTCCGGCACGTATACGATGCTGTGCGGCGTATCGAAGCCGGTGATGCTGTGGAGCTTTTTTCCGGTGTGCAGATCGAATACCTCAACCGTGTGATGTTCCTCCGCGGCGAGAAATAACCGATTGCCTTTCACGTCGGCGGTGAAGTGGTCGAAATCACCGTCTATGCCGGGCAACGCGATCTTGGCGACCAGCCGCAGCGGCGCTTTGTCCGCAGCCGCATCCGCGAAAGCCGCGCCGGCGGGCAGCAACGCCGACGCGGCCGCCAGCAATCCAAATAGTACTTTCATAGAACGAGACTCCATCAGTTTGAGTGAAATGAGATGATCAATTTCGCGTTCAGCGACCGGCCTCGCCGGGCGCACATCGAACTTTCGCGCCCAGCGGACTTCCCGCCGGATTGTCTTCCAACGGAATACCGTTCAGGACGCGCAGCATGCGGCTGCGGTCCAGTTCGCCCTCCAGGCCCGCCATCACCACGGCGGCAACGGCGTTGCCGATGATGTTCACGACGGCGCGGCCGGCGCTCATGAATCGATCGATTCCGAGAATGAGCGCCATGCCCGCAAGCGGAATATCGGGGACCACGGACAGGGTTGCGACCAATGCGATGAAGCCGGCGCCGGTGATCCCGCTGGCGCCCTTGGAAGCCAGCATTGCCACGCCGAAGATCGCCATTTGCTGCATGAAGCTGAGCTCGATATTCATTGCCTGCGCCACGAACAGCGCGGCCAGTGTCATGTAGAGGCTGGTGCCGTCCGCGTTGAACACATAGCCCGTCGGGACCACGAGCCCCACGACCGAACGGGAACAACCAAGATTCGCGAGTTTTTCCATCAGCGACGGCAGGGCGACATCGGAGGATGCCGCGCCCAGCGTAATGAGGAGCTCTTCCTTCAAATAGCGCATGAGTTTGAAAATGCTGAATCCGGCCCAACGGGATATCGCGCCCATCACGGCGCACACGAAAAGGGCGCCTGTCGCATAGAACGTCGCTATGAGTCCGAGGAGGGGCTTGAGTGAGCCCATGCCGAATCTGCCGATGGTATACGCCATTGCGCCGAAGGCGCCGAGAGGCGCAAAGCGCATGAGTATGTGGATGATGCCGAACACCACCTGCCCCAAGGACTCGACGAAGACGCCGACGGGCTTGCCGCGCTCGCCGAGATGCGAGAGCGCATAGCCGAACAGCACGGAGATGAAGATGATCGGTAGCGTGTCGCCCCTTGCGAAAGCGTCGAATATGGTGTTCGGCACGACTCCCATCAGAAAATCGACCGCACTGCGCTGCTGAGCGTGCTCGACGTAGGCAGCCACGGCGGAGCCGTCCAGCCGGGCCGGGTCGGCGTTGAATCCCGCGCCCGGCCGCACCACGTTCGCGACAACTGCACCGATCAGCAGCGCCAGCGTCGAAACTACTTCAAAATAAATCAGCGCCTTGCCGCCCACCCGGCCGACTTTCTTCAAATCGCTCATACCGCCTAGGCCATTGACTACCGTGCAGAAAATGACGAGGCCGATGACCATTTTGATCATCTTGAGAAAAATGTCGCCCATCGGCCGCAACGCTTCACCCGCTTGCGGAGCGATCCAACCTACGGCGACTCCGGCCACGATGCCCGCCAGGACCTGCACATACAGCGCGGCATACCAGGGATGCCGTTTCTCTGCGCCTCGGATCGCCATCAGTCGCTCCCGGCTCGCGGGCGGCAATGGCTCTTATTGTCTGAGCTGCACATGTCAGTTCTTCAACGTACACACTGCGTCGGCAATTGCCCGTCCGACTTCCTGCGTACTCGCTGTGCCGCCCAGGTCCGGCGTCCGCGGGCCTTCCTTCAATACATGCTCGATCGCCGAGACGATGGTCCGCGCCGCATCGGCATGACCGAGATGATCGAGCATCATCGCTCCGGACCAGATCTGCCCGATGGGGTTGGCTATGTTGCGTCCGAAGATGTCGGGCGCCGAACCGTGCACCGGCTCGAACATGGAAGGAAAATCTTTCTCGGGATTGAGGTTTGCCGATGGCGCAATTCCGATCGTTCCGGTGCACGCGGATCCGAGATCGGAGAGAATGTCGCCAAATAAATTCGAGGCGACCACGACGTCGAAGCGGGTCGGACGCAGCACGAAATGCGCCGCGAGAATGTCGATGTGGTAGTGATCCATCCGGATGTCCGGATACTCCTTTGCCATCAGCGCGGTGCGCGCGTCCCAATAAGGCATGGTGATCGCAATGCCGTTCGACTTGGTCGCCGACGTCAGCTGCTTGCGCTCGCGTTTACGGGCAAGCTCGAAGCCAAAGCGCAGGATGCGGTCGACGCCATGACGCGTGAACACGCTTTCCTGGATGACGGTCTCGTCCTCGGTGCCTTCGTGCAGTATGTTGCCGCGATCGGAGTATTCACCTTCGGTGTTTTCTCGCACCAACATGATATCAATATCGCCGGCAACACGATCCCGAAGCGGCGAGTTGACGCTGGGCATGAGCCGGATCGGACGCAAATTCACGTATTGCTGGAATTGCCTACGAATTTTTAGCAGTAACCCCCAAAGCGAAATGTGATCCGGAACGCCCTTGAAGCCCACCGCACCGAGATATATGGCATCGTGATGCCGGATTCCGTCGAGTCCGGTGCTCGGCATCATCTCTCCGGTACGCGCGTAGTACTCGCAACCCCAGGGACGCTGATCCCATTCGAACGAGATGCCGAAACGGCGGCCGGCCTGGTCGAGCACGCGGACGCCTTCGGGCACCACCTCTTGACCTATTCCGTCGCCGGCTATCAGCGCTATCCTGTATTTTCTCATTGCACTCCTCGTTTCGAATCCGCGACCGGCTCGTGCATGATCTTTTGTTATCGTGTCGCGTTCGAGCCGGCAGACTAGTCGCTTTTCACTGCCGCGGTACCCCACAACCCGTGATTTCGGAGAACACACTTCGTGAACAATATTCCGCCGCAGGATCTCCGTGTATTTATCCACGCCGCGCGCCGCGCAAATTTTGCGGCCGCCGCTCTCGAACTGGGTGCGTCCCCGGCCTACGTGAGCAAGCGGATCGCGATGCTCGAGGACACTTTGAAGGTGAAGTTGTTCCATCGAACCACCCGACACGTGTCGGTGACCGAACGCGGCGAACAGATGCTCTCGTGGGCCCAGCGCGTACTCGATGTCTACGAACAGCTCGAGGGTACGCTGCAGGAGACCCAGATCGAGATCCGGGGAGGACTACGCATCGCGGCGAGTTCCGGACTCGGACGAAACCACGTAGCGCCCGTACTGTCCGAACTCGTCAAAATGCATCCGGGACTGGAGATAGATCTGGAAATACTGGATCGATCGGTGGATCTGGTCGATGAGGAGATCGACATCGACGTCCGTGTCGGCGATGTGCGCGAACACCATGTCATACCGCACCATCTCGCTCGCGGCCGGCGGATACTGTGTGCGTCACCCGAGTACTTGCGATCGCGCCACGAACCGGAGAGCCCGGCCGACCTGTCGCGCCATTCGTGCCTGCTGATTCGCGAGCGAAACGAAACCTTCGGCCGATGGGCCCTGCAGGGGCCGGATGGGACTCGAAACGTCCGGGTGAGCGCGGCCCTCGCGTCCAATCACGGCGATGTGATCAAACGGTGGGCTCTGGAGGGCCACGGCATCATGTTGCGTTCCTATTGGGATGTGGCCGAGAGCCTGGAGCAGGGAGACCTGGTGCACGTGCTGCGCAAATTCTGGCAGCCGGCCGACGTTTGGGCAGTCACTAAAATTCGCTCGGACAATTCCGCAAAGACCAGACTGTGCATTCGCCATCTGCGTGCCCGCCTGCGCTCCGGACCGTTCGCGCTCGCGGCGCCCGGGGGCGGCGACTAGCTTACTTCCAAACCAGCGCGTATGTTCACGGCGGAAGCGCGCACGATTTCAATCACCGTATTTCGAACCACGCAGGCAGGCAGTGAAGACCTATCGAATAGCAACGATCCCCGGCGATGGCATCGGCAAGGAAGTGGTGCCCGCAGGCCGTCGCGTTTTGCAGGCGCTTTCGGCCGCTGACAAATCGATCGCTTTCGAGTTCGAAGACTTTGATTGGGGCGGCGGCCACTTCCGACGGCACGGCGTGATGATGCCTGATGACGGTTTGGATGCGTTGCGCGGCAAGGACGCGATCCTGTTCGGTTCGGCGGGGGATCCCGGCATTCCCGATCACGTCACCCTGTGGGGACTGCGCCTGAAAATCTGCCAAGGACTCGATCAGTATGCAAACGTCAGGCCGATCCGTATTCTGCCGGGCGTCGATGCTCCCCTCAAGCGCTGCCGCGCCGAAGACTTGAACTGGGTGATCGTGCGCGAGAATTCCGAGGGTGAATATTCAGGCGTGGGCGGCCGCGTACACCGGGGACATCCCATCGAGGTGGCTACGGATTTGTCGATCATGACCCGCGTTGGAGTCGAGCGCATCCTGAGATTTGCGTTCCGCCTCGCGAAATCGCGCCCTCGCAAACAATTGACGGTGATCACCAAAAGCAATGCGCAGCGTCACGCGATGGTCATGTGGGACGAGATCGCCTTTGAGGTCGCCGAGGAATTCCCGGAGATCGCCTGGGACAAGGAGTTGGTGGATGCGGCGGCGGCACGGATGGTGAACCGACCTGCATCGCTCGACACGATAGTCGCGACCAACCTACACGCCGACATTCTCAGCGACCTCGCCGCAGCGCTAGCCGGCAGTCTGGGCATTGCGCCGACCGGCAACATTGATCCGGAGCGGCGTTGCCCGTCCATGTTCGAGCCGATACACGGCTCTGCGTTCGACATCATGGGCAAGGGCCTGGCCAATCCGATCGGGACATTTTGGTCGATTGTGATGTTGCTCGAACATTTGGGCGAGCCTGCACCGGCCGGACGGGTGATGCGGGCCATTGAATCCGTGACGGCCGATCCCACCCTGCACACCCGCGACCTCGGAGGGACCGCGACCACGGCGCAGGTGACCGAGGCGGTTTGCGCCGAGGTGGGGGAGATGCACGCGGGGCAGCGGTAGACCGATACCCTGGCGGGTTCGTCAAGCTGTGTTAAAAGGCACGATTACGCGCTGCATTAGCGGCTATTATGCAATCGCACATAAGCCCGGAGCGACGCCGGTCGAACCTGTGCGTCCGCACGAACAGAAAGGACACCCGTGGCTAGCTTCACCGCACACAATATTAGGTTGGACGATGGCACGTACACCAAGCCGGATGCCGGGCTGTCGCTCGACGTGCATCCGTGGTTTCTGGCGGCAAAGCGGGTTCTGGATGCGACGTTTCCCGGCGAAAAGTCGCAGCTCCGCATCGCGGACCTGGGTTGTCTCGAAGGCGGCTATACCGTCGAATTTGCGCGCCTGGGTTTTCAGGCGCTGGGACTCGACGTGCGCGAGCAGAACATGGAGGCTTGCCGCTACGTTCAGTCGCGGGTCAATCTGCCGAATCTCGAATTTGTCCGCGATGACGTTTGGAACATAGCGGCGTACGGCCTGTTCGACGCGACCTTCTGCTGCGGCTTGTTTTACCACCTGGACAAACCTCGGGAATTTCTCGACGTCTTGTCGCGCGTGACCAAACGGGTATTGATTCTGCAAACGCATTTCTCGGAAGCCAAGGACTCACCCAGCTTGATTCACCCAAGACGGCTGCGCCGCGCCTTGTCGAGAATCATTCCTCTTGCAAACACCGCGACCACGACGCACAAATTGTCTTTTCTCACCGAGCACGAGGGATTGCCTGGGCGATGGTTTCCCGAGTTTCGCAATGAGCGTGCCTTCCGCGATCGTGCGAATCGCCGCTGGGCGTCATGGAACAACCGCGCCTCCTTTTGGATCCAGCGCGAATACCTCGTGCAGGCGATCCGCGACGCCGGCTTCGATTTGGTCATGGAACAATTCGATGCGCTGGGCGCCGACATTGCTCTCGAGATGACCAAGGGAAGCTACCGGACCTCGGGGCGCAGTACCTTCATCGGGATAAAGACCTCCTTCCAGGCGGATTCCGGCGCGTTCAAATCAACGGCCGCGCCTGGTCTTCGTCAAGAATAGAACCCTAATGCGGTACTGCGAGTCCCGACGATGAAATCATTTGCCCTCTTCGTTCTGGCGCTCCTCTTCGTTCTGGTGCTCGGCCTGATTCCCTGCATCTCGAGCGCGGGCGAGCTGAATCTCGCCACGCTGACTTGCGCGAAATACGAGAACGAAGTCCTGCCGGCCGCCGCCTCGAACCCAACGGCCGACAGCCTCAACACCGTCATGTGGCTGTTCGGCTATTCGGTCGCCAAATCCGGAGCGCATGTCATGTACCCGGAGGCGCTGGGACCTTTCGGGTTCGCGCTGGATAACGAGTGCAAGAGTAATCCCAACGAAAGCCTGCTGGATGCGCTGGCCATCGTCAAACCCGACCCCAAGAACCCGATGGATCTCAACGCCATCGAATGCGCGGCATTCGCATCGCGGCACGTCGAATTGGCCCGCACCGACCCGGAGAGCGCGACCACCATCATGATGTGGCTGTTCGGTTTTTCCGTGGGCCGATCCGGCAGCCACATTTTCGACGCGAATTCGGTGAGCCAGTTTCAAACCGCATTGCTGGCTGACTGCGCCAAACATCCCAACGAACTCCTGCTCGGCGCGGTCACGGCGGTCAAGACGTCGAAGCCCGCCAACGCCAAATAGGCGGGATGGTTCACGCGACCCGCGTGCCCGCTCTCGCTCCCGCGCTCTCGCCCGCTCCGGCGATGTCGATCGCGCCCGTTCCCTTCAGCAGTTCCTTGGCCCGCGCCACCTGCTCGGCGGCATCGCAGTGCACGGACAACAATGTGCCGCCGTTCTTTACATGACCCTCGTAGCGCTTGGCCTCATATTCGGGAAGCCCCATGCCGACGAGAGCGCCGACCAAACCACCGATCGTACCGCCCACCCCGACTCCCGCAAGTCCTGCGACGATGGGCCCCGCTGCAATCAACGGACCTAGACCTGGAATCGCCAAGGCTCCGACGCCCGCGAGAATGCCGATCGTTCCACCGATGACGCCGCCCGCCGTCACACCGGCCGTGGTGCCCTCCGGCGCTTTTGTGCTCTTCTGGTGACCAAATCCCTTTTCGCTCCGCGTGTCGGGGAGCAGGACCGAGATCGAAGAGCCGGGAAAACCGGCGGCGATGAGCGTGTCTACCGCGCGCTCCGCTTGAGCTTCAACGGTGTAGATTCCGAATACGGCTGTGTTCTTGCCGGCCATGACGTACTCCGCTCGTTGCTGGCGCATGGATCAACCGTCGACGCTCGACGGTTGATCCGGATCGCGCCGATGGGGGCTCAATGCGCCGGTGTAACCGGCTGCTTGGCATTGCCCATGCTCGTTTTCCACTGATCCCTGCACGCTTTCTTCATGTCCATCTCGGACATTCCATTGTTGGCAGCCTTGGCTTTTGCCATGCAGTCCTTCATGAACTGCTTCTGATCGGCTTTTTGCGTCGACTGGTCAGCCGATGTGTCATCGGCGAGCGCTTGCATGCCGAACCCTATCAAACCTGCGACGACTAACGCGGATATCGTGCGATTCATGAGTGCCTCCAGTGAGTCTTCGAGTAATGGTCGCTCTGCACAAGATGCTGTGCACAATTGAACGCATCCACACGAATTGTACTTAACCCATGGACGGCTCTCACTGGCCGAGTCTCCGCAATCGATGCCGGTGCCTTCCTACAGCGACCCGTCACGACGACCCAACCGTCACAGTGGCGCAACCGTCACAGCGACCCAACCGCCGCGGCGCCGACCGTCATACCGGGCTCAGGAGTTTCTCGATTTCCGCCTGCAGCTCCGCCTGTTGGTAGGGCTTCGATAGGCGCGGCACATTGGCCAGCTTGCCGGCCGGCAAGTCGGTGTAGCCGGTCGCCAGCAGGACTGGAAGACCCGGTCTTTTCTGACGCACGATTTCCGCGAGTTGAATGCCCGTCATGCCCGGCATGGCCTGGTCCGTCATCAGCAAGTCGAGACGCTTCCCGGTATTGATGATCTCGAGAGCCTGTGCCGCGGAATTGACGCCGATCACGGAGTGGCCGAGATCTTCGAGCATGTCGACCGTGCTCGTGGCGATGAGCGGGTCGTCATCGACCACCAAAATAGTTGCCGTACGCGAGAATGTCGCCGAGCTCGCGGCGGGTTCGACTTCGCTCGCGGGCTTGACCGCTTGCGGCAGCCACAGCGTGGCGGTCGTCCCCTTGCCGACTTCACTCGCGAGCTCCAGGAGCCCACCGAGCTGCACCGCCAATCCGTGCGTCATGGACAAGCCCAGTCCCGTCCCCTTGCCGAGCGGCTTGGTCGAAAAGAAGGGTTCGATGGCCTTGCTGAGCGTGGCTTGATCCATGCCGACGCCGGTGTCGGCAATCTGAATCCGTAAATATGTCCCCGGCCGCAGGCGACCTGAATCATTCGTCACCTGCTTCCGATTGACCCGCAATTCGATTACGCCGCCGTCGGGCATCGCGTCGCGCGCGTTGATGGCGAGATTCAAGATGGCGAGCTCGACTTGGTGCGCATCGACTTCCGCGGGGGGCAGGTGCGGCTCTATCGACAGCCGCAATTCGGAGTTCGGGCCGAGCGAGCGCTTCAATAGGTCTTGCATGCCGAGCACGAGCGTCCGCAGATCGGCCGACGTCGTGCGCAGATCTTGCTGGCGCGCAAATGCCAACATGCGCTGAGTGAGCGAGGCGCCGCGTTTCGCGCCTTGCTGGGCGCCGTCGATGAGCCGGCGGATGTTCGGGTCGCTCGGCACTCGCTTGCGCAGGATTTCGAGGTTACCCATGACGGCCATGAGCAAATTGTTGAAATCGTGCGCGATGCCGCCGGTCAATTGGCCGACGCTTTCCATCTTCTGCGCCTGCAGGAGTTGCTCCTGAGCCTTTTCACGCGCGGCTACTTCGGCCATGAGTTCTCCGGTACGTTCGACCACGCGCCGCTCGAGCGTATGCGTGAGATCCGATAAGGCCGTGCGCTCGAACGCCAAGTCCGACAGCAGCCGCTCTCGCTCGAGTTCCGAGCGCTTGCGATCAGAGATGTCCGACGACACGCCGGTCAGACAAATGACACGCCCCGATCTGTCCTTGAGAGAGCGGGCGCGCACGTCGACCCATTGCAGCGCTCCGCCGGGGCGTATATTGCGGAATTCGATCACATAGTCATCGCCGCTTTTCAACGCCTGCTCGAGTGCGGCATTCATACGCGGCCGGTCGTCCGGGTGCACCGAGCTCATTAACTGGCCATATGACAGCTCTGCCTCGGCATTCGATCCAAAATGACTTCTCGAGGTTTCCGATGGATGAAAGGTCATGGATTTCACATCGAGAGTCCAGGAACCCAGGCGCCCGGCGGTGAGCGCCGTATGCAGCTGCTGCTCGCGCTCGCCGATTTCCTCCAGTCGACCGCGGGCATCGTACTGGCGGCGCCGTCCCCTCGCCGCGGAGCGCACCATGCTCGTCAACGTGGCGGGATGAAACGGGCGCTCCAGGAAGCTGACATTGCCGAGGATGGCCCCAAGCCTTAGCGCGGCGGGATTCCGTTCCGGACCGCCGCCGCGCTGAGTCAGCAATATGATGGGTATGTCCGACCAAGGGGGCTGCGACTCGAGGAAAGCGACGAGCGGCCGCAACTCCGCGTTTTGCAGTGCTTCGTCGGCGATGATCGCCAACCCCGCGCCCTTGTGAAGCTCCTGATTCAAGATTCCAAGGTGCGCGCAGATGTCTGCCGCGAACCCCGCCTCCTTCAGCAGCATGACGAGCAAGGGCGCGTCACGCCCGCCCGGCGCGAGAACCAGCGCGCGCAGAGATAGGCCTCCGTTGGGGCTCACGGCTCTTTTGCCGGCAGCAAGGGCCTGCCGTCGCCCGCGTAACTGGGTACTCCGCGCAATACTCCTTGGAATTCCTCCAGCGGTTCACCGAACGAAATCCCCTGACTGCTCAGCCGATACTCTCGTATGGTGGACTCGTGCCGGCCGGTGCGCTTCTTGATCACCGAGATGGCGCGGCGCACTTGCCCGCGAGCTTCGAAATAGCGGAGCAGCACCACCGTATCGGCGAGGTACGTGATGTCGACGGGCGCGCGCATGTCGCCGACCAAGCCGTGCTGCGCGACCGTGACGAAAGTGGTCGCACCCTGGCGATTCAAATATTGCAGCAACTCGTGCACGTGCAGGATCAAGGAATTCTCTTCCGGCATCGCGGCTTGATAGCCGTTGAGACTGTCGATGAGAACGGTCTTTACCTCATGCTGTTCGACCAGCTTTCGGGTACGGTCGGCGAATTCACCGGGCGAAAGCTCGGCGGCATCGATTTGTTCGATCAAGAGACCGCCGCGCTCCCGCGGACCCTCGAGATCGATGTTCAATCCTTTCATTCGATCGAACAGCAGGTTCAATTCTTCGTCGAAAACGAAAATGGCTGCCTTCTCGCCGCGAGCGATCGCCGCCATGGCAAAGGTGATGGCGACCAGCGATTTACCCGTGCCGGCGGGTCCCAGAATCAAGGTACTCGAGCCTGAATCCAGCCCCCCGCCCAAGAGGTTGTCGAATGCGACTATGCCGCTCGAGAGCTGCTTGCGGGGTACGCGTAATCGGTGCTCGGCGGCGATCAAGCGCGGGAAGACCTTGATCCCGCCGGTGGAAATCGTGAAATCGTGGTAGCCCCCCCGATATTTTTGACCGCGGTACTTGACCACTCGCAAGCGCCGGCGTTCCGCGCCATAGGACGGCGCGGTCTCTTCCAGACGAATGACCCCGTGGGCGAGGGTGTGCACGGTCTTGTCGGACGACTCAGCGGTCAAATCATCGAGGAGCAGGATCGTGGCGCCGAGACCGGAAAGGTAACGCTTGATGGCGAGCACTTGACGCCGGTAACGCAATGAACTCTGCGCCAGCAGGCGGATCTCCGACAGACTGTCGAGCACCAGCCGCTGGGGCTGTTCCCGCTCCACCACTTCGAATATTTTCGTGGTGGTTTCACCGAGTTCCAGATCTGAGGGATAGAGCAGGCTTTGGTGGTTGTCAGCCGCAATCAAGCTGTCGGGGGGAATCACTTCGCAGATTTTGATCGCATCGCCCAACGTCCAGCAGTGGGATGCCGCGCCGGCGCGTAGTTCACGGTCCGACTCCGATAGCGTGATGTAGAGGCAGCGCTCGCCCGCTTCCGCGCCCGCGAGTAGAAACTGCAATCCGGCGGTCGTCTTGCCCGCTCCCGGCTCGCCTTCCAACAAAAAAACGTGCCCGACGGATAACCCGCCCGCAAGGACGTCGTCGAGTCCGCTAATTCCAGTCTTCGCTTTCGATACGCTGTTGGTCATGAAACGGCAATCAAAATTTTGTGAGGGCAAATAGACTCCGTTGAAAACGGCTCCACATTCGGACGGGACCATGACGCCGTGTAGGAATTATCTGATGCGCATGGCGGGGAAGGTACGAATCGTCTGACAGGGTTCTCGCTGTGAGGCTGATGGCGGCCGCCCCTTCTCCGCGCGAGTATCCCCATTCCGATAGCGTCTAGCCGCAACAGAGAAAAAATCGTGTCAACCGCCGTCAGTGGAAGCAGGATCGATCCCTCCGTTCCCGGTACCGACGAGGATGCATGGCAACGAGTACTGGCCAATGCCCCGGATTGGATACCGCCGGACGGTCCATTGTTGATAGTCAGTCCGCACCCCGATGACGAGATTCTAGGGGCCGGCGGTCTGATCCATGCCTGGAAGAACCTCGGCCGCAGCGTGACCGTGATCAGCGTCACCGATGGAGAAGCGGCGTACCCGCAATGGCGGCGGCTGAGACAGATACGGCGCGAGGAACTCCGAGAGGCGCTGCACGTGCTTTCCGATCACCCGGTGCTGGTCGTGCGCCTTGGAATTCCCGACGGTCGCGTCGCCGACTACAGCAATAAACTCCGCTCGGCCGTTTTTTCGTTGCTGGAGCCGGGGACTACCGTGCTCGCGCCCTACGAACAGGATGGGCATCCGGATCATGAGGCGGCCGGGCGAGCATGCATCGAGTCGGCTCACGCGCATGGCTTTATGCTGGCGCGCTATCCGATCTGGGCGTGGCGGCACGGCGATCCGCAGACCTTGAGTCACGCACGATGGGGAAAATTCAGACTGCCCGACACTGCGCGAGCCGCCAAAGCCAACGCGCTGCAGTGTTTCTCATCGCAATTATTTCCCTACCGGCGAAGCCCCGTCGTCCCCGATCATGCGATGGCCTACTATAGCCGGCCGCATGAGGCATTCCTGCTCTAAACCGACGCCTCACCTTCGATCCACGTCTTTTGCACCGTGAATGCATGGTCCATCAGCACCAGATTCGCCCTATAGCCCGGCGCGATGCGACCGAGTTCGTGGCCGAGCCCGAGAAATTCGGCCGGATATTCGCTGGCCATGCGGGCAGCCTCGGCGATGTCGAGTCCCAGCAATGAGACTGCGTTGCGTACCGCCGCAGCCATGTCGAGTGCGGTGCCCGCGAGAGTTCCGTTCTCGTCGCGGCAAATCCCGTCAACCACCCGGATCGTACGTCCCTGCAGAACGAACGTGGGTTCGGCGGAGCCCACCGCCGGCATCGCATCGGTTACCAACATGAATCGGTCGTGACGCTTACAGCGCAGCGCGAGCTTCAGCATGATGGGGTCGACGTGGTGACCGTCGACGATGATTCCGCACCATGTGCCTTCGTCGTACAGCGCGGCGCCGACGATACCGGGCTCGCGCGGCTCGATACGCGCCATTGCGTTGAATAAATGCGTGAAGCCTCGGAGTCCCTGCGCAATGGCAGTCGTGGTCTCAGCGAACGTGGCTTCGCTATGCCCGGCTGACACCAAAATGCCGCCGGCCGCGAGTTTCGCGATAATTTCGGGCGTCGTCATCTCCGGCGCCAAGGTCAGAACCGTTCGCCCGCCGCGCAACCGGCCGAGCAGCGACACCAAGCTCGTGTCGAGGGGCCGCAAATGTTTGGAATCGTGCACTCCGCGGCGCGCCCAGTTGAGGAACGGGCCCTCGATGTGGATACCGAGGACGCCCGGCATGCCGGCATCGAGCGCCGACTGCACGGCGTCGATCGCGCGCCCGATGGTGTCGAGATCGTCGCTGATCAGCGTGGGCAGGAAACCGGTGGTGCCGAAGCGGCGGTGCGCGGCGCCGATGGCGCGGATCGACTCTGGATTGGGGTCATCATTGAAGAGTACGCCGCCGCCGCCGTTGACTTGCACGTCGATGAACCCGGGCAGCAAGAGCTGCCCCTCGAGATCCACGGTGTCCGCGCCTCGACACCGCGAGTCGCCGGGATCGACCAGCGCCTCGATGCGTGCGCCGGATAGAAGCAACGTCTGCCCGCTCACCAAGCCCTCCGCGATCAGAAGCCGGCCGTTCGCAAGCGCGGTGCGCATTACACCGTCTCCGTGACCTTGCGCAAATGTGCCGGGCGATCCGGATCGAACCCGCGTCGTGCCGCGAGCGTGGCGATCAATCGGTATGCATTTTGCACCAACAAGATCGGACCCACCTCGGCGGAGGCGTCGATGGTGGGCAGCACGACGGCGTGGTCCGCCTGCGCGCCGGCCATCAGTACCGGCACGCCGCGGCGCGCGAGTTCGCCGCCCAAGGCCTGTATCCCCGCGCACGTGGCGTCGCGCTGCGCAAACAGCAACGCGGGAAATCCCGGACCCAGGAGAGTGTAGGGACCATGGCGCAATTCGGCGCTGCTGAATGCTTCGGCGTGCAAGCCGCAGGTTTCCTTGCACTTGAGCGCAGCTTCCTGCGCGGCGCCGAGGCCCAACCCGCGGCCCACCACATAGAGATGCTCGGCCGATTCGAGGAGCGGGAGCGCCGCGGACCAATCGAGCGCCCAGCTCTGATCCATCAGCGCCGGCAGCGTGTCGACAGCCGCTTCGAGCGCTGCATCCTCCGTCCACGCCGCAACCAGTCGAATCAGCGCCGCCAACGTCGCGAGGTAGGATTTGGTGGCGGCGACGCTGATCTCGGGTCCGGCGCGCAATGCGACCACTAAATCCGCCGCCGCGATCAGCGGCGAGTCGGGGCTGTTGCACAGCGCGAGGATGGTCGCCCCCGCCGCTTTTGCCGCCGCGACGGCGGCGAGCAGATCGGGACTGCGCCCCGACTGGGAGAGAGCGATGAACAAGCATCCGCGAAGATCTTGAGAGACGCCGTAAATCGAGCTGACGGAGGGCGCAGCCGATGCGGTCAGAACCCCTGCGCGAGTCTCGATCAGGTACTTCGCATAGGTGGCGGCGTGATCCGAGCTGCCGCGCGCGCAGGTAATCACCGCGCGGGGCCTAAGTCGACGCAGCTCTTTGCCGATTGCGGCGATGGCGCCGGTGTCGTACTGCAACTGCGCCCGCACCGCGTCCGACGCCGCGGCCGCCTCCCTGAACATATGCGTGTTTTCGATTGAATCAACGCGCGGAACGCTCATGTGGAGGCGCTCAATTCGGCCACGAAGTCATACGTATCGCCTCGGTAGAAGGATTGTGAAAACTCGATCGCCCGCCCATCGGGCAGCGAGCCCAGCCGTTCGACCAGCAGGCCGGCGTCGCCGGCCTTGGCCTTGAGAAGTTCGGCCTGATCGCCGGTCAGCAGCACCGCGCGCAAGCGCTGCAGGGCGCGCACCGGGCGTTGGCCGGCGCGTTCCAGCGCCTCATACAGCGAGGCATCGACGGCCTCGAGCGAGGGCAGCGCCGTTGCCACGATGGTCGCGTATTCCAGCGCCATCGGTGCATCGTCGGCATAACGAATTCGATTGAAGCGGAACACCGGCGTGCCCGGACTCAGGCGCAGGGCGAGCGCCTCTTCGGGCGTCACCGTGCCCGCCGCGCGCTTCAGCCATACGCTGCGCGGCGTGCGGCCGCGGGCGCGCATGTCTTCGGAGAATGACGTCAACATCGCGAAGTTCTTGTCGACGCGCGCCGAAACGAAATTACCGGCGCCCTGCCGCCGCACCAACAAGCCGTCGGCAACCAGCCCATCCAGCGCCTTGCGCACCGTAATGCGCGACACCGCGAAATCCACGGCGAGATCGCGCTCCGAGGGCAATGCGTCGTCGGGGCCGAGAATTCGGTTGTCGATGGCCTTGCGCAGCGCCCGCTGCAGCTCCTGATACAGGGGCAGGTTTCCACGACCGTCCAAGGGGCCGACTGCTTTGGCAAGTGATGTCATGGGATTGAACCGTGCTTCCGGTATGGTTTCAGTCATTTGGACAATACCAAACAAATACCACTTTTAGAACAACAACCGACATTAACATGTAATAACCCATTCATTTTGTTTGATATTTAGGAAAATATTATGTGTTTATTACACGGCACTAGCAGATTTCGAAAATTGGTATTATATTGGGTCTTAACTGGTGTGGGCAGGCCGGCGCCTCGACGGGATGAACCAAACGACGCGACAACGACCGCCACATGCCGGAAACAGCGACATCAAACCGAATTGGTGACAGGACAGGGAGCATTGTATGAATCGGACAGGGGACCTCTATATGAATCGGATCGCATTGGCGGTCAAGTCGGCACTGGGACTTGCGATGCTCGCGCCGCCGTCATTGACACTGGCGGCTACCGCCACCGATACCAGCCCGCTCGACGAAATCGTCGTTACCGGCATCCGAAAATCTCTCGATGTATCGCTCGAGGTGAAGCGCGGCGCCACTGAACTCACTGAGGTGATCACCGCGGAAGACATCGGCAAAATGCCGGATAAAAATGTCGCCGACTCCCTCGCGCGCTTGCCGGGCGTCACCACCAGCGCCGCCGGCGCCAACGAAGGCGGCTTCGACGAAAACGACCGCGTCAGCATGCGCGGTACGAATCCCAGCCTGACGCAAACCTTGATCAACGGTCACAACGTCGCCGCCGGCGACTGGTTCGTGCTCGACCAGGTGCAGACGGTCGGCCGCAGCGTCAGCTACACCCTGCTGCCTTCGGAGATCGTCAGCAAGGTGGTGGTCGAGAAGAGCTCCAGTGCCTCCCTGGTCGAAGGCGGCGTGGCAGGTTCGGTCGACATCATCACCCGCAAGCCGCTCGATTTTTCCAAGGAATTCACCCTCGAAGCGTCGGTCGGCGCCGTGTACGCGGATCTGCCCTCGAAGGCCGACGGCCAATACAGCGCCCTCGGCAATTTCAAAAATGATGCGGGCAATTTCGGCATCATGGTGCAACTGTTCTCCGAGACCCGGCACCTGCGTCGCGACGGCGTCGAAATCCTCGGCTACGAAACGATTGCAGGCAAGGATGCCACAGGCAAACCTACCGCAATTGCGAAGAGCAATCCGGATCTCGTAGGCGTTCAGTACCCGGTCGAAATCGGCTCGGCCTTCTTCGAACAAAAGCGCGAGCGCAACGGCGGCATGGTCGACCTCGAATTCAAGCCGACCGACGATCTCACCCTGGACCTCTCGGGGTTTTCGTCGAGGTTGCTCGCCAGCAACTACAACCGCAATTACCTGATGTGGTCGACCCACTTCGTCAACTTGGGCGCAGGTCAAGGTCCGGATCCGGGCTACGTGGTACAGGGCAACACGCTGACCAAGGCAAGCTTCACCGGCGTACCGGGTACTTTCTATGGCGTCTACGATCAAATCTCCAGGCCGGATGAAACCGCCACCGCGAATTTTGTCAATCTCGACACCAACTGGAAGGCCACCGACGTTCTTTCGTTCCTCGGCCAAGTCGGATATTCCTGGGGCGACGGCAAGACGCCGACCCAGAATGTATCGGAGACGCAGCCCGGACTCGGCACCGGCGCCAGCTACCAACTGAACGGCACCGGCCGCGCCCCCGACTTCAACCTGGGCGCTACCAACAACACCACGCCGACTCCCGGCGGCGTGCCGGTCACTTTCGGCTGGATCTTCGGCGCGCAGGACGTCGATGTCCAAGACAAGGAAAAGTGGGCAAAAATCGATAGCGATTACAAGATCGACAACGGCGCCTGGAAAGACCTGAAATTCGGCGTGCGCTACGAAGCGCATGACCGCACCTCCTACAACGCCATCGCCCAGGGCCCAACCGCCGCCGGCCAGAGCACCTCGGCTTATCCGACGACCTTCTCCAACTATCCATCGAACTTCTATACCTTCGGCGGCAATGTCCCGACCGGCGTTTGGTTTTGGACGCCGGCGCAGCTCGCTGCGTACGACAGTCCTGCCAACGTCAACCGTGATCCGCTGGCGCGCGAGTACTATCAGTACTTGTTCGCCGTGCACGAGAAGAATTCAGCGGCCTATGTCCAAGCCGACTTCAAGGGCGACAACTGGGCGGCGAACGTCGGGGTCCGCTACGTGCATACTCAAGAAGACGCCATCAGCTTCACGCAGGTGGCCGCGAGTACTCCGGGCGCCGTATTGACGTCCGCGTTCGGGCCGTTTGCCCCTCTCGAGCGGGAGCATAGCTACAACGACGTCCTGCCGAGCGCGAATTTGAAGTTCGACCTGAGTCCCGATTTGGTGGCGCGCTTCGCCGCCGCGGAGACCATGACGCGTGCCGACTACTCGGCGCTCGCGGGATTCACCAATCTCACGCCGCCGGGAGCGGTGGGCGGGGTCGGCAGCGGAACGGGCGGTAATCCTGACTTGAAGCCGATTCGCTCGACCAACCTCGATGCGGGCCTGGAGTGGTATTTCGCGAAGCGCTCGCTGCTGTCGGCAACGGCGTACTACATGGATTTGCGCAACTATGTGAGCTACGGTTCCGAGCTCAAGAACTACACCACGTTCAGCTCGCAATTCCCGAACGGCTCCCTGGTGCCCTACAACCTGACGGTGCCCATCAACGCCAAAGGCCGCGTTGATGGCATGGAGTTGGCGTACACCCAAGCGTTCACTGACAACATCGGCTTTCAAGGAAACTACACCTACGCGGATGCCAAGCAAACCTCGAATGTGGCGCCTTCTCCAAACGGGGGGCCCGGCGACAATCGTCTGGTGGGCGCGTCGAAGAATACCTACAACGCCAGCGGCTACTTCGAGAACAAGATGTTCAATGCCCGGGTGTCGTACACCTACCGGTCGGCGTTCTACAGCGGCCTCGACCGAAGCTCAGCGTTCACTCAGGATGCCATCGGAACCCTGTCCGCGTCGCTGGGTTACACCATGAACGATCATTTCTCGGTCACGCTCGACGGCATGAACTTGAACAATCCCACTCTGAAGTACTATGGCTTGAACAGGTATCAGCCTCGGGCCTTCTACAGGAATGGCTCGCAGTACTATTTGAACTTCCGCTTCAAGCTGTAGAGGGTCGGCCGCCGCACGTTGATCGCGTAGAGTGGATATAGTGCGATCCGTGCGGTATGTCTCGAGAATCGTGCGGACACGAAGGGCGGCGGCGCGGGCCGCCGCCCTTGCGTTGAGCCTCGCATTGCCGGCGTCGGGGCGCAGCGGCGTCATTCCACTCCCCAACGAGGTCGTCCTCGAGCCTGGTTCATTCCGAGTCGATGCAACCACGATCGTGCGCGTGCCGCGGGGCGACCACGATGCCGACAACGCGGCCCGCTATCTGGTGGAGTTGTGGACTCGGACCAATGGCCTCACCCTGCCGGTCACCAGCGCTGCCGGTACCACCACCAGCGCTAGCGGTACCAGCACCAGCGCTAGCGGTATCGGTACCCCGCCCGCCGATACGATCGTATTCCGCCACCAGTCCGGATTCGGTCCCGAAGCCTACGGGCTCAAAATCACCCCGCAGCGGATTACGGTGTCCGCAAGTTCGGCGGCAGGCCTCTTTTACGGCGCAGTCACCCTCTGGCAACTGCTGCCGCCGGGCGGCGCAGATGAGATCTCCGCACAGACCATCCGCGACGCCCCGGCTTACGCGTGGCGGGGGCTGATGCTTGATTCCTCGCGCCATTTTCAGTCGCCCGCCTTCATTCGCTCCATGATCGACTGGATGGCGTGGCACAAGCTCAATGTATTGCATTGGCATCTGACCGATGATCAGGGTTGGCGGCTCGAGATCCGCAAGTATCCGCGCCTGACTGCCGTCGGCGCATGGCGCGTCGACCCGGGAGGCACGCGCTATGGTGGCTTCTACACCCAGAGTGAGGTGCGAGACATCGTTCGTTTCGCGGCGACCCGCCACGTGCAAATCGTCCCGGAAATCGACATGCCGGGCCATGCGACGGCGGCGATCGCGGCGTACCCGGCCGTGGGAGCCGCCGGCGATGGAGTGCTGCGTGTCTCCGCCAGTTGGGGCGTGCACACTCACCTGTTCAATTTGGAACCTCAGACCTTCGAGTTTCTCGAGAACGTCCTCGCGGAGGTCATGGAGCTTTTCCCCAACCGCAGCATTCACATCGGCGGCGATGAGGCAGTCAAGAAAGAGTGGGATTCCTCGCCGGAGGTGCAGGCGCGCGCTCGGCAGCTCGGCATTCGCGACGCCGAGGCGCTGCAGACATACTTCATGCGAAGGATAGGCCGCTACCTGGCGTTACACGGCCGGCGGATCATCGGCTGGGACGAGATTCTGCGGCCGGGGCTCGAGAAAGGCGCCATCGTCATGTCGTGGCATGGCGTTTCCGGAGCGCACGCCGCGGCCGTGGCCGGCAATGACGCCATTCTGTCGCCGTGGCCGACACTGTACTTCGACAACCGCCAAACCGCGCTCCCCACCGAACCGCCGGGTCGGCTCAAGGTCGTGTCGCTCGAGGACGTGTACCGTTTCGAGCCGCACGATGCGACGCTCAGCGACATCCAACAGCGCCATGTGCTCGGTATCCAGGCGAATCTGTGGACTGAGCATATGCAAACCGAGGAGCGCGTGGAGTGGATGGCTCTGCCGCGTGCGGCGGCGCTCGCCGAGGTAGGCTGGTCGGCTGCGGAACGCCGCCGCTGGCCGGATTTCCTGGAGCGTCTCGTGCCCCTGTTCGCCCGTTATCGGGCGTTCGGCTTGAACTATGCCGACAGCGCGTTTGCGCCGGCTGCGCGGATTTCATCCAATGCCGATGGCTACAGCGTGGCGCTGTCGAATCAGGCCCAGGGCAATGGAGCGGCGCGCGGCGACATTCGCTTTACGCTCGATGGCCGCGAACCCTCGGCGCTGTCGCCCCGCTATGACGCGCCCTTGACGGTACCGGCGGGCACCGAGGTCCGCGCCGCGGCCTTCCTCGGTACCGAACAGGCTTCGCGCACATGGGCGAGGCGCCTCGATGCACAGACGGCTCTGCGCCGCGACAGTCACGACCTCGAACCCTGCAGCGATGGCATCGGGCTGCTGCTCGAACCCACCGGTCGTGGCGCCGCAGCCGGCGCGCGTGCTGCGAATCCCCCGCTGGCCGTCGACATCATGAATCCATGCTGGATCGACCGCGGAGTCGACCTGTCGGCCGGACCCCGCATTATTGCCGCCGTCGCCCGCCTGCCGTTCAATTATGAAATCGGCGCGGATGCGGCCAAGATTCGGGTCGGCGACGCACGCACGGCCGACGGTGAACTCGAGATACATGTCGACAGTTGCGACACGCCGGCGCGCACTCTCCTGCCGCTCGCGCCGGCGGCCACTGCTCCAGGCGTAACCACCTTACCGGAGCAGCGACTGCCCCCCCTACCGGGCCGCCATGATTTATGTCTGCGTTTCACGCGCCCGCGGCTTGATCCAATGTGGGCGATCGACTGGGTCGAGGTCGGGGAGTAGCGGCCCATGTCAACCCAACAGATCCTGGCTCCTTTCGACGGATGGTGCAGCGTACTGGACGAGGTACCCGATCCGGTATTCTCGGGACGCATGCTGGGCGACGGTCTTGCCATCGACCCGACCAGCGGAATCCTCGTCGCACCTTGCGCCGGCGAGATCATCACCCTGCCGGCGAGCGCACACGCCGTGTCGATCCGCACCGCTCAAGGCATCGACGTGTTGATTCACGTCGGCATCGACACCGTTCAACTCGGTGGACGCGGGTTCGAGGCGCGCGTTCGGCCGGGGGCAATCGTCCGCGCGGGCGATGAGTTGATCCGCGTCGATCTCGACGTCGTGGCGCGCGGCGCCAAGAGTCTCATGACGCCGATCGTCGTGACGTCGATGGACGGGTTGAGCCTGCGACGATGCCGCGCGCCGGGTTTGGTAGCCGCGGGCGACCTGTTGTTCGAAATCGCTGCGACGAGTACCCCGTCCCGCGCGGATACCCCGGCAAACCAGCCGTCCGTCGGCCAGACGCTCGTCGTGACTCTGCGCCATGGACTGCATGCGCGACCGGCGGCGCTCCTGGCGCAACGCGCCAAGACGTTCGGCGCCCAAACAACGCTGCGCGCCCACGGCCGCAGCGCCAATGCGCGCAGTGTGGTCGCCATCATGGCGCTCGGTGTCCGCCACGGCGATGAGCTGTCCATCCAAGCCAGCGGCGCCGATGCCGCGCAGTCCGTGGCAAGCCTGGTCGCCGGTATCGGCGAGGCGCTGCGAATGGAATCCGCCGCTGGTCATGGTGCTGCGCCGCCCGGCACCGCCGTGGCGACACCGGTCGGTTCCGCCGAACCGAACTCGAGCACCGCCCCCGGCGCTCTCCGCGGCGTGATCGCCGCCGCCGGCCTCGCGGTCGGTCGCGCAACGCGAATCGAACGCCGTGAAATCGCAGTCGCGGAAAACGGCGCGGGTCCGGTGCACGAAAGCGCCGAACTGGAACGAGCGCGAGTGAACGTGCGCGCACGGCTGGCACGGGTCGCGGCAATCGGCGGCTCGGCGCGGCGCGAAATCATCGCCGCGCATTTGGAATTCCTCGACGATCCGCAGGTGAACGAGGAAGCGGCTGATCTGATCTCCGCGGGCAAAAGCGCCGGTTTCGCCTGGCGCGCCGCGATCCGCCGCTCGATCGGTGCGCTCGAAGCGCTCGAGGATGCGCGCCTGCGTGAACGGGTCGATGACTTGCTCGACGTGGAATCGCATGTGCTGCTGGCGCTCGCCGGTGAGGCGCGGCCGATGAACATCCCCTTGCCCGAGCGAGCGGTATTGATCGCCGACGATTTGTTGCCCTCGGAATTGACCGCCCTCGACCGTGCGCGCCTGGCCGCCATCTGTTTGGGCGGCGGCGGCGCCACCTCACATGTGGCGATCCTGGCGGCCGCCATGGAGATCCCCATGCTGGTCGGCTTGGGCGCGGGAATTCGCAATATCGTCGACGGCGCCACCGTGATCGTGGATGCCGATACCGGCACATTGCAGACGGCGCCCACGAGGGCGGCCATCGAGCAGGCGCGAGCCGCGGTCGAAGCCCGGCTCACGCGCCGCGAGCAGACTCAGGCCGAGGCCCAGAGGGAGTGCCGCGCGCTCGACGGCACACGCGTCGAGGTGTTCGCAAACCTGGGGAACGTGATGGACGCTGCGGCGGCCGTCGTCAATGGCGCCGAGGGCTGCGGACTCTTGCGCACCGAATTCCTGTTCATCGATCGGGAAACGGCGCCCGCAGAGGCTGAGCAATTGGCCGCCTACCAGGACATCGCCGCGGCGCTCGGGCCAAGACCCCTGATTCTGCGGCTGATGGACGTGGGCGGCGACAAGCCGCTGCGTTACCTGCCGCTGCCCGCGGAGGAGAACCCGGCTCTCGGGTTGCGCGGCGTTCGCACCGCGCTCGCGTATCCGGATCTCATGCGTACCCAGCTGCGGGCGGCGTTGCGGGTGCAGCCGACCGGCAAGGTGAGACTACTCATCCCGATGATTACCGACGTCGCGGAAATACTCGCCGTGCGCGGCATCATCGACGAGATCAAGGCCGAAATCGGCATCCACGATCGAATCGAGTTGGGCGCGATGATCGAAACTCCCGCCGCGGCGCTCATGGCGTCCGATCTCGGCCGGGAAGTCGATTTCCTGTCGATCGGCAGCAACGACTTGACGCAGTACACTCTCGCCATGGATCGTGGCCATCCGGAACTGGCGGCTCGCACCGACGCCTTGCATCCGGCGGTGCTGAAGCTCATCGCGGCGGCGGCCGGCGCCGGCGTCGCCGCCGGCAAGATGGTTGCCGTCTGCGGCGGCGTGGCCGCTGATCGGATCGCGGTGCCGATATTGCTGGGTCTCGGCGTGCGCGAGCTCTCGGTGGTGCCCGCGGCGGTGCCCGCCATCAAGCGCCAGATTCGTTCGCTCACGATCGACGACTGCCGTGAACTTGCGGCGCGCTGCCTCGAACTCGCATCCGCCGCCCAGGTGCGTGCCGCGGTGGCACGTACGATCGCACCTGCGGGAGAGACGCCATGAAACTGCGCTTCGCCGGGCTACAGCAATTGGGACGGGCGTTGATGCTGCCGATCGCCGTGCTGCCGATCGCGGGGCTTTTGCTGCGCATGGGACAACCCGACCTGCTGGGTTGGGCGGCGATGGCGGCCGCCGGCGATGCGATTTTCTCGAATCTCGGCCTGCTGTTCGCCGTCGGCGTCGGCGTCGGGCTGGCGCGCGAGAATCATGGTGCAGCCGGTCTTGCGGCTCTGGTCGGCTTTCTGGTGACCACCCACGCCGTCGAGGTTCTCCTGGCGGCGGCGCCGGGCTCGCTGGCAAAACTCAGCATCCCGATCGGACTTTTGTCCGGCATCATCGCCGGCGTCGGCTATAACCGATTCGGCAACATCACTCTGCCGAGCTATCTGAGCTTCTTCGGCGGCCGCCGTTTCGTGCCCATCGTGAGCGGGCTGGCGGGACTGGTGTTGGCCGCAGTGGTGGGCTACGCCTGGCCGTTTCTGGAACGCGGGATGGACGCCACCAGCCACGCCATTCTGGGCGCGGGTTCACTGGGCCTGTTCGCCTACGGCGTCTTGAACCGGATATTGATCGTCACCGGCCTGCACCACATCCTCAACAATTTCGCCTGGTTCATCCTCGGCGACTACCACGGCGCCACCGGCGATCTGAAGCGATTCTTCGCCGGCGACCCAACCGCGGGCGCGTTTATGTCGGGCTTCTTTCCGGTCATGATGTTCGGGTTGCCGGGGGCGTGCCTCGCCATGTATCACGCAGCTCCGCCAGAGCGTCGCGCCGGCGTCGCGGGCCTGCTGCTGTCGCTGGGCTTGACCTCGTTCCTCACGGGAGTTACGGAACCGGTCGAATTCACTTTCATGTTCCTCGCTCCGGTGCTCTACGCACTGCATGCCGTCGCGACCGGGCTTGCCATGGTGGTCATGAATCTCTTCGGTGTACGGCTCGGGTTCAGTTTCTCGGCCGGACTGTTCGACTATGTGCTGAACTTCAGCCATGCCCAACGGCCGCTTTTGCTGTTGCCGATCGGCGCCGTCTACTTCGGGCTGTACTACGGGGTGTTTCGCTTTCTCATCGTGCGACTGAATCTAGCGACTCCCGGACGCGACAGCGACGACGCGGCGGCACAGCCGGTCGCGCCCGCCACACCCGGCGCCCGCGCAGAGGCCATGGTGGCTGCGCTCGGCGGTGCCGCGAACCTCACCGAAGTGGACGCATGCACGACTCGCTTGCGGCTGGTGATGGTCGACAACATGGCGGTTGACGAGGCGGCGCTCAAGCGCCTGGGAGCGCGCGGCATCCTGCGCTCCTCGGCGCAAGGATTACAGGTTGTGCTCGGCCCAATCGCCGATCAAGTCGCGGGCGAGATCCGCGCAGCGCTACGGTCGACCCCGGCCCCAAACCCCGCCCTAGCCCCCGCCCCAACCCCCACCCCCCGCCCCCCGGCCCCCCCCACCACCCCCCCCCACCCCCCCACCCCCCCCCCCCCCC
>Ga0137412_10000343_pt1 | contig 31981 bp, 29 predicted proteins | sample CZODoug2_1_16fun_FD_122160 | JGI IMG/M metagenome (GOLD analysis project Ga0137412, IMG submission 122160) | Vadose zone soil fungal communities from Angelo Coast Range Reserve, California, USA - CZODoug2_1_16fungal (Hybrid Assembly) | ecosystem: Environmental > Terrestrial > Soil > Vadose zone...
TGCGCATCGGTGTGCTGGTGTTTGCCGCGAGTCTCGGCAACAAATCCTGGATCCAGAATTGGGAAACGCGCGTCGCGCTGCTGATCTGGCTCATCATCGCCGCGGAATACCTGGGCTGGCTCGATCCCATCATCGCCACCTTGGACAGCATCGGGATTGCGGCGGGCAAAAGCCGCATCACGCTGTGGTCGGTGTTGAAGTTGCTGTTCATTTTGACCTTGTTCGTGCTGGCCGCGGCCTGGATCAGCCGCTGGGTCGACCGGCGCCTGAAGAAGCTCAGCACTCTTGCGCCCTCGACGCGCATCGGCATCGCGAAATTCTCCAACGCATTTTTGATCGCTCTCTCCATTCTCCTGGGCCTCAATGCCGCCGGCGTCGACCTGACCGCGCTCACTGTGCTGACCGGCGCCATCGGCTTAGGGCTGGGGTTCGGCCTGCAGTCCATTGCGGCGAATTTCGTCAGCGGCTTCGTGCTGCTCCTGGACCGCTCCATCAAGCCGGGCGATGTCATAAGCCTCTCGGGACAAAGCGGCACCAGCACCGAGAACTTCGGCTGGGTGCAGGAATTGCGCGGCCGCTATGTGGTCGTGCGCGACCGCGACGGCGTGGAAATGCTGGTACCCAATCAGCAGCTGATCCAGAATTCCGTGATCAATTGGAGCTACACCGACCCGCGCATCCGCCTCAAATTGCCCATCCGCGTGAGCTACCGTGACGATCCGGAATTGGCGCTGCAAATACTGCTCACCGCCTGCGAAGGCCAGGCGCGCGTGCTGTCCGATCCCGCGCCCGTATCACGTCTGATGCACTTCAGCGACAGCGGCATCGAGCTCGAGCTGCGCTTCTGGATCTCCGATCCACAGGAAGGAGTCAACAATGTGCGCTCGGAAGTGAACCGCGCCATCTGGCGGCTGTTCAAGGAGCACAAGGTCACCATCCCGGTGGCGCAGCACGAGGTTCGCGTGCATTCCCTGTCGTCGAACCTCGACTGAACGGCGCGCGATTCCCATGCCGCTGATCATCGCGCCGCACATCGTCATCCCCGACGAGGAATTGGAATGGAAATTCATTCGTTCCTCAGGACCGGGCGGGCAAAATGTCAACAAGGTGGCGAGCGCCGCGCAATTGCGCTTCCTGCTGCCGCAGAATACCTCGCTGTCCGCGGCTGTGAGAAATCGCCTGCGCCGGCTCGCCGGCCAGAAGCTCATCGACGACGGCACCATCCTGTTCAAGTCCATGAGTGAGCGCAGCCAGGACCAGAATCGCCGCGCCGCTCTCGATCGCCTCGAAGCATTGATTCGTTCGGCAATGATCGAGCCGAAAATCCGCAAGAAAACCCGTCCGACCAAGGGCTCCAAGGAACGCCGCATCGAATCGAAGAAGCGGCGCGGCGCGACCAAGCAACAGCGCGGCAGTCAAAGCTGGGACTAGAGAGACGGCCGGGTTGGAGTGACTAGCGATCGTCCGGCGGGATGGGAAACGCGGCAAGGCAACGAAGAACAGTTGCCTTGCCGCGTCTCCCATTCCGCCTGCCGTTGCTCCCGCCGGCCAACACTCGCCACTCGCCCTTGCGCGCATCTCGGCCTTGCGCGCAGCTCGACCTTGCAACTCGGTCTTAGGCGCAGTTCGGCCTTCTGCGCGTCGGGTGTAGACCGGTACCGGTCACGGGTGTGCGGGAATGGGACGCCTGAAGGCAACTGTGCTCTTTCGTTGCCTTCAGGCGTCCCATTCCCGCACACCCCTTCGAACCCCGCTCAACGTTGCCGCGCCTAGGACCCGAGGGTGACCTGCAGAATGCTGTGCCTGATTTGCTCGGAGAGAACCAGCTGCGCGTCCGCCGCAACTCCCAGCAGCGGCTCGCCGAATGACAGCCGGCCGTCGGCCGACACTTGGATCACGTTGCGCCGGCGCAGGAGATCGATGAAGGCGCGGAACAAGCTCTTGTCGAAGAACTCCGGTGAGTTCAATCCATAGAGTACGGACATACGCTGAGCCATCAAGTGGCAGCGCTGCTCGAGCGCCTCCTGAGTGATGCTGCCGCTGCCCGCCTGCAGCAGCAGCGCGATCGCCAGATAGTAGCGCTCGATCGTTTGTATGGTCGCCTGCGCCAGCACCGACAGCCGGATGGCTTCGAGCGATGTCGAAGCCGGACGCTGCCACTCGCTGCGATCGTCATTCGCTTGCAGCAGGTTGAGCCGGGCAAAGGTCTCGAGCAACGAAGCGGTGACCCCGCTCACTGACGCCTCGTCCCAGCGCAGGAACAACTCCGCCGCGATGTAGGGATAGACGCGCCACACCAAGCGGTGGATGTCGGCCGTGCGCATGCTGGCGTTGCTCACGAAACAGCAGGCGAGCAGCGACGGCATGGCGAACAGATGCAGGATGTTGTTGCGGTAGTAGGTGGCCAGCACCGCGTTCTCGGCGTTCATGCGCATGATGTCGCCGAGCGCGTGCGCCTGCCTCTCGAGCACGCCCATCGTTTCGGCATAGCGAATCATTTGCGCGCCGCTGTCGGCGGTGACCGTGACCAGCGGTCCGTACGGCGCATCGCGCAACAGCGATTGATAGAGCTCGACCTGGCGTGCGAGGTCGGCTTCGGCCAGGGCCTGGCGCGGAGTCGCCAAAATCGCCATCGCCACCAGATTGATCGGCGTTACGGCCGCCGCCGCGTTGATTTCGACATTGATACGGACGGCAAGATCGGCGATGGCGGCGCTGATCCATTCCGGCCGCAATTCCACATCCTTGCGGGAGGCGCTGCGCCAGTCCGGATTGCGCCGGGACAGCAATTCGTCGAGCGCGATGGGCTGGCCCAAATTGACGTGTACCTTGCCGAGCTTGCTGCGCAGCACCGACACGACGGCCTTGACCAGGCCGAGCACACTCTCCTTTTCCTTGGGTTGGCCCGACAGTTCGCCGATGTACGTACGCCCTTCGACGATGCGCTCATAGCCGAAATACACCGGCATGAACACCACCGGCCGCTTCGGCTCGCGGAGATAGGCGCGCACGGTCATCGACAGCATGCCGGTGCGCGGCGCGAGCAGGCGGCCGGTGCGGCTGCGGCCCCCCTCGATGAAATATTCGAGCGAATGTCCGCGCGCCATCATGATGCCGAGATATTGGGCGAACACCGCCGCGTACAACGCGTCGCCCTTGAAGGTGCGGCGCAGGAAGAATGCGCCCCCCTTTCTCAAGAAACGGCCGATCACCGGCAAATTGAGATTGATGCCCGCCGCCACGTGCGGGACGGCGAACCCCTTGCGGTAGATCACATAGGATAGGAGCAGATAGTCCATGTGGCTGCGATGACAGGGAACGTAGATGATCTCGGCGCCGTCGCCGATCTCGTTCAATTTTTCGACGTGCTCGAAATCTACGCCGTCAAACAGACGATTCCATAGCCAGGCCAGCAGCGCGGACATGAAGCTGACGAAGGACTGAGAATAGTTGGCGGCGATTTCCACCGCATCCTTCCGTGCGGCGAGCAGCGCCGCGCGGCGCGTGGATTTGCTCGCCTGCATTTCGCGGCGCACGACGCTGCGCACGTCGGCGGTCTTCAGCAATTGCGCCACCAGGGTGCGGCGATGCGAGAGATCGGGCCCGATGGTCGACGCGCGCTGCGCGCGCAGGCTGGCGCGGAGGTTCCGCAGTATCCAGCGCACGCTGCGCTGCTCGCTCATGCCGTCCTCGAGGGCGTCGCGCAGCCGCACCGGCTCGCCGAAATGCACCAAGGTATTGCGGCCGTTGACCAGCACATTGAGCGCCTTGCGGAACCGCCCGACCAACATCCAATCCTCGGCGAACAAGAGACGCCAGAGGCTGGCCTCCTTGTGCGGCGCGCGCCCCCAGAAAATGGCGACCGGAACGAGATCGGCGTCGACGTCGGGATGGGCGGCCGCCGCGGCGACCAGCTGCACCAGATGGCGCGGCGCGCGCGCGGCATGGCGGCGGGTGAACAAGCCCGCGGGCCGGATCAATTCGAAGTAGGCTTTGTCGGGACGAGGCAGGTGCAGCGCGGCGCACACGATGCTCAACACCGCGAGATCGGTTTGACTCTCGCGTTCCAAGACATAGCAGACGGGACGTCCCCGCGCCGCGATCGCGGCCGCCGCGTCATCGGGCTTGATGCTGACCCGCACCCATAGGCTCAATACCTTGCGGACACTCCATTGCCACGCCCGGCTCAAGTTAAGGAGCTGTATCGCCGCGCTCTTGAGTATCGACCGCTTTGCGCGTGCTGTCTGAGTTCTGGTCGACGGTTTTTTGCACGTCTTTCGCGCGCTGTTCCGCCTGCAGCAAGGGATCGAATACGGTCTTCTTGGGCGGCGGCGGGTCAGGAGACGCGCAATTCGCGATGAACAAAACCGACGCTGATATTGTCAAAACCTTAAGCCAGCCCATGTACACCTCGGAACCGCCAGCCCAGCAAGGCCCGGAGTGTACAATCGTTCCGGACTTGCAGTCACTCGGAGTTCGCCCATGTTTCGTTTTTGCGTGCTGATGCTCTTTTCCGGCGGTCTGTATGCCGCGCAGTCGACCGTCGATATCGAGACCGCCGCGAAGATCTATCAGGATGCCGCCATTCGCGAACAGGTGCGCGCCTCGTTGGGAGCGATGCCGGAGCATATCCGCAAATTGTTCTCGGCGGATACGACGGCGCAGCTGTCCGATCTGCAGCTCAACGCCGTGACCGCCGCCGCCAAGCGCGGATTTCGTATCGACGTGTTCGAAACTCCCGCCTTGAGCGCGCTCGCCGCCAATCTCGATACCACAACGGTGAAAAAAGTCGACGCGTTCCTCGAGAGCGATCTCGGCCGCCGCATGGTGGCCGCGGACACCGCCACGGCCACGCTGGACGAACCGCAGATAGACAAGATCATGAAGGGCGAGACCACGGCCCCCTCGACTCCTGAGCGAGATGCCCTGTTCGATAAATTGGAGCAAGCCCAGCATTCCACCGAATCCACGGTGCAGATTTTCTTGAGCATGGGACAGGCGGTGGCGATCGGCACCGCGGTCGGATCCGGGAGGGATGGGGCGGCGGTCGCGGAGAGCGCGCGCAAGTCCGGGGAAGCTAGCCGTCCGGAATTGGAGAAGAGCATGCGCGAGCCGCTGCGCCGCTATCTCGCCTACAGCTATCGCGACTTGAGCGATGCCGATCTCAAGCACTTGCTGACGTTCCTGGAATCCCCGCCGGGCAAACGTTACGTGTCCGCCTACATCGCCTCGCTGGGCGCCGGTTTCGATGCCATGGGAAGGCGCTGCGGCGAACAATTGGGCGAGAGTCTGCGCGAGCTGGCCCAGGCGCAATTGGACGTGCCCAGGGTGGGCCCGCCGCCGCCGGCCATCGCAGCTCCGGTTCCTCCGGTCAAGTAGGTTGACCGAACAGGCCTCGGTTCCGCCGATCAAGTAGGTTGGCCAGGTCCCGGTTCCTTCGGGTCAAGTAGGTCGGTCGAGACCGGTCAGGAAGGCTCGCAGCAGTAGACAGATCGCTTCGATCTGATCCTCCAGACGATGGTCGGAATTCAGCAGGTGCAGGGCCGCCCGGTGTTCGCGCGCCCATCGAATGCTGTTCTCGACCGGCACGATGTCATCGTGCCAGCCATGCACGATGGCGGTCGGACAGGCAACGTCCTGCGGCGTGTATTCTTCGTAGCCCGCCATGTAGAAGGCGGGCGCCAATAGAAACAAGCCGCGGGGCTTGAGCAGGCCCGCCGCCGCGGCGGACACATGCCCGCCCATGCTCGAACCCACCAGCACCAGGGGAGCCTCCAGACCGGCGCCGGTGGCAACGAGTTTGCGAACGCGATCGGCGGGGTCGTCCAGGCCGCGATAGTCCACCGACTCGAGCGCCGCTCCCAAATCCCGGACCACCGCCGCCATGGCCGTGATCTTGGAACCCCACGGACCGCTTTCCCTGCCGTGCGAGAACACCACCGTACCCACTGATCTGGTCATAACGCCCCAAAGTTAAAGAAAGACCACTTCGCAAGGTTAAAGAAACACCACGTCCCAAGGAAACACCACGTCTCAAGGTTAAAGAAATACCGGTTTGCGGCCGCTAACTGACGGATGGCACTGGATGAAGAGCAATCAAGCGCCGCGCACGAGATGCGTCGCGCCATCGACTGCCTGCGCGACTGCGCCGACCTCGTCGAGGTGGATTCCGCGACCCTCGAGGTCCTGGCGGCCGGTGCCGTGCATTTCTCCCTGCCGGCCGGCAGCTTGCTGTTCGAATCGGGATCCACGCCCGACGGAGTATATCTGGTCGCCAGCGGCCGGTTAGGCGTCAAAACGCAGGGGATAACCCGCCTGACCGCCGAAATCGAGCGCAGCGAACTGGTCGGTGAAACCGCCTGGCTGCTGAAGGAACAGCGCAGCGCGACCGTGTTTGCCCTGCGCGACAGCGAATTGCTGATGATGCCCACCGCGGTACTCGATGCCGTTGCCGCGGAATCGACCAATTTCTCGCTGGCGCTCGCGCGGCTATGTGCCCGGCGGTTGCGGCGCAGCAATCGACAGGAGGTCGCGCCGAAACGGGCGCACGTCTTTTCCATTGTGCCCAACAGCGTCGAACTCGACGTGGCGAATCTCGCCACCCGGCTGGTCGCGGAGTTCGCTCGCTCCGGCCGCACGGAGCTCGTGTGGGACGCACGCGCGAGCACCCATACTTCCGGCTGGTTCAATGCCATCGAGGAATCGAACGATTATGTGGTGTATGTCGCGGATCCGAGCGCCTCGGGTTGGACGCGCCAGTGCTGCCGTCAAGCGGATGTGATCCTGTTGGCCGCGCCCGCCGCCGCGGCGCCGAAGCCCTGGCCGGTCGGCATCGCCGAGGCGGCGCTGGCCCGCGGGGCGCGGGTGGATCTCGCCCTGCTGCACGACGATCGCATCGAAGCCGGCGCCGCCGCGCGGTGGCTCGAGAGTTCACCCGTCGGCCTGCATCACCACGTCGTCGACGCGGCGGATCTCGGCAGACTCGCTCGCTTGCTGACTCGGCGCGGGGTCGGATTGGTGCTGTCGGGCGGCGGCGCGCGCGGCTTTGCCCACTTGGGCATCATCCGGGCGCTGCGCGAAGCGCGCGTGCCCATCGACTTCGTCGGCGGCTCGAGCATTGGATCGATCATCGCGGCCGGCGTCGCGGTCGGATGGAGCGACGACGAAATGCGCCTGCGCTACCGCAGAAGCTTCGTCGACACCAACCCGGTAAACGACTACACCTTTCCGTTTGTCGCCCTCACCCGCGGCCGCAAGGTCACGCGGCTGCTCCAGCGCGAATACGGCGACGTGTTGATCGAGGACCTGCGCCAGCCCTTCTTTTGCGTGAGCGCCAACCTGACCACCGGCCGGGCGCTCGAGCATCGCAACGGCAGGCTCGCGGACGCGCTGCGCGCGTCGGTCGCGATTCCCGGCGTGATGCCGCCGGTGTACCGCGGCGAGGATGTGCTGGTCGACGGCGCGGCCATCAACAATCTGCCGGTCGACATCATGCAAAATCACGCCCCGGGGCTGGTGATCGGCAGCGATGTCGGTGCCGATCGCTTTGCACTGGGGCGACATGGCAAACGCGGCATCAACATTTTTCAGATTCTGATGCACTCCGGCATGGTGAACGGCGCATCGAGCGCGGCGGTGCAGCGCGAGCTCGCCGATGTGCTGCTGAAGCCGCCGCTGGCGAACGTCGATCTGCTCAATTGGCGCGCGTTCGATCGCGCAATTCAGGCTGGGTACGATTACGCACGTGCGGCACTCGAGGCGTTGCCGGCCATACCGCGTCTTCCGGCTCCGGCCGACCGCATGTCGCGCAACTCCCTGGTGGCGGAATTGGAACGGCGTCTGGCCGCCTCCATCGCGGCGGGTTAGTCCGGTCGCCGCCATCGCGGCGAGTTAATGGTCGCCGGACAGGCTCCGGGCAAGGTTATCGACCCATTCGAGTTCCGCCGGGCTGTAGTGCGCGGCATTCAGTCGACACAGACTGACGGACACGACCTTGCTACCGGACGCCGAGTGCGCGATGCGAAAGCTGTGAAAACCCGGCATGGCGCGCGCGGCGAAGCCGATCAGCAGTTGGAATTCGCTGCGCTGGTCGCACCGGACGAAGAAGGCTTCTTGCATTGGCCCCGTACCGAAAGCATGGTTCTCGTAGAGCGCCTCGAAGAATGCACGCACATGGGATGCCGCCATCTCCGCAACCTCGAGATGCGGCTGCGCCATCGCCACCCAGCGGGTGCCGCGCTCGATGCTGTTGACGATGAACAGTGCGAATCGGCGCGCCGCCAAGTATTGCCAATCGGCGTGCGCGGCCGTGCCCGCGGCCAGGGTCCGCGCGGCGACGCCGATGCGCGCCGCGGTCCGAACGGCTTGAATGGTGTTCACTCCCAAAGTGGCGAGCCGCATGCGGCGATCCTCGGGCACGAGGCACGTCGGCCGGTAACCGGGACGCAGGACGGCCTCGTCGTTCTTGGCGGGAACCCACACCGGTGCGGCCTCGTCGCCGCGCGCCAACATGCCGGCAACGGCCCCGCAGGGGGCGAACGATTCGAAATGGCCGCGCAGCTTGTCGTGCGCCAGCACGCGCGGGAAGTACATCAAGGCATTCTCGTTGAAGAAATTCCAATCGCGCATGCCACGCAGAGCATCGTCCGCCGTGTGCCAGTTCGACGGCGGGTCGACGATCAAGAGCGCGCGGCGCTGCTTGCAATAGCGGGCGCCCACCAACAGCGCGCTCGGACCCACGTCCTGCTCGCGGGACAGAGGGGGAATGCACAGAAAATTGAAATAGTCCGCATGATCCAGCGCGAACAGACCCGTGTGATCGTCGGCGCTGCCGATCAGATCATAGTCGGTGAGCGGTGCACCGTCGTCGCCGTCGGAATTCGAACTGACGTAACCGATGGCCAGGCCGCTGGCGGCATCCACGGTGCGATCGGGCCGCTGCGCCGGGATTTCGCCGGCCAGTTCGATCAGCTCCGAATCGGCGATGGCGCGCGGCAAATAGCCGTCGACCGCCGGATCGAGCGACAGCTTGCGGAATATCTCCTGGTCTTCCACGTGGGCGGTGCCCTGGGCGCGCACCCGCTGTACCGTAAGATTGAATTCCGCCGTGTCCTCGGCCGCGATATTGTCGTAGTCGACGCTCGCACGCAGAAATTCCCGGGTGCCGGGACGCATCGCCCGCAAGCGAAGCACCGCGGCGCCCGCGTGCAAGGTCAGCGTCGCCGCGCGTGCGCCGTTGACGATGCGCACGATGAAAGCCTCACCGCCGCCGTGATCGAAGAATTGTTCGACGGCATATCCCAAGGGACTCGGCTGCCAGAGACCGCCGAACACGTGAGTAAATTCCGTGAAGCTCGTGACCCGAGTCGGACGATTGACCGGCCCGCGCAGCGTGCGGCCCACGAACGCGGCGCGCGCGGTGCCGAGGCGCGTGATGCTCTGATCGGGGCCGCGCTCTTCCTCGACCCGAATCCCCAAGTTTCCCGGCGTCAGCAAATTCTCTCTCTCCGCGCGCACGTTGCAAATTTTACCATATCGCCACGTCGCGCCGCTTGAGAAAGGGCACGAGCAGCATGCCGATCAAGAACCCGCCGATGTGTGCGCGAAACGCGACGCTCGCTCCTCCGTCAGGCGCCGCAAGATCGCTGATCAGCTGCACGGCAAACCACAGCAGCAGCAGCAGCCTGGCCGGCAGTTCCAAGGTGGTGAAGAAAAACGGCAGCAGCACCAACGTCAACACTCGGGCGCGCGGAAACAACAACAGGTACGCGCCGAGCACGCCTGAAATCGCGCCGCTGGCGCCGATGATGGGATACGGTGAATCGGGAGTCGACAAGGCCTGCGCCAAGATCGCGGCGGTGCCGCACAGCAAATAGAACACGAGGTAGCGCGCATGTCCCATGGCATCTTCGACGTTGTCCCCATATATCCATAGAAACAGCATGTTGCCGAGCAGATGCATCCAGCCCCCGTGCAGGAACATCGAGGTGAACGGCGAAGCAAAGCGCGGTATCCACTGCAGGTCGGCCGGCAACCGTGCATCCGTCAGCAGCACCGCCGGAATCGCACCCAATGCCGCCACCGCTTGGCGGCTCTGTCCCGTATCGAGCGAGCGCTGCCACAAGAATACGCCGGCGCAGCTCACGATCAGGGAGATCGTGACGATGGGCTTCAAGGCGGACGGCGAATCATCCTTGAGCGGAATCATCGTCGCGGCGCCTGCGTTGCTCGATACGGCTTCGCTCCTCGACGCGGCCTCGCTCCTCGAGGCGGACCTGCTCCCCGACGCCGCCCCGCTCCTCGATACGGCTTCGCTCCTCGGCGCGGCCTCGCTCCTCGAGGCGAACCTGCTCCTCGACGCGGGCCTGCTCTGCCTCTGCCTTCTTGCGCGAGATTTCCTCGAGCATCACTTTCATCCACTCGCTGTTCATTCCGATCCTTCGGCCGCGGTGGGGTTGATGATGGCCTCGATCGCCGCCACGGTTTCCGGGTGATAGCCCGGACGCGCCTTGGCGTACACCCGTTTGGCGAACGCCGTACCGGACGGAGTCTTCATGAGATCCGTGTACAGGGGTTCGATCAACAGGCGGCGGCCGATGCTGGTCAGGTATTCCTCCAAGCGCGCAAAGCCGGGCTGGTAATTATTGCGGATCACGAGTTCGAGCCAGCTGCGTTCGATCTGCGCGTTGCGGCTGTTGGTGAATCCGTAGGCTCGATCCAGATCGCCGAGTTGTGCGACGCTCACAACCGCCGGCATGTTGTCGAGAAAATGCAGCCACTGCTGTGTGACCCAGCCATGGTCGAGCTGCTTCGCGGGAAGCGTTCCGGCGAGCCATGCGGCGCGCGCGTCGTCCACCGGCGCAAAAGCGCTCGACACCGGCAAGACGGCATCGGCAGGCAGGCCCGGGCCGTTGACCCACGAGGATATCTGCTCGCGGCTCATCGTGCCGGGAAAGCGGTCGAGAAGGTTCTCGGTGAGGTATTGGGTGAACTGTTCCGTGGTGATGCTCCTGAACGCGAAGTGGTCGAAATAGCCGCGCAGAAAGCCGTCGAATCGCTCGCGCCCGAATTTCGCGGCGAGGTACTCCAAGAACAGACGGCCCTTCTGGTACGGCACATCGCTGAACACCAATCGCGGGTCGCGGTCGCGCAAGTCGATCGCCAGCACCTGATCCTGCGGTTTGAGCTTGGCCAAATCCCTGCGCAAGGATTCGAGACCGAGCACCGCCTCCATGGACGCCCGCTGCTCGCCGTAGACCGCGGTCATGATGCGGCTCTCCAGATAGTCGGTGAACCCCTCGTTGAGCCACAGATCGCGCCAAGTCGCGTTGGTGACGAGATTTCCCGACCACGAATGCGCCAATTCGTGTGCGATCACCGACACCAGGCTCTTGTCGCCGGCGATCACCGTGGGCGTGATGAACGACAGCCTCGGATTTTCCATGCCGCCGACGGGAAAACTCGGCGGGAGCACCAAGATGTCGTAGCGCGTCCAGCGGTAGGGCCCGAATAATTTTTCGCCGGCCGCGATCATCGACTCCGTGTCCGCAAATTCCTTGGCGGCCGCCTTGACCACCGGCTTCTCCGCATACACTCCGGTGCGCGGCCCGGTCTCCTTGAAGGCCAGATCCCCCACGGCCAGGGCGATCAAATAGGAGGGAATCGCCTGCGGCATGACGAACGCATACTCGCCGTTGTGCTTGTGCGTGGGATCATTCTCCGCGCTCATGACGGCCACCACGTCGGAGTCGGTATGAATCCGGGCCTTGTAGGTCGCCCGCACCTGCGGCGTGTCCTGCAATGGAATCCAGGTGCGCGCGCCGATGGGCTGCGATTGGGTGTACAGGAACGCTTTGTGGCGGCCGGCCGTTTGCTTCGGCGTCAGCCACTGTAGTGCGGCGGCCGTGGGCAGGGTGTCGTAATCGATGCGGATCAACTCGACGGTCTGGCGCGTCGGCGGCAGATCGATGACCAGCGCACTGCCCAAGATGGGATCCGGCTTCTCCAAGCGGAACGGCCGGCTCACCCAAAAGGTTTGATTCTTGGCCGTGGCGCCCAGAACGTCCGTGGTCTTCTGGCTCACGTCATTGATCATCAGGTCCTTGGTATCGAGCACCAGGTGCGTCGCGCGGGGATCGAGCCGCTTGACTTCCAGGTCGACGGTGCCGCTGATCTCCTTGCTGTCGAGGTCGATCCGCAAATCCAACTCGATGTGCGTGACCCGAAACTGCCCGACGTTGGCGTAGGAATGATAGTCGAGGCCCGGTTCGATCGGCGTCAGCCCGGCGCCGGCCGCCGGCAATCCTGCGCAGGCGAGAACCAGGCCCGCGGCAGCGACGCGCACTTAGAATGCTGCCATCAGCGCACGGACGCTTGAGATTGCGATGCGGGCGGCGCTTCGGTGCGCCCGCCGACCAATTCCTTGAACGTCTTCTCGTCCACCAACAATCCGGTCTTGCCGTCCCAATTGGAGCCCGCCGGTAAGGTGTTCTCGACCAGCAGCGACTGGCCGATCACCTCGTCGACCCCGCCGAGGCCGCCCGTGATGGGCACGGGCACGGCGCGCGGGCTGTGCGCCAGATCGCCGACTCGTTGCCAGTCGATTTCATTGTCGTGCTCCGAGATCTTCTTCTGCAATTTCGGATTCAGCAGCTTGGCCAGCAGGGCCTTGCGGTTTTTGCTCCAATCGCGCGAATCGTCCTCCATCACGGAGTAGGCCTGCAGGTACAACATGCCGTCGCGCCATCCGAAGAGGTAAGGCTGATTGACCACGGTTACCTTGGTGCCGATGGGAATCAAGTCAAAAAATACGGCAATGTCTTCGGGATACAAGCGGATGCAGCCGTGACTCGAGCGCATACCCACGCCATAGGGCTTGTTGGTGCCATGGATCAAATAGCTCGGCCAGCTCAACCGGAACTCGTAGGCGCCGAGCGGGTTGTCCGGCCCGGCAGGCACTTGTGCCGGCAGCTTCTCGCCATCCTCGGCGTGCTCGTCGCGCACCGACTTGGGCACCACCCACACCGGATCCTTCTGACGGCTGACGATTTTGGTCGTGCCTTCGGGAGTCTTCCAGCCCACCTTGCCGATCCCGATGGGGTGGGTGAAGACGATCTGCGGTTCGCCCTTCTTGTGCGGCGGAAAGTAGAAAATGCGCATCGCCGCGACGTTCACCACCACGCCTTCGTGGGGAGCCGCCGGCAGAATGAACTGCGTGGGCACGACCACCTCGCGGCCGACGCCGGGCAGCCAGGGGTCGACTCCGGGATTTGCCGTCAGCATTTCCTCGTAACCCACGTCGAAGCGCCGCGCAATATCGGGCAGCGTGTCGTCCTTGCCGACGACGGTCTTCTGCACGTAGCCGACGATATCGTTGCCGGAATCGACTGCCGAGCGGTGCGTCGCGTTGGGTATGGGCAACTGCGGGACGGGCGGCGGCGGCGCCTTGACCACGGGCGGGGGGGCCACGGGTGTCGGCCGAAACAGCGAACAGCCGCCCAACACCAACCCGCCGACGCAAACGGCTAATTTCAGGATCTTCATTGACTCTATCTACAGCAAAGTTGGGCGGTCAGGCAATTGGTTGTGAGACCGCACGCCAGGGTTAAGGTTCGGCGGAAAGTGGCGGGTCAATAAATCGCCGATGGCGTCGACTCCGGCGATCGAACCTTCCTTGAATCGCCGCGCACGGAAATGCTCCTCCATGAGGCGGCACACGGCCTCCCACTCGGCGGGGCCGACGCGTCCTTGGAAGCCGCGATCCGCGACGATTTCGACATCGCGATCCGCCAGCTGCACGTAGACCAGGACTCCATTGTTGTGCTCGGTATCCCACACGCGGAGGTGCGCGAACACATCGAGCGCGCGGGCGCGGGGAGTCATGCCGTTCAGAATGTGCAGCGGCGTCAGCCCCGTTTCGACGGCGAAGCGAATCTCGCCCGAGTGCGCGCCTTCCACGCGTGCGATGGCCTGTTCGATGGCATCGAGCGTCGCACTGGGGAACAACATGCGCGTGCGCCAATGTGTTGCCGCGGTATGGCGTATGAGGCGTCCGATCTGCATCACCAGCCTCCCGAGGCGCCGCCGCCTCCACCGCCGCCTCCGCCGCCGCTGAACCCGCCGCCGCCCCCGCCTCCGCCGCCAAAACCGCCGCCGAGGCCGCCGCCGAAGCCGCCTCCCCAGCCGCTCCCGGCCGACCATCCGCGGGAAGTCGATCCCGCGAGCAAGGCGAACAAGAACGCAACGACGCCGGCGCCCAAGCCGATGGGCAGCAGGTGGCTCAAAGCCCAGGCAAGGCCGCCGGCAAGACCGCCGGTGACCACCGACCCGAACAGCCTGCCGAATATGCCGCGCAGCACGCCGCTCGCAACGAATACCACAACCAGCAGCAGCGGCAGCAGATGGCCCAAGCCGTTGCGGTGTTCCCACTTTCTGTCGGGTTCTGGCAACGGCTCGCCGTTGACCACTGAGATCATTTGGTCGACGCCAGCTTCGACGCCGCCGTCATAGTCGCCCAATTTGAAATGCGGGGTGATCGTTTCGGTAATGATGCGGTTCGCGATGGCATCCGGCAGCGCCCCCTCCAAGCCGTAGCCCACCTCGATGCGCACACGGCGATCGTTCTTGGCCACGATCAGGTACGCCCCATCGTCGACTCCCTTGCGGCCCAGCTTCCACGCATCCTCGACGCGAATGCCGAATTGCTCGATCTCCTCGGGCTGGGTGGTCGGCACGATGAGTACCGCGACTTGGCTGCCCTTCTTGGCCTCGAGGTTCGCGAGCTTGGTCTCGATGCGGGTGATGGCTTCGCCCGACAAAGTGCCCGTAAGATCGGTGACGCGCGCCGTCAGGGGCGGAACGGCCACCTCCGCGCGGACCGCCAGCGCACTCAGCAGCAGGGCGAGCGCCACCCCCACCCGGCCGATGCGGCAAAGGGGCGTCACGCGAGCCGGACCCATCAGGGGCGCTGTGACTAATGCGCCGGCGCGGGTGCCGGCGCAGTGGTCGGCGGCGGGGCCGAGCCCGGGGCCGGCGCCGCGAAATCCACCGACGGCGGCTTGGAGATCGCCGCCTCATTCTCGACCGCAAAGTTGGGTTTCGGCTTGTAGCCGAAGATCATGGCAGTCAAGTTGCCCGGAAAGGATCGCACCGTCACGTTGTAGCTCTGCACCGCCTGGATGTAGCGGTTGCGCGCCACCGTGATGCGATTTTCCGTGCCTTCGAGCTGCGCCTGCAGGTCGCGGAAATTCTGGTCGGATTTCAATTGCGGATAGTTTTCGGTGACCACCAAGAGGCGCGACAAGGCGCTCGACAGTTCCCCTTGAGCGGCCTGGAACTTCGCGAATGCCGCCGGGTCATTGACGAGTTCCGGGGTCGCCTGGATGGAGCCGACCTTGGCGCGAGCTTGGGTCACGCCCAATAGCACCGAGCTTTCCTGGGCGGCGTAGCCTTTGACCGTGTTGACGAGATTGGGGATCAGGTCGGCGCGGCGTTGATATTGATTCAGGACTTCCGACCAAGCAGCCTTGATCTGCTCATCTTGAGTCTGCATCGCGTTGTAGCCGCAGCCCGACAACAGCAAGCCCGCGAAGGCGGTCAGCCCTAAGACCAATTTACGCATGAAGTCCCCTCCTGACCCCTCTGGTTTGGGGGTGTCGGCAGGAGTTTAACATCATGGCAAAAAAAGCCCCGAGTGATGAACTCGGGGCTGAGAGGCGGACTTCAATGAAGGGAAGTAAAGCCCGCTAGGGGATCAATTCGGCGGAAGGCTCAGTGCAAATGGTCCCATTGCAGAACCTGAATATCGGTTTCTTCGAGATCGAAGCTGCGCGCCAGCATGCGCGCGATGTCGCGATCACCCTGGATGCTGCTCGAACGGTCGAGGAGTTCCACGACGCCGCGATATTCGTTGTATTCGACGGCTCCTTCCGATTGCGCGATAAAGTGGGTGTAATATTTAACGCTCATGGGTGTGAGCTTAAGATTCGCGGCGCGAGCAATCTGTGAGCGACCGCTCAGTCGATTGCAAATTCTCCACCAACAGTTCACGTCCTCGGAATATCTCCACTTCATATTGCATTGTGTCAAGGTATCGCCCCCCCACTCAGCCCGGTTCGAAGTACATCACCCCCGAAGGAGCCAAGCGGCTGCGGGATGAACTCGATCTGCTGTGGCACGACGAGCGTCCGCGGGTCACCCAGGCGGTCGCCGAGGCCGCCGCACAGGGCGATCGCTCCGAGAACGCCGAATACACCTACGGCAAGAAGCGCCTGCATGAGATCGATCGGCGGGTGCGTTTCTTGCGCAAGCGGCTCGAGGGCATGACCATCGTCGATCCGCAGGCCGATGCCGGCCGGCGCGACCCGACGCGGATCTACTTCGGCGCCTGGGTGCAAATCGAGAGCGACCGCGACGGGAGCCGCACGCTGCGTTGGTATCGGCTCGTCGGGCCGGACGAATTCGATATGGCAGAAGACTACATCAGCATGGACTCGCCGTTGGGGCGAAGCCTGCTCGGCAAAAAGCTCGACGACGAATTGAGCGTCGCGCTGCCGGGAGGGGCGACCACCTTCACGGTGGTCGCCGTCAGTTACACGCTCAGACCACCCGGATGTTCTTGAACTGCCACGGATCCGTGGTGTCCAGATCCTCGGCAAACAACTCGCCGCGCTGATACAGCGGCGTCCAGTCCGTGTACTTGCCGACCACCTTGCCCAAGTACGGCATGCAGATCTCGAGCGGACGCTTGAATTCCATGTCGTCGGGTTCGACGATGCCGCGGTTCGGATTCTCCATGGCCCAGATCATCCCTGACAATGCGGCCGCCGTGACCTGCAGGCTGGTGGCGCTGTTGTACGGCGCCAATTTCCGCGCTTCCTCGATGGACAGCTGCGAACCGTACCAGTACGCGTTCTTCTTGTGGCCGGCGAGCAGCACCCCAAGCTCGTCGATGCCCGCAGTGATCTCATTCAGCATGATGCGTTTGTGATCCTGCAGGTGCCAGTTGTTGCCGGCGAATTCATGCACCGACAACACCGCGTTGTCGCTCGGGTGGTAGGCATAGTGGCTGGTGGGCCGGTACGCCACCCGCTCGCCGTCCATCACCGTGTAGTAGTCCGCCAGTGAAATCGCCTCGGAATGCGTGATCAGAAATCCGTGGAAATGCCCCGCCTCCGGAGTCCAGGTGCGGACCCGGGTGCTCGCGCCGGGCCGGTTCAAATAGATCGCGCAGCCTGAGCCCTGCTTGTGCCGTCCGCCGTCCGCCGGGAAATGCTTCTCGTGCGTGCCCCAGCCGAGCTCGGCCGGTTGAGCCCCTTCGCTGACGAAGCCGTCGACCGACCAGGTATTGACGAACTCGTTCGCAACCTTGGGCACATTGGTGACTTGCGTGTCGCGCTCGGCGATATGGATGACCTTGATGCCGAGGGTCTGGGCAAGCTTGGCCCAGGACTCGCGGCTGGCGGGTGTTCCCGCATCGACGCCCGTGTCCTTGGCAATGTTGAGCAAGGCCTGCTTGACTAGGTGCGACACCAAGCCCGGATTGGCGCCGTGGGTGAGCACGGCCGTGGGCGTCTTCGTGGCGCCGTTGCGCATCGCCAAGGCCTCCAGGCGCATGGTGTAGTTGCTGCGCGAGTCCACGGACGCGTGCGGGTCGGTGTATCCGCCGGCCCAGGGCTCGATGCAGGTGTCGAGATACAGCGCGCCGCGTTCGCGCGCCAATTGAACCAGCGCGACGCTCGATACGTCGACTGACAAGTTCAGCAAGAAGTCGCCGGCGTCCAGGAGGCCGCCGAGAATTTGCCGGTAATTGTCCCGCGTCAGCGCGGTCTTGACGAATTTCACTCCGAATTGTTCGGCTTCGCTGCGACCGGCGTTTTCCGCGGTGACGATGGTGATGCGATCGGACGAAGTGCCAATGTGACGCAAGATCAGTGGCAAGACACCTTGTCCGATGCTGCCGAAACCCACAAATACGATCTTGCCCGCAAATTTCACATGCACTTCGTGTTCGCTCATAATTCTGTTCTCATTTTGGTTTGCCCTCTCATTTCGTTTGATTCTCAGGTAGACGCCCAGTGGGCGGACGCCGCCAGCCTACCTGGCGGCAGGAAATTCTCAAGTTTCCGTAAATATTGCGGCGGTCGCCGTAGAATTTCGCGCGAGTAACGGGTCGGACGGAGGATCGTGACCGTTTGCAGGTAGCGCTCGCGCGGCGGGGTTAGGCGAGGCCGGCGGGCAACGAAGAACACAGTTGCCGGCAGGCTCTTCTGACCCCCTTCGCGCGAATAGGTAGTCGTTGGCAATCGGTGCCGATGCCATTAGCCGCTCGCAACTCGTCCTTTCCGTTCGGTGTGTTCAGCGGCCCAGCGCGAAAGGCCTGGGGGAAGGAGAAGCCGGCTGGCAACTGCGTTCTTCGTTGCCAGCCCGGCTTCTCCTTGCACCAGGCCACTGGCTACTGACCGCTGACTCGCCTTCTGACTAGCCTTCTGACTAGCCTTCGCGCCAATGGGGTGGGTAGGTCCGCTCGTAGCCCGGGAGCGCTTCGATGCGGTGAATCCAGCGCGCCAGCGCCGGATAATTTCGCTCCATCGGCAGAAAACGCGCGCCCAATTCCGCCGCGGCGCTTCTATCGAGAGCGCGGCGCAGCACCTGAATCCAGGGGAAAATCACCATGTCGGTGGCGGAATAGTTGGCGCCGACGATCCACTGCTCCTTGCTCAGGCGTCCCTCGATGGTGCGCGCCTCGCGCGCGACGACGTGCATGGCATCGGTGAGCGCGTCGATGTCCTCGGCGACCTCTCCGGCGAAAATCGCATTGACGATCCTGAGCAGGGACGGTTCGGCGTACGCCATGAACTCGCAAATGACCCGCATGATGACGCCGGCCTCCTCGGGGGTGGCACCGAAGATCGGCGCCTGCGGGTACTTGACGTCCAGGTAGTACAGCACCGCGACCGACTCGAACACCACGTAATCGCCGTCCTTGAGGACCGGCACCCGGCCGCGCGGATTGAGTTTCAGCATGTGCGGCGACTGCTGTTCCTGCTGGTCGAGGTGCAGGAGCTGGGACTCGTAGGGCAGGCGCTTGTGCTCCAGAGCCAGGAGTACGCGCCACGAGAACGGACTGCCGCTGCCCCAGTAAAGAGTGAGTGCCATGGCGGCGATTGTAGCGGATGAAGTTCCTACATCGGCGCGCTAAGCTCCGATTCATGGTGTTCCAGACCTTGATCGACGTGCATGCCTTGCAGAAACTGCTGGGCGAGCCGCGGCTGGCCGTCGTCGACTGCCGTTTCGATCTCATGAACCCGGAGGCCGGGCGCCAGGCGTACTTGCGGGCGCACATCCCGGGAGCGCGCTATGCCGACCTCAATCGAGACCTGTCGGCGCCCATTGGAGCGCACACCGGCCGCCATCCACTGCCCTCGCCGGAAGCTTTCGCCGCCTGGCTCGGTGCGATCGGGATCGGAGACGATACCCAGGTCGTCGCCTACGACGAGGCCAACGGATCGATCGCGGCGCGGCTCTGGTGGATGCTGCGATGGCTGGGGCATGGCGCGGTCGCCGTCCTCGACGGCGGTTTCAAGGCGTGGACCGCCCACGGCGGCGCGCTGCAGGCGGGCGATGCCGGCCCGCCGGCGGGCGGCCGGGAAACGCGCCATTTCACCCCGCGAGTCAGCTTGGGTTCAGTGGTGAGCACCACGGAACTCGAGGACGCATTGCGCGACCGCAAATCCCCCCTGGTCGACGCACGCGCCCCGGAGCGCTATGCCGGCACGGTGGAACCCATCGATCCGGTGGCCGGGCACATACCCGGCGCCGTGAATCATCCCTTTTCGGCCAATCTCGCGGCGGACGGCCGCTTTCTCCCCGCCGCCGAACTCAAGCGTCGCTGGGAGGAAGATCTCCCGGGCGCCGACCTTACGAGTCTGGTCGCCATGTGCGGCTCCGGTGTCACCGCCTGTCACAATTTGCTGAGCCTCGAAGTGGCAGGCCTCCGCGGCGGCACGTTGTATGCCGGATCCTGGAGCGAGTGGATTCGCGATCCGCGGCGGTCCGTCGCCCGCGGCTAGGCGGAGCGCGCAGCTGCGTCCGAGTCCCCTCCCAGCGAGCCGGCCACAATTCCGCGCCCCGGATCTGACCGCCAGCAACGTGCCTACGGTCATTTACTTGCAGCCCCAATTTGTTATGGTGCGCGCGACATGAACACACCCGCCAAAATGATGCCCGCGAACCACGCGTGGAAGATCGAGGAGTCGCTGGACCTCTACCAGGTGGAGGCCTGGGGCAAAGGCTACTTTTCGATCAATGACCAGGGGCACGTGGTGATCAGGCCCAGCATGGACGCGGCGCGCGAGATCGATCTGTACGAGGTCGTTCAAGGCCTGAAAGCCCGCGACCTGCACACGCCCGTGGTCATTCGTTTTTCCGACATCCTCGCGCATCGCCTGCGCCACCTCGCCGAGGCCTTCGCCACCGCGATCGCAGAGAACGACTACAAGAATCGCTACGCCGCGGTGTTTCCGATCAAGGTCAATCAACAGCGCCTCGTGGTCGAAGAGGTCTACCGCTACGGAAAGGAATTCGGCTTCGGACTCGAGGTCGGTTCCAAACCGGAGCTGCTCGCGGTGATGTCGATTAACGAGGACGCGCCCGACCGCATCGTGGTGTGCAACGGCTTCAAGGACGACAGCTACATCGAGGCCGTCATCCTGGCCACCAAACTCGGCCGCACCTTCATTCCGGTGGTGGAGAACTTCGAAGAGATTCATCTGATTCTGAAGCACGCCGAGCGCTATGGCGTGCGGCCGAAGATCGGCGTGCGGGTGAAGCTCGCGAGCGAGGGCGCCGGCCGATGGCGCGAGTCTGCGGGCGAGAAATCCAAGTTCGGCCTCTTCATCAGCGAGATCCTCGACCTCCACGCCCTGCTCAAGGACCGCAACATGCTCGACTGCCTGCAGCTCGTGCACTGCCACCCGGGCAGCCAGCTCCAGGATATCCGCCGCGTGAAGGACGCCATCAATGAACTGGCGCACGTGTACGCCGAACTCAAGATCATGGGCGCCGGTCTGCAATACATCGACATCGGCGGCGGCTTGGGAGTCGACTACGACGGCAGCGGCACCAACTTCGAATCGTCCATGAATTACACCTTGAACGAATACGCGAGCGATGTGGTGTATCGCATCAAGAGCGTCTGCGACGCACGCGACGTGCCGCATCCCATGATCGTAAGCGAGTCCGGGCGCGCCATTGCCGCGCATCACAGCTTGCTGGTGTTCGACACCCTGGGCTCGTCCAAGCTGGATCAGTTCAAGGTCACCGGCCGCCCTGAAGAGGACTATCACGGCAAGGAAGAAGTGCCGCAGCCGGTGCTCGATTTGTTCGACAGCTATCGATCGGTCAATGAGCGCCGGCTGGTCGAGTGCTATCACGACGGGCTGCAAGCGCGCGAGCAGGCGCTGCAGATGTTCAACTTGGGTTATCTAAGCCTGGAGTTTCGCGCCCTGGCGGAAAAGCTCTACTGGGCAACCTGCTCCAAGATCCGCGACTATTGCCGCAAGCTCGATCGGGTTCCGGAAGAGCTGGAAAACCTCGAGGAGATGCTGAGCGATATCTACTTCTGCAACTTCTCGGTGTTTCAATCGCTGCCCGACAGCTGGGCGATCGGCCAATTGTTCCCCATCATGCCCATTCAACGGCTGGGGGAGCGGCCGTCGCGCAACGCCGTGTTGGCCGACATCACCTGCGATTCGGACGGCAAGATCGATCGCTTCGTGCACCCCCGGGTAACCAAGCGCACCCTCGAGGTGCACGAACTGACTCCGGGAGAGCCCTATTATCTGGCGGCGTTCCTGGTGGGCGCCTACCAAGAAACCCTGGGCGATCTACACAACCTGTTCGGCGACACTCATGTGGTTCACATTCGCCTGCAGGAGGGCGGCGGCTGGTGGATCGAGGAAATCGTCAAGGGCGATACCGCCAACAAAGTACTCGAGTACATGGAATACGACACCGACGAGTTGTATCCCGGCATTGCCCGGGACTGCGAACGGGCGGTGCAGGAAGGCCGGATGACGCTGGGCGAAGCTCAGGCGGTGAAGCGCTTCTACGAGAAGGAACTCAACGGCTATGCCTATCTTGAGGTCGAATAGTCAAAAATTCCCTGGTTTGCCAACAATAATTCCCTGGCGTAGAGTCGCCGTGTAGGTTCGTTCCCTACACGGGCCGAGGTACGGGCCCCGACGCAGCGTTGCGAAAGAGTGCGTGGGGGCTCGAGTCGAAACACTGAAGTGAGACTAGTTGAATGACGACGATCTACGTTGGCAACCTGCCATTCACTGCTACAGAAGACGAAGTGCGGGCGCTGTTCGAGCGCCACGGCAAAGTCGAATCGGTCAAGCTCATCAACGATCGTGAGACGGGGCGTCCCCGGGGATTCGCGTTCGTGGACATGGCGGCCGGCGAAGCACAGAACGCGATACAACAGACGAACGGATTCCAGATGGGTGGACGTCCGCTGCGCGTCAATGAAGCTCAGGAGCGGGCGCCTCGGTCCAAGCCGGCCAGCGGCGGCGGCGGTGGCGGCGGCCCGCGCCGCTGGTAATCGACCCCGTCTCGGGTCGGGGTTTGGAAGGCTGAAGGGGGACTCCGAGGGGGGTACAGCCGTCTGCACTCACTACATTTGGCCTGCACTCACCACATTTCGCCTGCACTCACTACATTTGGCCTGCACTCACGACATTTCGCCTGCACTCACTACATTTGGCCTGCACTCACCACATTTCTTTGAGTTGCGCGACCACGTCGACCGTTGCCGATTCTCCCTCTCGCAAGTTTTCCAAGCCGCGCATGTTACGCAGCGTAATCCGCTCGCAGGACTCCAGCACCTTGTCAGTCATGAAGCGGCTCTTGGCGCCATAGACGTGCGCATCACCGTCCTTGGGCTGCTGCGTGACCGCGTATTTGAGCGGTGCGCACAAATGCAACTCGTTCCGCGCGCGCGTCATGGCCACGTACAACAGGCGACGCTCTTCTTCGACCATCTCCGGCTTGCCGGTGGAGAATTCCGAGGGAAAGTTGCCGTCGGAGACATTCAGCACATAGACGAAGTCCCACTCCTGACCCTTGGCCGAGTGAATCGTCGATAAAATGACGTAATCCTCGTCCTTCGAAGCGCCGCCGGATTGATCGCCGGTCTTGGCCGGCGGGTCCAGGGTGAGTTCGGTCAGGAATCGCTCGCGGCCGGCGTGCTGGGTCGCCAGCTGTTCCAGTTGTTCCAGATCGCCCATACGGGTCCAGGCGGCATCGTAAATGCGCTCGAGCTGGGGCTTGTACCACTCGCGCACCAGGCCCACCTGGCCGGGCCAGGGGGTTGCCGGATCGGCGAGCTTTTCCAGCAGCGCGCAAAATCGCTTCCAGTCCATTTTCACCGGTTGCGGCGCTTCGTAGCCGGCCAGGCTCTTCACGGCGTAGCTCTGCGCCTCGAAGTAATCGAGCGCCTGTTTCGCAAGACCCGGGCCGATGCCCGGCAAAAGCTTCAGCACGCGGAAACCCGCCACCGAATTGCGCAGATTGTCCGCCCAGCGCAGCACCGACATCATGTCCTTGACGTGCGCGGCCTCCAAGAATTTGAGGCCGCCGTATTTCACGAACGGAATGTTGCGCTTCGTGAGTTCCACTTCGAGCACATCGCTGTGATGCGAGCTGCGAAACAGGATGGCATGGCGCTTGAGCGAACCGCCGATTTCTCGGGTCGCCAGTATCTTGCCGGTGATGTATTCCGCCTGAGCGACCGCATCGTCCATGGCGACGTAGAACGGCTTCTGCGTGGATTGGCGCGTTCCCAACAAGGTCTTGCGATGCTGGCGGGCGCCGTCGGCCATCAGCGCATTGGCCGAATCCAGAATTTGCTGCGTCGATCGGTAGTTCTGTGCCAGAACAACGATCTCGGCTTTCGGCTTGAAGCGGTCGGCGAATCCCAGAATGTTCTCCACCGCCGCGGCGCGGAACGAGTAGATGGCCTGAGCGTCGTCGCCGACTGCGGTGACGCCTTTGCCGTCGGGTTTGAGTGCATGGACGACTTCGCCCTGCAACGTGCTGGTGTCCTGGTATTCGTCGACCAGCACGTGATCGAAATTCTTCGACAAGCTCTGCGCCAGCGTCGGGTTTTGCATCATCACGTGCCAATAGAGCAGCAAGTCGTCGAAATCCAGCACACGATTCTTCTGCTTGCGTCCGACGTATTCGCGGTACAGGCGCGTGAGATCCGCTTCCCATTCGCGGCACCAGGGAAACTGTTCTTCGAGGGTTTGCTTCAACGTCAGCCGGGTATTGACCCGGTATGAATAGATGGCGAGACACGCGTCCTTGCGCGGAAAGCGCTTGTCCTTGGCGGAGAATCCCAATTCGTGGCGCACCACATCCATCAAGTCGGCCGCATCCGCGCGGTCCAGCACGGTGAAATTGGGGTCCAGCCCCAGGTGTTTGGCATACAGGCGCAAGATCCTGTTGCCCACCGAATGAAAGGTCCCCGACCACAGCAATCGCGACACTACGCTGCGGTCGCCCGCTCTGCCGCGGTCCGACAGCACTTCGGCAACGATGGTCTGGGTACGCCTGATCATTTCCTGCGCGGCGCGGCGCGTGAAGGTGAGCATCAGGATGCGCGCCGGATCCACGCCGTTCAGCACCAGATGCGCGGTGCGATGCGCCAGAGTGTTGGTCTTGCCGGTACCGGCGCCGGCCAGGATCAGCATCGGACCCGCATCGACACCCTTGTCCGGAACCGCTGTGCCAAAGGTGGCGGCACGGCGCTGCGACGGGTTGAGCGAATCGAACGCGGTTGTCTTGGCTTTGATCATGACGCTATGGGGTACTGTACGTATATCCAGATCGCGATGCAAATACGCTAAAAACAGCGTGCAGGATCGCGCATTGCGAGCCTCGTGCGCGAGGAGGCAGATCACAGGCGCCAGCTTTTCCTCGCGGTGCAGGCCCCGGTAGACTCGCGTCATGCTCAAAAAACCAACACCCATTGCCACCCAGCCCATTTACAGCGGCCGCATCATCGATGTTTCCAGCGAACGGCTGCGCTACGCGAACGGCCGCGAACATGACCTCGACTTCGTGCGTCATCCCGGCGCAGCGGCCGTGGTCGCAGTGGACGACCTGATGCGCGTCTGCCTGGTGCGCCAGTATCGGCACGGCGTCACGGATTTTCTGTGGGAGATTCCTGCCGGCAAGCTCGACCCGGGCGAGGCGCCGGAAGTCTGTGCTGTGCGCGAATTGGCCGAAGAAACGGGGGTGGCGGCCCGGCGCTGGACCTCCCTGGGGACATTCCTCCCGGCTCCGGGGATATTCACCGAAGTCATCCACCTCTACCTCGCGCGCGATCTTGAGGTCGGGCCGCCCGCGCCGGACGCCGACGAAGAATTGGAAATAGCCTGGCTGCCGCTGCCCGATGCCGTGGACCGGGTGCTGCGCGGCGAGTGGAACGACGGCAAGACGGCCTTGGGACTGTGGCGCGCGCAATATCAGCTGCTATTGTGACGGCGCGCAGATATTCGACGTCTTCGGGTTGACTTAACGTGTGCATTGCCTAAAAAGGTACAGTGAGCGCAGATAACTCAAAACCTTCCAACAAACCGGGCGCCGAGCCCCCGGGCCCGGCGTCCGCGCGGGATACTGTCCCCGATGACAAGACCACCGGCCGCGTCAAATTCGACGACCGCGGCAACGCCGTGTGGGAATGGTCGATCGCCACCGGCGCCTTCGGCCGCGAGGTGTCGACGGAACGGCTGCAGAGGCTCGAACACCCCGCCCTGTCGCTCGCCGACGATGCGCCCACACCGTCCGAAACGGTCCGCTCCAACCCGCTCGGCACCAAGAAGGGCTACGACCCGTACGACAGCGGCAAGCTGGCCAAAGCGGCGGCGCCGCGCAAGAAGGATCTGCGCCGCTTGAGCGAGTTCTTCAAATTGAAGAAACAGGCGGCGGGCAACAAGGACGACGAGTAGGCACTGCGCCCGAAGGGCCCGTCGCGAGGCGCCGTCCCGAGGCGCCGCGAGTTCCTTGGGTCACGCGAGCGCGTGACGCAATTTCGCCGTGCTTCCCAATCGATAGAATTTCCGCAGTTCGCGCACCATCGCCTCGATTCGCGCCACGCCCCGGGTCACGAAGCGATGTTCCAATTTCCGGCAGTAGTGCGCGGCGCAGCGGTGCGCCGTCCGATAGCGATGATATTGGTCGGGCTCGAGGCGCGCGTCGAAGCTGACGCGGTCGAACAGCCGCATATGCACCTGCGCGGGATAGGTGCCGCCTTGCTGGTCGGCCAGCAAGAACACCGTGACCGCGTACTTATCCACTTCCGCCTGGGTCTCGAGCTCCAGCAGCGACACCGGCAAGTCGCAGCCCAGCCGCCAGGTCGAATACACGAAATGGCTGACGCCCTCGAGCGCCGTGCAATAGTCGGCGAGATTCTCTTCGGTCAATTCGCCGACGGGATCCGCGCCCTCGAGCCGCCGCAACAGGTCCGGGTCCAGGTAGAGCGCGACGCCGGCGCCGTCCGACGATTCGGCCAACAGCAATTCCTCTTCGACATCGCGCTCGGCCGCGGCCGGCGCTGCCCCAGGCAGCGCACCGCGATCGGTGACCAAAAAATCGTAGACGTCGTAGTTCAGCTCGACATCGTACAGGCGTCCGAGGAGCGACTGCAGGCCGTGCAGAACCATCGCGATCAATGCTCGCTGCGCGCGCCGCGCGCCGTGACCGGCTGCACGCCCAGCTTTTTGAGCAGGCCGTGCGCCCGCGGGCTGCCGGTCTTCATCCAGATTTCGTAGAGCCGCAGAATGTCCGCGTCGGTGTGATGGTAGGACATCTCGCTGACTTCGTTCAGAGCGTCGACCAACGGCTGAAATTTGCGCGCGAGCTGCGAGTAGATGGCCGCTATGCAGCGGCCCGACATGGAGCGCGGCATGGTATCCGCCAGCGAGCTGTAGGCGTTTCCGCCCATCGCGATGTGATAGTCGACGTCGATCAATTTGCGCGCAAAGCTGCGCGCGAAGAATCCCGCGATGAACAAGGAGACGTCACCGAGACGCTGCAGGCCCCGTTGCCGCGCCACGGCGGTCGGCGCCTCGAGAGCATCCGCCAGCATTTGCGCCAGCGGCCTGATGCGCAGGCCGTCCGGTGTGCGCTCGTACAGCGCGTCGGCGCGGGAAAACATGGTGAGCAGATTGACCACGTACTGCTCGGCCTGCTCGTCGATGTCGAGATGCTGGTGCTCGCTCGCGGCGTGAAACGCGTCACGAAAGAATTCACGCAAGGAACTCACCGCCACCAGAGATCCGGATACTGCTTGCATGCTTGGCATCCTTTTTTGACCCGCTACCATCCTATCGACTATGGATGGCCGAAGTGAAGGTCAAAAACGCGAACCAGTGTCGGAAAATGCCTATTTTTCTGGGTATTTTCAATCAGCAGTCGACATAAGCGGCTGCTAAGCGTGCCGTGCATCTCATTGGTGCTAAATAATTTCCGCGAGCGTCGAAATGGTGCGCGGCGGCGCGGCGAGTCCCTTCGGCCACTCTCGCTCATCGCGGTTGAGCCAGACGGCTTGCATTCCCGCTTGCGCCGCGCCGACGACGTCGGCCAGGGGATCATCTCCGATGTGCATCACTTGGTGAGCTTCGACGCCGGCCATCTCCAGAAGATGTGCGAAAATTCGCGCGTCTGGTTTGGCTGCGCCCGCCGCGCTCGCGGTGACGTGGCCGGAGAAGAGATCTGCGATGCCGCAGCGCTGAAGATCCGCATTGCCGTTGCTGAGCGCGAACAGGCGATAGCGCGAGCGCAGACGAAGCAACGATGGCCGCACGTCGCCGTAGAACTCGACGCGATTGCGCGCGGCGAAGAACACCTCGAGCGCTTCGTCGGCGAGCCGCTCCTCGAGTTCCGCTGCGGCGAACAGATCCTTGAGCGCGCGGTGACGCAGAAAGGTCAGATCATGGCCGCGTTCCGGGAACCGTTCGGACACGCCGGCGCGCAGAGCGCGCAGCGATTCGATATCGTGACCGCTCACCGTTAACGGATAATGGGCGCGCAGCCACGACAACATCGCGCTCTCGGCGGCGGCGATGACCGGGCCGACCGGCCACAGGGTGTCGTCCAAATCGAAACTCAACACGGTCGGAGTCTTCATCGGCATATTCTTGCGCAAAGTGGCCGGCGATTTCGCGGAATCTGCCGTTCTCGGGATACAATCTCGCCACGCACCCTTCCAAAGAGAACATCGTAATGGCTGCCGATCGCCTTTCAGTCGCTCTCGTGCTGCTGAGCTTGGTTACCGCCGCGTCCGCGGCGGCCGCCGCCGGCGGCGAGGCCGCGGAGCACGCGCAACCCTTTACCGTGCAAGACCTGGTGCGCCTCGACCGCGTGTCGGAACCCGCCGCTTCGCCCGACGGCAAGCATTTGGCTTACACGCTGCGCACCACCGAGATGGAAGCCAACAAGGCGCGCACCGGCGTTTGGCTGGCGGATACCCGCAAGCGCACCGCCTCCCCGCTGCGCCTCACCGATATCGCCGCGAATTCCAATGCCGCGGAGTGGAGCGCGGACGGGCGCTTCATTTATTTTCTGTCCAATCGCAGCGGTTCCGTTCAAGTGTGGCGGGTCGCGGCGGGCGGCTTGGGGACTCGCGCCGCGGAACACAGCGTCGATGCGCCGGGCGCGGACGCATTGCAGGTCACCAATCTGCCGCTCGACGTGGGCAGCTTTCGCGTCTCCCCGAAGGGAGACCGGATAGTGGTGAGCGTGGACGTATATCTGGATTGCCCGGATCTCGCCTGCACCAAGCAGCGCGTGGACGCGGCGGCGCATTCCAACGCCACCGGGGTTCTGTACAGCCAGCTGTTCGTGCGCCACTGGGATGCCTGGAGCGACGGCCGCCGCTCGCAGCTGTTTGCGATGTCCCTGGACGACGTGGCTCGCGGCGCACCGGTGAACCTCACGGGCGGCATCGGCGATGTGCCGAGCAAGCCTTTCGGCGGCCGCGAAGACTATGCGTTCAGTCCGGACGGCACCCACGTGGCGTTTTCCGTGCGGGCCGCTGCGGGGGAGGCGTGGTCGACCAATTTCGACATTTACGAGGTCGCCGCCGCGGGGGGAACGGCGCGCAACTTGACCGCGGACAATCCCGCCTGGGACGGGCAGCCGGCTTATTCGCCCGACGGCACGGAGCTCGCCTACGTGGCCATGGAGCGGCCGGGCTTCGAAGCCGATCGTTTTCATCTGGTGTTGCTCAATCTGAAGTCCGGGGTGAGGCGCCCGCTCACCCAGAATTGGGATCGGTCGATCGCGAGTTTTGCCTGGGCCGGCGACGGCAAGACTCTGTTCGCCGCCACCGACCACCTGGGTCAGCGGCCGTTGTGGGCCGTCGACTCGGCGACCGGCAGGGCATCGGCGATCACCGGTGCCGGCGAGGTCGAAGGTTTCAGCGTCGGCGCTCGGAAAGTCTTCTACGCCTTCAGCAACCTGGGGAACCCCGCTGATCTCTACGCGGTGGGATTCGCCGGCGGCGAGCCCGCCCAGCTCACGCATGTGAACCAAGCGGCACTCGCGCAGCGAAAATTCGGCGAGTACGAACAATTCAGCTTCGCCGGCTGGAACAATGAAAATGTCTTCGGCTATGTCGTCAAGCCGCCCAATTTCAAACGCGATCAAAAATATCCCGTGGCGTTCCTGGTGCACGGCGGCCCGCAGGGCAGCTTCGCGAACTCCTGGAATTGGCGCTGGAACGCGCAGGCGATGGCCGGCGCCGGCTACGGCGTCGTCATGATCGATTTCCACGGCTCCACCGGGTACGGCCAGACATTCACCGATTCCATCAGCGGCGACTGGGGCGGCAAGCCGCTCGAGGATCTGAAGCTCGGACTGGCGGCAGCCCTCAAGCAGTATGCTTGGCTGGACGGCGACCACGCCTGTGCGCTCGGCGGTTCCTACGGCGGCTACATGATCAATTGGATCGCGGGTCAATGGCCGGACCGCTTCAAGTGTCTGGTGAGCCACGACGGCATTTTCGACAATCGCAGCATGTACTACTCGACCGAGGAACTCTGGTTTCCCGAGTGGGAGAACGGCGGCCCCGAATACCGCAATCCCGCCGGCTACACCAAGCACAATCCCATCGACTACGTGAGTCAATGGAAGACGCCGACCTTGGTGATCCACGGACAGCTCGACTATCGCGTCCCCGACTCCCAGGGGCTCGCCGTATTCACCGCGCTGCAACGCCGCGGCATACCCAGCGAACTATTGTACTTTCCGAACGAGAACCATTGGGTGTTGAAGCCGGCCGACAGCATCGAGTGGTACGACAACGTGCTCGCATGGCTGAATCGCTGGACGCACTAGGGCGTTAGCGGAAGCACTCGTCCGATAGGGTAAGACTCTTCGAGGCAACGGGGGAAGCAGTTGCCTCGAAGAGTCTTACCCCACCGGACGAATGCTCGAACCCGTGGTACACCACAGTGCCACCTGAACGGCGAACCAAGTCGGTACTGGGTGATGCCGACCGGTACGAGCGAAGGGTCTGGCGGGATGGGAGGAGAGCGGGCAACTGCATTCCCCGTTGCCCGCTCCCCTTCCATCCCGTCAGGCCCTTTACCGCTCCCTATGGCTCGACCGCCGCTCAGGCCCTAACTGCGCGCTCTATGGCTCGACAGCACGCCAGGCGGCCGGATATTTCTCGCCGAGCTGCATGATTCGGTGCAGCAGGTCGTCGTAGCTCATGCCGGCGGTGCGCGCCGACTGGGCGAAGTCCTCCGCCGTCGAGATATTGGGATTGGCGTTCGCTTCCAGCACGAACAATTCGCCGTCGGCCCGCAGCCGAAAATCCATGCGCGCGTAGCCCGTCAAATGCAGCGCGCGGAAAATCCGCTTCGACAATTGTTCGAGCCGCGCCACGGTGCCGTCCGGCAGGGTCTCGGCCGCCGCCGTGGTGATGCCGTAGCGTTGTTGATAGACGCGGTCCCATTTCACTTTGCGCGTGGCGATTGCGGGCAGGTTCTCCGGCAGCGATCCGAAAGTCATTTCCCACACCGGCAGCACTTTGAGCCGGTCGTTGCCGAGCACGCCCACATAGAGTTCGCGGCCTTCGATGTACTCCTCGACCAGCGCGTCGGAATGCGTCTGTTCGTGAATGAAGGCGATGCGCTCGGTCAGCTGCTTTTCGTCGGCGACCACCGACGCGTGCGCGATGCCGAGCGAGGCATCCTCCGTCGATGACTTCACGAACAGCGGGAAGCGCAGCTTCTTCGGAATGCGCGGCTTCTTGCCGCGCGTGAATACCATGAATTGCGGCGTCGGTACGCGATGATAGGACAGCAATTGCTTCGACAGGACCTTGTCGCGCGACAGCAGCATGCCGCGCGGATTGCAGCCGGTGTAGGGCTGATGCATCAGCTCGAGAAACGCCACGACGTGTTGATCGTAGGTGACGATGCCGTCGAATTCCTCCAGCAGGTTGAAGACGATGTCTGGCTTCCAATCGATGATGGCGCGGCGCAATTCGGACAGGCTGTCGCTCAGGCCCAAGGGCCTCACCTCGTGGCCCTCGGCCTTCAAATGCGAAATGACGTCGTATTCGGTGCGCCATTCGTCGATCTCTTTCTCGGTCGAGCCCTTGAGAGAATCCGGAGGCACGAGCGTCGAATGCACGAGAACCAGCGCGCGCAGCTTCCTCAAGGCGCGGCCCGCCTCACAGTGAGACTCGCGGCAACTGCCGTTCTTCGTAAGACTCGGCCAAGCGCGCGATCACCCACAGCAATTGGGCGCCCAGTTCGCGCCGCGAACCGCGCAGATACAGGTTGAGCGAGTCGCACCGTTCGATCATGAGCCGCAGCACCTGATGCACCAGGTATTCGCTGAACGCACCGGAACGCATGATCCGTTGGCGCAGGGAATTGCGCAATTCACGCAGTATGCGCGA